>OLET01000001.1_pt1 | contig 233321 bp, 227 predicted proteins | sample 1602871 | NCBI WGS metagenome assembly OLET01 (sample SAMN02674792, study PRJEB24791) | human gut metagenome, SKBSTL006 | isolation source: stool | host: Homo sapiens | place: USA
CTCACGGCCTCTTGAACCCCATTCAAGCGCGCTACCAAAACTGCGCTACACCCGGTCATCATCCGTTGCCTCCCTACCGAAGCACCGGCGACATGAAATATTATACTCGGATAAGGCAGTCTTGTCAACAGATTTTTGCAATTTTTTTGGATTTTTTTGAAGAAAGTATGATTTTGACGGTGATGCGCTGCTTTGCATCGTACTAATTCCTCCCACCGTCGCATAAATTTCTTCCAAATGGCTTTCAAATGGGAAGAGAGGGGAGAGCATTTTGGCAAAGCAGGAACGAATCGAGCAGGCGGCAGTCTGCCGCGAGATCGGAGCCCGCACCGGCGGCGACATTCTCATTGGGGTGGTGGGGCCGGTGCGCACGGGCAAGAGCACCCTCATCAAGCAGTTTATGGAAAAGCTGGTGCTGCCCGCCATCGGCCCGGAGGACGCGAAGCTCCGCGCCCGCGATGAGCTGCCCCAGTCGGCGGCGGGACGCACCATCATGACCACCGAGCCCAAGTTCATCCCGGAGGCGGCGGTGCCGCTGGCGCTGGAGGGCGGGGGAGAGTGCAGCATCCGGCTCATCGACTGCGTGGGCTACATGGTGGAGGGGGCCATGGGCCACGAGGAGAATGACAAGCCCCGGATGGTCAAAAGCCCCTGGTTCGACGAGGAGATCCCCTTCGACCTCGCCGCCGAGACCGGCACCCGCAAGGTCATCCGAGACCACTCCACCATCGGCATCGTCGTCACCACCGACGGAACCATCAGCGAGATACCCCGCGAAAACTACATCCCGGCAGAAAAGCGGGTCATCGACGAGCTGGAAGCGCTGGGCAAGCCCTTCGTCATCCTGCTCAACAGCACCCACCCCGACGCCCCCGAGACAAGAGCGATGGCGGCGGAAATGGAAGAGAGCTATGGCCGGACCGTTCTGCCTGTGAGCTGCCTCGACCTCGACGAGGCGCAGCTGGGCGAGATTTTGCAAAAAGTGCTCTACGAGTTTCCGGTGCGGGAGCTGGATTTCGCCCTGCCCCGCTGGGTGACGATGCTGGACAAAGGCCACTGGCTCCAGACCGAGGTATACACAGCGGCCATGCAGCTCTCCGAGAAAATTTCCCGGATGAAGGACATCTCCGACTCCGGCCGGGCGGCGCTGGACTGCGAGGCGGTGGAAAACGCTGCCCTCAGCGGGATGAACCTCGCCGACGGTGTAGTCCGCATCACGGTGCTGCTCAAGCCCGAGGTGTTTTATAAGGTGCTCAGCGAGCAGACGGGCCTCGAGATCGGCGACGAAGCCGGGTTGATGCCCTGCATCATCGAGCTGGCCAAAGCCAAGCGTGCCTACGAGAAGATACGCAGTGCGATGGAGCAGGTGGAGGCCACCGGCTACGGCATCGTGATGCCGTCCATCGACGAGCTTTCGCTGGAACAGCCAGAGATCGTCCGGCAGGGTGGGCGGTACGGCGTCCGTCTCGAGGCCAGCGCGCCGTCCATCCACATGATGAAGGCGGTCATCCACACCGAGCTGAGTCCCATCGTGGGGACGGAGAAGCAGAGCGAAGACCTCGTGCAGAGCCTTTTGAAGGATTTCGAGGACGACCCCGTCCGCCTGTGGGAGTCGAACATCTTCGGCAAGAGCCTCCACGAGCTGGTCAACGACGGCCTGCAGAACAAGCTGCTCCATATGCCGCAGGAGGCCCGGGGTCGTTTGCAGGAGACGCTGGAACGGGTCATCAACGAGGGCTGTACCGGACTCATCTGTATCTTGATCTAACAAAAAGTCCGCTGCACGAAACCAACGTGCAGCGGACTTTTATGCTATTTCTCTTCTTCGGTCAATTTGGTAATGAGCATCTGATAAATCTCATTGCCCTTCAAAATGAACTGCTTTTTTACCATCTCAGCGCTCAGCCGGTCGGGAGTGCCGATGTCCAGACAGAACAGCTCGCTGTCCAGAGCCTTCACCTGACAGCGCACGGAGCAATGGCCGTCGGCCTTTTCGCTGATGCGGGCGCTGTACTCGGCTTCCTTGCGCGCCCAGGTCTGGCTGCGCAGCACGGCGGCAACCGCCTTTTCCCGCACACTGCGGGGCAGGTCGTAGGCCAGCTCCTGCGCCACTTTCCGGCCCTTGTCGGTGATGGTGTACCGGTCGCCGTCCGCCGTCACGAGCTGCTGCCGGGCGATGTCGTCCAGGCAGGAGCCGATCTCAAAATAATTCACCAGTGACTCTTCCATCAGGGCGTTTTCGATTTCCGTCCGTGTGATAGGCCCGGCGTTCTTGACAAGATAACACAGCAGCAATCGTATCTCGGTGCTGTTGGTCAGCCCACCGGGACGCACACCGGCGGTAAAAGCATCGTTGGCGGCCATTGTTACTCCCATCTCCCGTGTTCTATAGTATTAACTATAGTATAAAGGGTTTCACGCCGGATTGCAAGCCATGACCGAAAAATCCGTCTCGATGCGCTTGTGGCTCTCGGGGGTGGAGTAGAGCCAGTGGTCGAGGTGGCCCTCGGTGATGAAGTACCGCAGCTCGAAGCGGTGGCTCTGGCTGAGGGCATGGTTGACGATGACGAGCTTTATCTTCATCTTCTCGGGCAGGATGTTCTTGATGTAGACGCTCACGGCCTGCCCGGGCCGCAGGTCGGGACAGCTCTCGGCGAGGCCCGCGAGGTTGGGCGCGATCTCGATGAAGGTGCCGTACTCCTCCACGCTCCGCACGATGCCCACCACCGTTTCGCCCACTGTAAAGGCGGCAGCGTTCTCGGCCCAGGTGCCCAGCAGCTCCCGGATGGTCAGCACGAACCGCCCCTGTGCGTCCCGGCTCTTGATGGCGCAGAGTATCTGCTGCCCCACGCTGACCCGGTCGGCAGGGGAGGAGATACGGCTCACCGACATACAGTCGATGGGCAGTAGGGCGCTGATGCCGCAGCCTACGTCACAGAACGCGCCGAAGGGCTCGATGTGGGTCACGATGCAGGGCAGGATGTCGCCGGGCTGGAGCTGGTCGAGGTATTCGGCCTTGCACATCCGCTGGGCTTCAGCGCGGGAGAGGCGGTAGACAGTCTGTCCGTTTTCGTCGGTGTCGATGCCCTCGATGACAAAGCAGGTGGGCCGTCCTACCCGCGTCAGTACGGCGATGTCCCGTACGCTGCCGGTGTCGGCTCCGTCGGCGCACTGCCCGAAGGGCATTACAGCCCGGCAGCCGCCCAGCTCGAACCGGAGCTGACGCTGGGTGTCGAAGGCCAGCGCCGTGCTCTGCAAGATCTCGCGGCTGGCCATCGCGGCCCGCAGTTCGGCGGCGCTCAGGCGGGAAGCATTGCGGTAGTTGTTTTCGGTACGAAACGCTTGCATCATCTTTCATTCCTCTTTCTCTGTTTTTTGGGGTAGCATTGCAGCTACAAAAGAAGCTGCTTTCGTAAGCAGGGTGCGCCGAATGGCGAGAATTTTTGTCAGCAAACAAGGCGATTTTCCGCAGCAATCCTGACGGATTGCAAGGGAAAGCAACGCAGTGTGCTGGCAAAAAGACCGCTCAAGCGGTGTGCAATGCTTATGAAAGTGGCTTCTAAACCATATGCAGCTGCATTTGCATTTTATACGAGTTTGGATTATACTATAGATGTGTGTCTCTCTTTTGGACACACGGCCTGTACTATAAATGTGCAGACAGGAGGGATTCAATATGGACATTGCAGTCGGCGATACCATCCTCACCCGCAAACAGCACCCCTGCGGAGCAGCAAGCTTCGAGGTGCTGCGGGTGGGCATGGATTTCAAGATCCGCTGCACGGGCTGTGGCCGCGAGGTCATGCTGCCTCGGGCGAAGATCGAGAAGAACATCAAAAAGGTCATCAAACCGGGCCAGGAATAGCCCGGCGGCACAGCACATTCAGAAACTGTTTTGTAAGGAGAACTGCCTGATATGCCGAATCTGACTTCCCAAATGGAGGCCGTCTGCCGCCGGTTCGAAGAACTTTCTATCCGTCTCAATCAGCCCGAAACTGCCGCCGACCCGGCGCAGTTCCGCCGCCTGATGCAGGAGTACCATGAAGCACAGCCGGTGGTGGACGCTTACCACGCCCTCACCACTGCGCAGGACCACCTGGCACAGGCAAAAGCCCTGCTGGAAGGGGACGAGCCCCTCGACGCGGACTTTAAGGCTATGGTACAGCAGGAACTGAGCGAAAAAAGTCAGGATGTGGCAGAGCTGGAGAATAATCTCAAAATTTTGCTGCTGCCGAAGGACGCAAACGACGAGAAAAGCGTCATCATGGAGATACGCGCTGGTGCCGGCGGCGAGGAAGCTGCGCTGTTCGCCCACAGCCTCGTGCGGATGTACACCATGTACGTCCAGAGCCGGGGCTGGGAGATGGAGCTGCTGAACCTCAACGAGACGGAGCTCGGCGGAACCAAGGAAGCCGTCTTTGCGGTCAATGGCCGGGGCGCCTACAACCGCCTCAAGTACGAGAGCGGCGTCCACCGGGTGCAGCGTGTACCCGAGACGGAGACGCAGGGCCGCATCCACACCTCGACGGCCACCGTGGCCGTGATGCCGCAGGCCGAAGAGGTGGACTTTGCGCTGGACATGAAAGATCTGCGCATTGACACCTTCCGCTCTTCGGGTGCGGGCGGTCAGCACATCAACAAGACGTCCAGCGCCATCCGTGTCACCCACATCCCCACCGGGACCGTGGTCGAGTGCCAGAACGAGCGCAGCCAGTTCCAGAACAAGGACAAGGCTCTGGAGATCCTGCGCAGCCGCCTGTTGGCCCAGAAGCAGAAGGAGCAGCAGGACGCCATCAACGCCGACCGCGCCGGTCAGGTGGGAACAGGGGACCGCAGCGAGAAGATACGCACCTATAACTTCCCGCAGGACCGCTGCACCGACCACCGGATCGGCCTGACGGTACACAACCTCGACAAGATCATGGACGGCGATCTGGACGACATCATCGACGCCCTCGCCACCCGTGAGCAGGCCGAGAAACTGCAAAAGCTAAACGCATAAACTTGCGCAGAATGCGCACGAAAAGCTGTAAAGAATAATTGCTTTACAGAAGAAAAGAGCGATGATTCGTATGAGTATCAATACTGAAGTCCGCCCGGCTGACACGGAGGGCATTGCCCGCGCAGCCGAGCTTCTGCGGCAGGGCGAGCTGGTAGCCCTGCCTACCGAGACGGTCTACGGCATCGCGGCCGATGCCCGCAACGGCGAGGCCGTGAGCAAGATCTTTGTGGCGAAGGGACGCCCGCAGGACAATCCCCTCATCGTCCACGTCACCGGCCCTGAGATGCTGCACGGCCTCGTCAGCGAGGTGCCGGAACGCGCCCAGCTGCTGATGGCGGCGTTCTGTCCCGGCCCGCTGACCATCATCATGCCCCGCGGCCCCGAGGTGGCGGCGGAGTGCTGTGCCGGTCTGGACACCGTGGGCATCCGGATGCCCAGCCACCCGGTGGCACGGGCTGTCATCGAGGCCAGCGGCTGCGCCTTTGCGGCCCCGTCGGCCAACCTCTCCGGCAAGCCCAGCCCCACCAACGCACAGGACGTCTTTACCGATATGGACGGCCGGCTGCCCCTCATTCTGGACGGCGGCGAGTGCGACTGGGGCGTGGAGTCCACCGTCGTGTCGGTGGTGGGCGAAAAGCCCACCCTCTTCCGTCCCGGCCACATCACGCTGGAAGACCTCGAGCGTGCGCTGGGCGAGGAAGTGGAAGTCTCCAAGGCCATCCTCGAGAAGCTGCCGGAGGGCGCGGTCGTCCGCAGCCCCGGCATGAAGTATAAGCACTACGCCCCCAAGGCAGATGTGACCCTTCTGGACGGCACCTTCGAGCAGTTCAAAGCCTATGTGGATGCCCACGCCGCCGAGAATCCCAGCTGCCTCTGCTTTACCGGCGAGGCCGAAAAGCTGGGCGTACCCTGTGTGGAGTATGGCCGGGAGGGCGACGGAGCCGACCAGGCAAAACACATCTTCCGCTCCCTGCGTGCGCTGGATGAGCAGGGCGATGCGGTGGTCTACGCCCGCTGCCCCCAGAAAGACGGCCTGTCCATGGCCGTCTATAACCGCCTCATCCGTGCGGCCGCGTTCCGGGTGATAAAGCTATGATGACGCTGGGCATCACCGGCCGCAGCGGCTGCGGCAAATCGACGGTCACGGCGGTGTTCGCGGCCCGGGGCATCCCGCTGGCAGACGCCGACCAGCTCTCCCGCGAGATCCTGCTTCCGGGTTCACCGCTGCTGCCCCAGCTGGCTGAGCGCTTCGGGGCAGATATTATAAAGGAAGACGGCACCCTTGACCGCCGCCTGCTGGCTGACCGCGCCTTTGCAACGCCCGAGGGGAAAGCTGCGCTCGACGCGCTGACCCACCCGGAGATCGTCCGCCGCATCCGCGCCGCCAAACAGGCCGCGCAGCAGGCGGGGGCGAAGCTCTTTGTGCTGGACGGCGCGGTCATCATCGGCACGGCGGCAGAGGCCGAGTGCGACAAGCTCTGCGTGGTCACGGCACCGTTTGAAGTCAGCGTGGAGCGCATCGCGGCCCGGGACGGCATCTCGCCTGAGATGGCCGCCCGCCGCCTCAACGCTCAGACGCCGGAGGCTGTGCTGACCGCCAGGGCAGACTACATCCTGCCCAACACCTCCACCCGCGAGGCGCTGGCGAAGGCAGCAAACGAGCTCTGTGACGCTCTCATCGGGGAGGGAGGCTGCGCTTGAAAACGCTGTTCCGACTGCTGCGCAGACTGGTGGTGCTGGTCTGCATCGCGGCAGTGCTCCTGACGGCTCTGCCGCCCCTCGCCCGGGAGGCCGACCGGCTGCTCTACCCCCGCAAATACAGCCGGCAGGTGGAGCAGTGGGCCGCAGAATACGAGCTCGACCCGCTGCTGGTCTATGCGTTCATCCGCACGGAGAGCGGCTTCGACCCCGCCGCCACTTCCAGCGTGGAGGCCCGGGGGCTGATGCAGATGACCGAGGAGACCTTTATCTGGCTGCGCAGCAAGATTGCGCCGGATGAGGACCTGACCTTCGATGAACTCTACGACCCTGACGTCAGCATCCGCTTCGGCTGCTACTACATCCATCTCTGCATGGAGCGGTACGGCGGCGATGTGGCTACCGTTGCCGCCGCCTACCACAGCGGATGGGGGACGGTAGACAACCTGCTGCGGATGGAAGAGCATTCCTCCGACGGGCAGACCCTGAAAGGCTTCCCCTATAACCAGATGCACCATTACGTCGAAAAGATAACCGCCAGCTACGCCGTCTATACCCGACTCTACGGCGGCTGAATCTCAACCAATGAAGAAGAACCGACAGGTCAAAAACCTGCGGGTCTTTGATAGATGAAGCTGTTTTCATGGCCAGAGTGTGCCGGATGAACGAGGATTTTTGCTTGCAGGCAAGGCGATTTTTCGCAGCGATCCTGACGGCTCGCAAGAGAAAGCAACGCAGTCTGCGGGCAAAAAGGCCGTTCAGACGGTGTGCAATGGCCGTGAAAACAGCTTCCAATAAGTATAAGAAAACAGAAAGGCAGGAGAGATCCTATGGCAGAAAAAACTCCGAACCAGCAGCTGGCTGAAAAGCTGCTGGTTAAGCCCGCTTACGTCGGCGACAAGTCCGCCGCCGTCAAGCAGGAGGCCCATGCATTCGCTGAGGGCTACAAGAAATTCCTCGACGCAGGCAAGACCGAGCGCGAGGTGGCCGCTGAGAGCGAGCAGATGCTCAAGAACGCAGGCTACCAGCAGTTCGACCCGAAGAAGACCTACGCCCCCGGCGACAAGGTCTACTTCAGCCAGCTGGGCAAGGCCATCGTGGCTTCCACCATCGGCACCCGCAGCTTCGAGGACGGCTTCCGTCTGGTCATCGCTCACACCGACAGCCCCCGTCTGGACCTGCGCCCGACCCCGCTGTACGAGTCTGACCACTTCAGCTACTTCAAGACCCACTATTACGGCGGCATCCGCAAGTACCAGTGGGGTACCATGCCGCTGGCCATCCACGGCGTGTTCTCCCGCGCTGACGGCACCACCGTCTCTGTGAACGTGGGTGAGGATGAGAACGACCCCGTCTTCTGCATCACCGACCTGCTGCCCCATCTGGGCGCTGAGCAGGGCGAGCGCAAGCTGAGCGACGGCATCCGGGCCGAGGAACTGAACATCCTCATCGGCTCCGACGCTGTGGACGACGAGGAAGTCAAGGAAGCTGTCAAGCTGAACACCATGATCCTCCTCAACGAGAAGTACGGCATCACCGAGAAGGATTTTGCCCGCGCTGAAATCGAGATCGTCCCCGCTTATAAGTCCCGCGACGTCGGCTTCGACCGCTCCATGATCGGAGGCTACGGCCACGATGACCGCGTCGATGCATATCCTGCTCTGATGGCCGAGATCGCCACCAAGGATCCCGCCTTCACTACCGTCTGCGTCCTGACCGATAAGGAAGAGATCGGCTCTGACGGCGTCACCGGTATGCAGAGCATGTACGTCTTCCACTTCATGCAGGAGCTCTGCCGCGCCGCTGGTCAGGACGACATCATTGCATTCCGCAACAGTGTCTGCCTGTCCGCCGATGTCACCGCTGCTTACGACCCGAGCTGGGCCAGCGCTTTCGAGCCGATGAACGGCACCTACGCAGGCCGCGGCATCGCGCTGTTCAAGTACACCGGCAGCCGCGGCAAGAGCGCTGCAAACGACGCTTCTGCCGAGCTGGTGGGCTATGTCACCCGCATGATGGACGCCGACGACGTTGCATGGCAGATCGGTGAGCTGGGCCGCCTCGACCTGGGCGGCGGCGGCACCATCGCAAAGTATGTTGCCAACCGTGGCATCCCCGTCATCGACATCGGTGTGCCTGTGCTGTCCATGCACTCTCCCTTCGAGGTCATCCACAAGACCGACCTGTACATGGCTTATCGTGCCTTCGCCCTGTTCAATCAGGCCGCTGAGTAAGCTGTTTCTACGCACCAAAGCCCCGGAAAGTCTGCCGTCTGGCAGGCCCTCCGGGGCTTTTTGCTATGTCGTGGGCAGGGGGACGGCCTGCTCTACGGTAAGGAAGGCGAAACCGTTGTCCTTGTACCACTGGATGATGTCGGGCAGGGCTTCGGCGGTGGTGCGGGTGGTGGCCGAGTCGTGCATCAGCACGATGCACTGGGTCTGCTCGCCGGTCTCCCGCACGATGTTGCGGAAGATGGTGCCTGCACTGGGCTTGCCGCCCACAGCGTCCTCGGCGCAGACGTTCCAGTCTACATAGGCGTAGCCTTTTGCAGTGACTTCTTCTTTGAGCTGCTGCATCAGCCCGCGTCCGCCGTAGCGGCGGCTCACGGTGTTGGTACTGCCGCCCGGGAAGCGCAGATACCGCAGGCCGTCGGCCCGGACGTAAGGGGTGAGGCGTTCCTTTAACAGGTCGATGTCCTTCCAGTAAGCGTCCGCGCTCTGGTAGATGTCGCTGTACTCGTGGGAGGCGGAGTGGAGCGCGATCTGATGCCCGGCGGCAGCAGCTTCAGAGATGAGGGGAAGATATTTGTCGTTGTTGCCGGTGGCGACTACAAAGAAGGTCGCCTTTACTCCGGCACGGTTCAGCGCGGACAGAACGTCCGGTGTCGTCTTGCTGGGGCCGTCGTCGAAGGTCAGACAGACCCACTTCTCGGGCATCGGCTCCGGCTCCGGGGACGTTTCTACGGAGGACGCCGAGGCAGGGGAGACGAAGCTTTCGTCCGGCACCGGGGTCAGGTCGCTCTCCCGGCAGCCTACGGGCGGCTCTGCACCGCAGAATATCCCCAGTCCGAACCCCGCCGCCGCCCCGACAGAAAGCAGCAAAAGGCTCCACAACAATCTTTGATGTTTGCTGGATTTGAAAAAAGTCATTTCCAAAAACCTCCTTCTTAAGTCATTTCTGCACGGAAACTCCATTTACAAGATATGAATGGCAAAAAAATCTATGAAAACGCTTGACATCGCCGGGGGAGTATGGTATTATACTTGAGCAGTCAGCGATACGGCTTAGACCTCAAGGCCGAGAGAAATCAAGATTGCATCAAAACTTCATATGCGAGGGTGGCGGAACTGGCAGACGCGCACGTTTGAGGTGCGTGTGGTTTATCCTTGGGGGTTCAAATCCCCTCCCTCGCACCAAGAAGTATCCACGGAATGCGATGAAGAGTCGATATTTCGTGGATTTTTTGTTATCTGCGTTTATCGGATACTGCCAGATACTGCCGGGTACTGTCTGCTTTTGCCGGGTACTTTGTAGTCAGGATCGTAGTCAGAAAAAAGTAGGTCATAGCAGAATTTTTCCGGGGGTTCCCCGGGACAAAAAGTAGTCAAAAATAATGCATCAGGCCGCCGTCTCCGTAAAACAGAGACAGCGGCCTGATTCATCAAGGGGATTATTTGTCCATATCATGGTACGAACCGTCGGGCGGCCGTGCTGTTCGACCCCTCTTCTCCGCAAGATAAAAAACGACCCCAAGCCTGAGCTTGGGGCCATCAGCGGCTGCGGTCCCCGTAGACATTCCTGACTCGTGGGACCCGCGCACTAAGCAACAGCGACGGGTTGCGTTAGCTGATTTTTCCGCAGCCCCTTGGCAGGGCTTTGAAAAATCAGAACGCGGCCCCAACAGCTCCTCCCTGTTTCAGCCGCTGGCTGCGGTCGTCGCCGTTGCACCGGGCTGATTGCTTGCCGCCTGCGGGCGGCCGTGCTGTTCGACCCCTCTTCTCCGCAAGATAAAAAATGACCCCAAGCCTGAGCTTGGGGCCATTTTTTATGCGGGAGAAGGGGGTCGAACCCTCACTCCGTTGGAACTGGTGCCTAAAACCAGCGCGTCTGCCATTCCGCCACTCCCGCACGGAAACTTTATTTATAGTAGCAAGATTCGCCGCAAAAGTCAACTGCCGAAGGATAATTCCCTCTTTGCGTCCGCATAATAACCCCAAAAACAGCGAGGGAGGCCATGGGCGTGAAGAGAATGCAGCGGGCAAAGCTTGCGGCGGCATATCTGCTGCTGGCTCTTGCGGCAGCTTTGGGCTGGTTGTACAGCTGTCTGCCGGACCGGGTCTATCTGGAGCCGGGACAAGCCTTATATCTCCCCCGCTTTGCATGGGTCGAGCCGCAGCGCGGCCATGGAAGCCGGAATGTCGCCAGCACCCGGGCGGTGGGCAGCTACCAGACGACGCTGACGCTGGGCGGGTGGCTCCCCATCAAGACCATCCGGGCGGTGGTGACAGAGCGGCCCAGAGTGACCGTCTGCGGTACACCCTTCGGCGTCAAGATGTTCTCCGAAGGGGCGCTCATCGTAGGATTTTCGGAGATCGGGCAGGCTGGCGGCGGGACATCGAACCCCGCCAAGGAGGCCGGGCTTCGCCTCGGTGACCGGGTCATCTGCATCGGGCAGACCCGCACCGAGAGCAATGACGCCGTAAAGGAAGCCCTGGACGCTGCCGAGGGGCAGTCCGTGGAGGTCGTGTATATCCGCAGCGGTGAGCAGAAGCTGACTGCCCTGACCCCGGTGTGGGACGGTGCCGCCGGGCAGTGGCGGGCCGGAATGTGGGTGCGGGACTCCTCTGCCGGCGTGGGTACACTGACCTTCGCCGACGAGGAGCTCGGCGTATTTGCGGGACTGGGCCACCCCATCAGCGACAGCGACACCGGCGAAAGCGTCGCCCTGCGCAGCGGCGAGATCGTTCCCTGCGAGATAACCGGCTGCAGTGCCGGAACGGCCGGAAGCCCCGGTGAGCTAAAGGGCCATTTCCTGAGCGCCCACGCCATCGGCACCATCCGCATCAACGGCGAGAACGGCGTCTACGGTACGACACGCACCCACCTCTCGGGCCAGCTGCGGGAGATCGCGTTCGCGCAGGAAGTCGTCACCGGCCCCGCTGAGATATGGGCCACTATCGAGGGGGAAACGCCCCGCGCATACCGCATCCAGATCGAGCGGGTCAGCGACGCCGACCCCCGCCGGAATCTGGTCATCCGGGTGACCGACCCTTCGCTTCTGTCTGCGACCGGCGGCATCGTGCAGGGCATGAGCGGAAGCCCCATCCTCCAAAATGGGCGCCTCGTGGGTGCTGTGACCCATGTTCTGGTCAATGACCCCACTCGTGGCTACGGGATTTTCGCCCAGACGATGCTCGAACAGGCAAAAAACGCCGTTCAAAACGGTGCCGAAGCGCAGACCGCAGAATGAACAAGAAAATTTTTGCGAAAATTCCAGAAAATGTAAAAATTTCCTGTTGCAATCCATGGTAAATTATGGTAAAATCTAGACTGTAAAGGGAACTGCACACATTGGAGGATAGTACGATGGATAAAGTAAGATTTTTGATGTCGGATACCAGCGCAGATGTTACGGCAGCCTGCCGAGAGGCGCTGGAACAAAAAGGCGTGGAAGTGACCGTCGTGGAAAAAGACGGCCTTCAGATTTTGCAGAAGATGCTTGTGGTGCGGCCGCAGGTGGTTTTGCTGGATGCCTTCATGCCCGGGCTGGATGCTCTGGCCGTCAAGCAGAAGTATGTCGCCGCCGGCGAAACGCACACCACGTTTTTCGTCACCGGCGCCTTCCAGAGCGAGGAAATGGTCCAGGAGCTGCTGGATGAGGGCTTCGCCTACTACTTTGTCAAACCCTTCGACGAGAATGTCCTTGCCAGCCGGGTGCTCAAGGTCGCCCACGGCCACCAGAAGCGGCTTATCACGGCCAGCGTGGACAGCGACGAGCTGAAGGTCACGGACATTCTGCATCAGATCGGCGTCCCTGCCCACATCAAAGGCTACCAGTTCCTGCGGGATGCCATCCTGCTCACCATGAACGAGCCGGAGTACATCAACGCCGTCACCAAGCGCCTGTACCCGGAGATCGCCAAGAAAAACGGCACCACCGCCAGCCGGGTAGAGCGGGCCATCCGCCACGCCATCGAGGTGGCATGGGACCGTGGCGATGTGGATACCCTGAACAGCTACTTCGGCTACACCATCCACAATCTGCGCGGCAAACCGACCAACTCGGAGTTCATTGCGATGATTGCTGACAAGATGCGCCTGGATAAGCGGCAGCAGGCGGGTTGAAAAGAATATTTTTCTGCGTCATTTTCCTGTGGCATGTTTCATTGATTGCCGGGTGCGAAATTATAAATTACGGTTCCCTCATAATATGGTAATAACGAGCCTCCTGCATCGATTTTCCAATGCAGGAGGCTCGTTTTATGTGCAAAAGTGATCGTTGGCGGATCAGCACGGCCACCCGCAGGCGGCAAGCAATCAGCCAAGAGGACTGCCATCACAACTTGACGAAAAAAGCAAGAATCTCTATACTATAAAAGAGAATAAACAAAGAAGGGAATGGATAGATCCCCTTATGCTGAAGATCGCATTTTGTGACGACGAGACCCAAGAGACCAGACGGCTGGAAGCTCTGCTGGAAGAATATGCTGCTGACCGCGGGCAGGACTTTGCCCATACGTCTTATCAAAGCCCGGTCGAGCTGATGGCGGAGGTGGAGAAGGGAACGCGCTTCGACATCATCCTGCTGGATGTCCTGATGCCGGGCGAAAACGGGATGGCTGCGGCCCGGGAGATACGGGAATATGACTCGAATGTGAAGATCATCTTCCTTACTTCAAGCACGGAGTTTGCGGTGGAATCCTACGCGGTGGATGCATGGTATTACCAGCTCAAGCCCATCCGGAGAGAGGACTTTTTCCGCCTGATGGACTCGGCCTGTGCGGCCTGCACCAGGGAGCAGAAGCACAGCCTCATCCTCCGGAGCAAGAGCGGCATCGTCCGCCTGGAGCTGGAAGAGCTGGTCTACTGCGAGGTGATGGGGCGGACGCTCACGTTTCACCTGAACAACGGCGTCGTGCTGGAAAGCATGGGCCGACTGGACGACCTCTGCGACCAGCTCGTGGAATACCCGAATTTCCTCCGTCCCCACCGCTCCTTCCTGATCAATATGGAGTATATCGCCAACATCGCAGCCCGCTCCATCACGATGCAGGATGGAGCCGTGGTGCCGCTGCCCCACGGGAAGTATTCGGAAACGAAGGACCGCTATCTGAGCTATATTTTTGACCGAAAGCAGGTGGTCATGTAGTGAACGCTCTTACTGTACCAAACGGCGTTGCCGTAGCGCTCTTTGGCATCGCACTCTCGGCGGCGTTCTGTGACATCCACTGGACGAAGAAGAACTGCATTATATTGGCGGTCGGCTCAGCAGCCATGCTCTTGATGCAGGCGCTCATTACTTATATGGATGGCTGGACGGCGATGCAGGAGACGTATCCGCTTATCACCCATCTGCCGCTTGCCATCATCCTCAGCGTCCTCAGCGGAAAATGGCTCTGGCCCACCATCTCGGTGCTGGCTGCGTATCTGTGCTGTCAGCTCCGGCGCTGGGTGGCGCTGCTGGTCATTGCGATGGTGCCGGGCATCGACTGGCTGCAGCCCGCCGTCGAGATTGTGGTCACGCTGCCGCTGCTGGCGGTATTGCTGCGCTATGTTGCCCCGGCGGCCCGCAGCTTTGCCCGGTATCCGCGCTCGATGCAGCTTCTGTTCGGGGTAGTGCCGCTGGCAGGCTACCTTTTCGATTATGTGACCCGCATCTACACCGACCTTCTCGCCCAGGGCAATCAGGCGGCGGTGGAATTCATGCCCTTCGTGTGCAGCGTGGCGTATATCGTCTTTGTCCTCCGGGTCTCGGCAGAGGAGCGCACCCGCGGCCAGCTGGAACAGACCCGGAACAACCTCAAATTGCAGGTCGGCCAGGCGGTGCGGGAGATCGAGGCCCTGCGCACCTCCCAGCAGCAGACCCGCGCCTACCGCCACGACCTGCGCCACCATCTGCAATACATCTCCGCCTGCATCGAGAACGGCAGGGGAGAGCAGGCGCAGGAGTACATCCAGAGCATCTGCTCCGAGATAGAGGCCAGCAAGGTGACGACCTACTGCGAGAACGAGGCTGCGAACCTCATCTTCTCGTCCTTTGCAGGCCGGGCGGAGAGCTGCGGTGTGCCGCTCAACATTCAGGCTCATATCCCGCAGCTTATCTCGGTGGCCGAGACAGACCTCTGCGTGCTGCTCTCCAATGCGCTGGAAAATGCGCTCCGGGCCTGCCGCAGGATGAAAGCAGAGAATGGCCCTGCATACATTGAAGTCACTGCCCGGGAAAAGAACGGGCATCTCTTTTTGCAGTTCGTCAATCCCTGTCCGGAGGGGATACAGTTTGAAAACGGCCTGCCGGTGACCCACGCCGAAGGACACGGCATCGGTGTGCGCAGCATCTGCGCGATCGTGGAAAAATATAAAGGGCTTTCGGATTTCTCGGTGCAGGACGGCAGATTCATCCTCCGTGTTTCCCTGTGAGCCGGGTCGATTGAGCGCAGTTTTGGGGCGAATCGTGTCAAACTGTCCGCCGCAGGGGCAGAAAAGAGTATACTGGAACCAGACAAAATGTGCTCTCCGAATATCGCACAAGGAGGAAAAGTTTTATGAAACGTATCACTTCTCTTGCACTCAGCGCGGCACTTCTGGCCTCGCTTTCGACACCGGTGCTGGCCGCGCCGGCCATCTCTGTGGATGCGGCCCCTACGGCAACTGTGCTGGAAGAGGAAAACTCTTTGTGGGAGCTTCCGCAGGCAGACACGCCGGACATGAGCAACACGGTCTGGTCGTTTGCCGGCGGCTACATCGACGGCGGCGAGATGACTCAGGCCGAGATGGACGAGTCTCTGGCGGCATACGGCGGTACGCTGCAGTTCACCTTTGACGCCGCAGGCGGTGCAAAGATGATCCAGGGCGGCGGCACGCTGAACGGCACTTACCAGTATCTCGACGACGGCAGCGTGGGCGTCATCTTCGACTACAACGGCGAGGAGCTGCGCTACGCCTGCATCTTTACCTGGACGGACGAGGGCGAGCTGCTCATGGTCGCCATCTCGGATGTGGAGGGTGCCGACGGCATTTACTTTGTCCAGTAAATTTGTTTCATCGTGTCTTTCGGATGCGATGCAGATAAGCCTTGTCCTGGAGCTCTGGCTCTGACAGCTGCTTTTGCGGAAAGCAGCTGTCCTGCGGGAGCCGGAACGCCCATTCCCGGGTGAGGCTGGAGGGATCAGAAACGGCCCGGCAGAGTTTTCTGCCGGGTTTGTTCGTTTTCCGGGGCGGAGAGAAGGACTTTCCAGAAAAAAGTGCAAAAAAGTCAAAATATCCTCTTGCAATTTTTCCGGAGAGTGATATAATATTAAGGCAATCGTTTCCAAGGCCGCTCGAGGGGGTAGCCGATATTGAAGGTTGTGATGGGCACATACATTAAATATGGCCCCAATAAGTCAGAACCAGAAATGAGGTGAAAAGAATGAAACAGGGTATCCATCCGAACTACGTTGACTGCACCATCACCTGCGCATGCGGCAACGTCATCAAGACTCGTTCCACCAAGCCCGAGATCCACGTCGAAGTTTGCTCCAAGTGCCATCCTTTCTACACTGGTAAGCAGAAGCTGGTCGACACCGGCGGACGTGTTGAGCGCTTCAACAAGCGTTTCGGCCGTAAGTAATTGCAACAATTACAAGGCTTCCAAGAGCGTCGTTCCCTTTGCGGGGAGCGGCGCTCTTTTTGCGTCCGGCCGCGAAAACTGCCGTATCAGCGCAAAAGAAACAATATTTGGAAACGCACACAGGTTTATCTTATTTCTGACACATTTTCGGGCTAAAATGATGCAGATATTCCCGGGGACACCCGCAGAGAAGGAGCGTTTTTTGTGATAGAAGTATCCCACCTCACCAAGAAATACGGCAGCCGCCTTGCAGTGGACGACATCTCTTTCACGGTGGAGGACGGCGTCATCTACGGCCTGCTGGGGCCGAACGGTGCCGGTAAGTCCACCATCATGAACATCCTCACCGGTTATCTTGCCGCCACGGAGGGGCAGGTGACGGTGGCGGGCCATCCGCTGCCCGAGGAAGCCGACGCCGCCAAAGCCTGCGTGGGTTATCTGCCGGAACAGCCGCCCCTTTACCCGGAGATGACGGTGGCCGAGTACCTCGACTTTGCCGCCGAACTGAAAGGTGTCAAGAAAGCCGACCGCCCGGCACAGGTGCAGTCTGCCGCCCGCCGTACCGGTCTGGAAGATGTCCTGCCCCGGCTCATCCGCAGCCTCTCGAAGGGCTACCGCCAGCGGGTGGGCGTGGCGCAGGCGCTGCTGGGCAGTCCGCAGCTCATCATTCTGGACGAACCCACCGTGGGTCTCGACCCGGCGCAGGTCATCGAGCTGCGCCGCCTCATCCGGGAGCTGGGCCGCACCCACACGGTCATCCTGTCCAGCCACATCCTCAGTGAGGTGAAGGCCGTCTGCGACAAGGCACTCATCCTGTCGCAGGGGCATCTGGCCGCCGTCGTGGACCTTGCCGCCGAAGAGCGCGATTTGGAAGAGCTCTTCCTTGAGCTGACGGCTCCGGAAGAGACTTCGGATAAAAAGGAGGACTGATTCGATGCTTGCCATCTACAAGCGGGAGCTGCGCAGCTTTTTTCACGGCATGATGGGCTATCTGCTCACGGCCTTTCTGCTGGCGGCTTCCGGCATCTATTTTCTGGCCCTGAACCTCGGTTACGGCCTGACGGATTTTGGCTATTATACGCTCTACCGCACGATCTTCATGCTGCTGCTCTATTTCCCGGTGCTGGCCATGCGTTCGCTGGCCGAAGAGCGCCGCGCCCGCACCGACCAGCTCCTTCTCACCAGCCCGGTGTCCGTGTGGGGCATCGTGGTGGGCAAGTATCTGGCCCTCTGCACCGTGTTCGCGCTGCCCTGTCTGGCCGACGGCATCATGATCGTCGTGCTCTGGCTTCTGGGCGGCACGGCCTCGGCCTGCGGGGCGAATTTCGCCGCGCTGCTGTGCTATTTCCTGCTGGGCTGTGCGGCCATTGCCGTCTGCGAGTTCTGCTCCGGCCTCACGGAGAACCAGATCATCGCGGCAGTCATGGGCTTTTCGGCCCTGCTGCTGGCCTATATGATGCCCAGCCTCCGCAGCATGTTCAACGCCGGAAGCGCCGTGGCGCTGGTGGTCTTTACGGCTCTGTCGGCGGGAGCCTCCCTTGCAGTTGGTCTGCGCACCCGGAGCTTCACGCTGGGCTGCTTCTGCTTTGCGGCCCTCTGTGCCGGGCTGAGCGCCCTGTTCCTGCTGCGCAGCGCATGGCTCACCGAAGCGTTCAGTGCTGTCTTGAGCGCCCTCTGCCTGTTTGCGCCCTTTGAGGAGTTCGTCAACAACAGCTTTTCCATCCCGACGCTGGTCTATTATCTGACGGTGACGGTGCTCTTCCTCTTCTTTACGGCGCAGGGCATCGAGAAGCGCCGCTGGAACTGAGAGGGGGCAGACTATGAAGAAATTTGAGAAAAAGAGCGCAGGCCCGCTGGAACGTCTGCGGCTGCGCAGCGGCATCTATGCCTCGGCGGTCACGGTGCTGGTGGTCGTGCTGGCCGTCCTGCTCAACCTCATCGTCCGGGCCGTTCCGACGAAGTACACCGAGTTCGACCTCTCGGAAGCCGGGCTCTACACCCTCAGCGACAGCTCCAGGGACATCGCCCACGCCCTGACGCAGGATGTCACCATCTATTATCTGGCCGAGACGGGCAGCGAGGACGCCATCATCACAAAGCTGCTGGACCGCTATGCCTCCGAGAGCAGCCACATCAAGTGGGAGACGAAAGACCCCGCCGTCTACCCGACCTTCGCCGCCCAGTACGGCGTGCAGTCGGCTGAGAACGGCAGTCTCGTCCTCGTCTCGGGGGAGAAGAGCGCCGTGCTGGCGGCGTCCGACCTCTACGATTATGACTACTCCGATTACTACACCACCGGCAGCTACAGCGTGACCTTCGGCGGCGAAAATAAGCTCACCGCTGCCATCTACCGCATCACCAGCGGCGAAGAGCTCCACGCCTACTACACGACGAACCACGGCGAACAGCGCCTCACCGACACCCTGACCGATGCGCTGGAAGGCCAGAACCTCTCCGTCAGCCCCCTCGACCTGCTGACGGACACCATCCCGGACGACTGCGACCTGCTCATCATCAATGACCCGCAGCAGGACTTTGCATCGGCGGGCGGCCTCATGGATGAGATGTCGGCCCTGCGCGCCTACCTGAAAAATGGCGGACATCTGATGCTCACCACCGACAGCTATTACTCCACCCCGAACCTTGACGCCCTGATGGCCGAGTTTGGCCTGACCCGGACGCCCGGCCTTGTGGTGGAAGGGGACAGCGGCCACTATCTGAACGGCTACCCCTACTATCTGCTGCCGGATTACGCCACCGACACCGAGAGCGGCACGCTGGACGGCATCGACACCAGCCGCCGCGTCCTGCTGCAGATGGCGCAGGGCATCACCATCACCGAGACAGAGGGTATCGCCTCGGAAGCCCTGCTGGTCAGTACCGAGAGCTCCTACAGCAAGGCGGCGGGCTATGAGATGACCACCGCCGAGCAGGAAGACGGCGACCCCGACGGCCCCTTTGCGCTGGCAGCTTATGCTTCCAATAACAGCACCGGCGCAGAGGTCATCTGGGTCAACTGCGGCAACATGGACAACGAAGCCGTTTACCAGACCGTTCCCGGCAACGTGACCTTCCTGCAGGGCTGCGCTGCCTCTCTGGCCGGGCAGGAGGGGACCACCCTCGTGGAGTCCAAGGCGCTGGAAGCTGCGCCCATCACCATCTCGGGCCACACCGCCGCTGTGCTGGGTCTGGTGTTCGTCCTCATCCTCCCGGCGGCTGTGCTGGCCGTGGGCGCAGTGGTGGTGCTGCTGCGCCGCCGCAAGTAAGGAGGCACGCCATGAAAACAAAACGGCGTACCCTCATCGTTTTGCTGGTGTTCGTTCTCGCCGCCGGGGCGGCGCTGGCCCTGCTGACCCACGCGAACCAGAAGGCCGAACAGGCCGCCAGTGAGGCCGAGGACGGCAGCATCCCGCTGCTGGATGGGACTACCGCCACGCTGGAAAGCGTCTCCATCCAGTATGGCGGTGAGACGCTGACGCTCCGGCCCTCTGACGACGGCTGGACGCTGACCGAGGACCCGGCTTACCATCTGGATGATTCGGCCTGCAGCACCATCCGCACCGCGCTGGCAGGCATGAAGGCCAAGCGCCAGCTCGAGGCGCAGCCCGGCGAGGACTACGGTTTCGACGCGCCTCAGCTTGTCGTAAATGTTTCGGCGGCGGGGGAGAGTACCACCCTTACCGTGGGAGCGGAGAACCCCGTCACCGGGGATGTGTACGTCCGGCGGGAGGGCGGCGACGCTGTCTACACCGTGGACGCGGCCAAGTTCCGCTGCATGGAGCAGACGAAGGCGGAGCTCTTTGGGGCGTTCAGCCCGGCGGGCATCACCGTCTCGGACATCGAGGCTGTGCGCTATACCCTCCAAAGCGGCGAGACGATCAAGCTGCAATCTGTCTCCCAGCCCACGGAGGCCGACAGCACCACCTACCAGACCATCTGGCAGCTCACAGATGAACCGAATGCTGCGTTGGACACCGACAAGACGGACGCTCTGCTGGCCGCACTGGCCAGCTATGTCACCGGGCAGGATACTGCCGCCGACCCTTCCGCCTGCGGCTTTGACGCCCCGCTGGTGACAGCAGAGGTGACGACGGCTGACGGCACCGTTACCCTGACGTATGCCATCGGCACCGACGGCTATTATATGATGGTGTCGGGCGACAGCTCTGTCTACACCGTGGACGGCCAGACCGTGCAGGCCCTCTGCCTGACGGCCCGGCAGCTGAAAGCCGACACCTGAGAATTTATCCCAAAAGCACCCGCAGTTCTGCACTGTAGGTGCTTTTATGCTGTATAAGGAAACGCTATATGCAAAATTGATGTAAAACCCGGGTGGGAAAAGCCCCCTCGGAGTCAAAGTTTCGGCAAACATCAGCAGAGTGATTGACATTTTGACAAAGATTGTTTAAGATAGACAAGACAGGGCAGAATAACTGCGCAATGTTACGGTCGTCATGGATGTTGTGCGGGAATGAGTCTGCTCCCACAGCCAGCACAGATTGGATGGGCGAGGGAGCAGACTCAAAGTCACCCTAATGCGATGGAAGGATGGGGGAGTAAACCCCTGTCTTTTTTCGTATCTGAGTTACAAGGAGGATATAGGAAAGAAATGAACAACTCGGTGATCGTTTCGCTGCGGGACATCGTAGTGGAATTTGATGGTCAGCGCATCCTGGATGGGCTGAACCTCGACATCCATGACAAAGAGTTTGTGACGCTGCTGGGATCCTCCGGCTGCGGTAAAACCACCACCCTCCGCCTCATCGCGGGCTTTCTGGAACCGACGTCCGGCAAAGTGCTGCTGAAAGGAGAGGACATCACAGGCGTACCGCCCTACAAGCGTCCGGTGAACACCGTGTTCCAGAAATACGCGCTGTTCCCCCACCTGAACGTCTTTGAGAATGTGGCCTTCGGCCTCCGCCTCAAGAAGATGGACGAAGAGACCATCCGCCGCAAGGTGCGGGATATGCTGGAAGTCGTGGGCCTGAAGGGCTTCGAGCGCCGCAGCATCGGTCAGATGTCCGGCGGCCAGCAGCAGCGCGTGGCCATCGCCCGCAGCCTGGTCAATGAGCCGGAGATCCTGCTTCTCGACGAGCCTCTGGGCGCCCTGGACCTCAAGCTGCGCAAGGAGATGCAGCTGGAACTCAAGCGCCTGCAGCGCGAGATGAACATCACCTTCATCTACGTCACCCACGACCAGGAAGAGGCCCTGACCATGTCCGACACCGTCGTCGTTATGAACGGCGGCAAGGTGCAGCAGATCGGCACCCCCGAGGACATCTACAACGAGCCCAAGAACGCCTTTGTCGCCGACTTCATCGGTGACTCCAACATCGTGGACGGCGTGATGCACCGCGATTTTCTCGTCTCCTTCTCGGGCGTCGAGTTCCCCTGCGTGGACCGCGGCTTTGCCCGGGAGGAGAGCGTACAGGTGGTCGTCCGCCCCGAGGACATCGAAGTTGTCTCCCCGGTGGAAGGCCAGCTGGTGGGCGTCGTCAATGACGTCATCTTCAAGGGCGTCCACTTCGAGATGCATGTGGAGTGCGAGGGCCGCGAGTGGCTCATCCATTCCACCCGCGCCTGCACGCCCGGTGAGACCATCGGTATGCGCATCGGCCCCAACGAGATCCATATCATGTCGCGTTCGGAGGGGTGAGGCCGCATGAAGATTTACGATAAGAAACTGGCCTATCCGTACTTTGTATGGATGGTGCTGTTCACGGTGGTGCCGTTATTCATCGTGGTGTATTACGCCCTCACCGACTCCACCGGCAGCTTTACGCTGGACAATCTGGTGACTGTCAGCGGCTATGGCTCGGTGTTCGCCCGCAGCCTGCTGCTGGCCCTCATCTCCACCGTCATCTGCCTCATTATCGCGTTTCCGGTGGGCTATTTCCTTTCCCGGCTGCGCGTCAACAAGCAGCACATCATGCTGATGCTGGTGATGCTGCCCATGTGGATGAACTTCCTGCTCCGTACCTACGCATGGATGGGTCTGCTGAGCATCAACGGCCCCGTGAACGCCGTTCTGGGCGTCTTCGGCCTCGGACCCTACAACATGCTGAATACCTCCGGCGCTGTGGTGCTGGGCATGGTGTACAACTATGTGCCGTATATGATCCTGCCCCTCTACACCAGCATGACAAAAATCGACCAGAGCATCGTGGAGGCGGCGCAGGACCTGGGCGCTTCCACCACTAAGACGCTGTTCCGGGTGCTCATCCCCATGAGCATCCCCGGCATCAGCACCGGCATCACGATGGTGTTCGTCCCGGCGGTGTCCACCTTTGTCATCAGCCGTATGCTGGGCGGCGGTTCCAACCTGCTCATCGGCGATCTGATCGAGATGCAGTTCCTCGGCAACAGCTACAACCTCAATGTCGGCTCTGCCATGAGCCTCGTGCTGATGGTCATCGTGCTGCTCTGCATGAGCTTTACGTCCAGCTTCGACGAGGATGAGATGGAGGGTGTGTCCTGATGAAAACGAAACATCTGCGTCTGATGCAGCGCGCCTATGTCATCCTGTTCTTCTGCTTCATGTACCTGCCCATCGCGTACATGGTCGTGTTCAGCTTCAACCAGAGCAAGGGCTACGCCCTCTTTACCGGCTTTACCTTTAAGTGGTACACCAGCCTGCTCCACAATGAGTCCATCCTGCACGCGCTGTGGGTGTCGCTGTATCTGGCACTGTTCTCGGCAGTCATCGCCACCGTGCTGGGAACTGCGGCGTCTCTGGGCATCGCCTCCATGGGGCGCAAGAGCCGCCTGCTGGTGACGAATATCACCTATATCACCACGGTCAACCCCGAGATCATCACCGGTATCTCCCTGATGATGCTCTTTGTGGCATACCAGCGCTTTGCGTCTGAGCTGGACTTCCTGCCCGGCAACATCATGGGCTTCCCCACGCTGCTCATCGCCCATATCGCGTTCAACGTGCCGTATGTCATCTTCAATGTCACGCCCAAGCTCAAACAGCTGGACATCAAGCTGTTTGAGGCGGCGCTGGACCTCGGCTGTGACCCCCGGCAGGCATTTTTCAAGGTCATCCTGCCCGAGATCAGCCCGGCCATCCTGTCGGGCTTCCTCATCAGCCTGACCTACTCCATCGACGACTTCATGATCTCCTACTTCAACTGCGGTACGGTGGAGACGCTGCCCATCGCCATCTACTCCATGACCCGCAAGAAGGTCAGCCCGGAGATCTACGCGCTGTCCACCATCATGTTCGTGGTCATTCTGAGCATCATCCTCATCTCCAACGCCATGGAGAGCCGCGGTTACCGCCGCGACCAGCGCACACTGAGAGGGGGAGATGTCAAATGAAGCGTTTCGTCATTCTTCTGCTGACGGCTGTGCTGGCGCTGACCATGCCGCTGTCGGCTCTGGCCGCGGGACAGATCGAGGTCACAGAGGACATTTCTGTTTCGGATGACTACGACTGGACCCGCTTCAAGGGCCAGAACGTCACCCTGAACGTCTACAACTGGGGCGAGTATATCTCCAACGGTTCCGACGACAGCGTGGACGTGGTGGCGGCCTTTGAAAAGCTGACCGGCATCAAGGTCAACTATACCACCTTCGACTCCAACGAGTCCCTCTACGCCAAGCTGAAGTCCGGCGCGGCCAACTACGATGTCATCATCCCGTCGGACTACATGGTCGCCAAGATGATAAGCGAAGGGATGCTGATGCCGCTGGACTACGGCAACATCCCGAACTTCCAGAACATCGACGAGGAGTACCGCAACGGAGACTATGACCCCGAGAATGCCTACACCGTGCCTTACACCCTCTGCACCACTGGCATCATCTACAATACAAAGATGGTAGATGAGGCCCCCACCAGCTGGGCAGACCTGTGGGACGAGAAGTATGCAGGCAACATCCTGATGTTCAACAACAGCCGCGACGCCTACGCCATCGGTGCGTTCAAGAGCGGCAGCAGCGTCAACCCCCAGACCACGGAGGAGGTGGATGCTGTGGTGGACGAGCTGAAAGCCCAGAAGCCTCTGGTGCAGGCCTATGTCATGGACGAGATCTTCGATAAGATGATCGGCAGCGAGGCGGCCGTCGGCGTCTACTACTCCGGCGACGCCATCACCATGATCGACGACAACCCCGACCTGGCCTGGGTGTTCCCTGATGAGGGAACGGTGCTGTCGGTGGACAGCATGGCCATCCCCGCCACCAGTGAGCACAAGGAAGCTGCAGAGATGTTCATCAACTTCATGTGTGAACCGGACGTCGGCAAGGCCAATATCGAGTATATCGGCTACACCACCCCCATGCACTGTGTATGGGAGCTTCTGGATGAAGACCTCAAGTACAGCGAGATCGCGTACCCCTCCGAGGATATTGCGGCCAAAGAAGAGGTGTTCACTGCCCTGAGCGATGAGGTCAACAGCGAGCTGGACGTGAAGTGGAGCGAGATGAAGAGCTACGACGAGGGCGGCAGCGGGTATCTGTTCCTGATGCTGCTGGCGGCGATGCTGGCTCTGGCCTGCTTCAACATCTGGCGCAAGGTGCGCAGGAAAACGCGCAATATGTATTGAACCTGAGGGGGCTGTGCGGAGGCGTACAGTCCCTTTTTATAAGGAAAGGGAAAGAATATGAGTGAATACAGAAGCTATACGGAGCAGATGACCGTGCTGGACGGCGACAGCGACTTCCGCCGCTGCCTGAAGCCCAGCGCTCTGTTCCGGTATGTGGAGCAGGTGTCGGCAGACCATGCCCGGGCTTACGGCATGGACCACGCCTTTTTCAGGGAGCGCCGCAGCGCATTCCTCGTGGGCAAGCAGGCCCTCAGGGTCTGGCGGATGCCGGGCCGTGCGGAGAAGATCAACCTGACCACGGCCTGCGAGGCGTTCAAGAAAGGCACGATGAAGCGGCTGACCACCATCACCAGCGAAACAGGGGAGAAGCTGGCCCTCGTGGACTGCCGCTGGATGATCGTGGACACTGAGGCAGGGCGCATCCTGCGCACCCCCGGCTGGACGATGCCGGACTTCCAGAACGACGACCTGCCCGAAGAACTGCCCCAGATCGTCCACAAGAGCCAGCCGCTGACGGCGGCAGGGGAGCGCCGCGCCAGCTACTCCATGTGTGACCTCAACGGCCATATCAACAACTCCCTCTATCTGGACATCGCCTGCGACGCTCTGCCGCAGGAGGTCGTGGAGGCTGCGCCGCTGTCCTTCGCTTCCATCAAGTACCACCGTGAAGTGCCGATGGGCCAGACCGTGCAGGTGTTCTATGCCCCCTCAGGAAACGGCTGGTATCTGCTGGGCCGGAGGGAGGAGCACGCGGCCTTTGAGTGCTATCTGGAATTCGGAAGCTCTGTCACAGAATCTTTACAAAAATAATTACAGAAAAATTACAAAAAGCTATTGCAAAAGTCCTTCAAAAGAGTTACAATATGGTTACAGAGAGGGCAAGACCCTTCTGGATCATGAAATCTTTTTCTTCTTGTTTTTTTGGAATATCGGGTGTCCGCCATCCTCCTCCGGCTGTTCTCCTTCGCAGCTGTCGGCCGACACCGCACAGGCGATATTCCGCTTCGTGTGCAAAAGAGCCCGTCTGGTTTCGGACGGGCTTTTTTGCGTCCAAAAATCCGGAGAAATCGACCCACAGCGAGGGAAAGTATGACCTTAGGTCAATTTGCCTGTTTTTCTGCAAAGGACATTTATAAAGTTTGGCGGGGCAGGGGTTTGTATTCCGCGTGGGTTTGTGGTAAAGTATATACAATCAATTCCTAAGTCGAAAACATGAAATTGTTTTGATGTTGTTTGATATGATCCGTTGCGGATGCGTTAAGAGAAAAGGAGTTTGAATATGGCTTATTTTTACGAAGAACCCTCCCGTACCTTTGGCGAGTACCTGCTGGTGCCGGGCTACTCTTCTGCTGAGAATGTCCCCACAGCTGTCAGCCTCAAGACCCCGCTGGTCAAGTACCGCAAGGGCGAGGAGAACTGCCCGCTGGAAATGAATATCCCCATGATCAGCGCCATCATGCAGTCTGTCTCCGGCGATAAGCTGGCCATCGCGCTGGCCCGTCAGGGCGGCGTCTCCTTCATCTACGGCTCCCAGAGCATCGAGAACGAGGCCGCTATGGTCCGCCGCGTCAAGAGCTTCAAGGCCGGCTACGTCGTTTCCGACTCCAACCTGGCCCCCACTGCCACCCTGCACGATGTGCTGGAGCTGAAAGCCCGCACCGGCCACTCCACCATCGCCATCACTGCCGACGGCACTCCCAACGGCAAGCTGCTGGGCATCGTGGCCTCCCGCGATTACCGCGTCAACCACACCCCCGATGACGCTCCTGTTACCACCTTCATGACCCCCATCGAGAAGCTGGTCACTGCCCCGGAGAACACCTCCCTGCACGACTGCAACAACATCATCTGGGACAACAAGATCAACACCCTGCCTCTGGTGGATGCCGAGGGCAACCTGAAGTATATCGTCTTCCGCAAGGACTACGATTCCCACAAGAAGAATGCCAACGAGCTGCTGGACAAGAACAAGAGCTACGTCGTCGGTGCCGGCATCAACACCCGCGACTACGCCCAGCGCGTGCCTGCTCTGGTGGAGGCCGGTGTGGATGTCCTCTGCATCGACTCCTCTGAGGGCTACTCCGAGTGGCAGAGCCGTACCATCGGCTGGATCCGTGAGCACTACGGCGACACCGTGAAGGTGGGCGCAGGTAATGTCGTGGATGCCGAAGGCTTCCGCTTCCTCGCAAAGGCTGGTGCAGACTTCGTGAAGATCGGCATCGGCGGCGGCTCCATCTGCATCACCCGTGAGACCAAGGGCATCGGCCGCGGTCAGGCTACCGCTGTCATCGAGGTCGCCAAGGCCCGTGACGAGTACTTCAAGGAGACCGGCATCTATGTGCCTATCTGCTCCGACGGCGGCATCGTCCACGACTACCACATCACCCTTGCACTGGCTATGGGTGCGGACTTCGTCATGCTGGGCCGCTACTTCGCCCGCTTCGATGAGAGCCCCACGAACAAGGTCCGCATCAATGGCCAGTATATGAAGGAGTATTGGGGCGAAGGCTCCAACCGCGCCCGCAACTGGCAGCGCTATGACCTCGGCGGCTCCACCAAGCTGAGCTTCGAGGAAGGCGTGGACAGCTATGTTCCTTACGCCGGTCCGCTGGCCGACGGCGTCCAGACCACCCTGTACAAGGTCAAGAGCACCATGTGCAACTGCGGCGCACTCTCCATCCCTGAGCTGCAGCAGAAGGCTAAGCTGACCGTCGTTTCCTCCACCTCCATCGTGGAGGGCGGCAGCCACGACGTCGTGCTGAAGAATGCGACCCCGAACATCATCAACGGCTGAATCTGAAATATCAAAGCACCCGCAGCACAGAAAGGCGCTGCGGGTGCTTTTTGCATATCCGGACGGCATCGATGCCCGTGATTTATCCAAAGACAGAAGAGCACTGCCGGAGGTGCTGGTAAAGATTTCGTAAAAAACATTTTTCTTTCTGTCGTCATTTTTTGCCAAAACCTCTTGCGTCTGCCCGCCAAAGATGCTATAGTGGTACAAACGTCCTGTCATGACAGGGTAAAACGCGCGGCAGCGCAGAGTTTGTTTGGCTGCACCCGCCGCAGGGGTGCGCGGAAAAAGAGAGGAAACTTTTCATGAGCGAGATCAAAGTTGTGCCGTATATCCCGGATGAGGACTACGACAATCCGGCAATGGTCGTTGATTTTTACGAATTCACTATGGCCAACTGCCTGTTTCTGAACGGCTTTAAGGATACGACCCTTGTGTTTGATATGTTCTTCCGCAAGAACCCGGATAACCAGGGTTACTCCATCAGCGCCGGCCAGCGCAAGCTGACCCGCTTCCTGCTGAACTACCACTTCAATGAGCAGGATGTCCACTGGCTGCGCACCAAGGGCATGAGTGAGGAGTTCTGCGAGTATCTGCGCACGTACCGCTGGAAGGGCGATATGTACGCTCTGCCCGAAGGCACGGTCTGCTACCCCCATGTGCAGATGGTGCGCATCGAGTGCGACCTCGTGGGCGCTATCCTCATCGAGACCTACCTGCTCCAGACCATGAACTTCCACAGCCTCATCGCCACCAAGGCCACCCGCATCACCGGTCTCAACACCCACACCCCCCGTAGCGTCATGGAGTTCGGCACCCGCCGCGCACAGGGCGAGAGCGCAGGCAACGACGGCGCTTATGCTGCCGTTCTGGGCGGCTGCATCGGCACGGCCAACTGTCTGGCCGAGATGAAGTACGGCTCTGAGGTCAAGGCTGTGGGTACTGTGGCCCACAGCTTTATCGAGTTCTTCCCGACCGAGTTCGATGCCTTCAAGGCCTTCGCCGATACCTACCCGGATTCCGTCAGCCTGCTGCTGGATACCTACAACATCATGGAGAGCGGTCTGCCCAACCTCATCAAGCTGGACGACTACCTCATTGAGAAATATCCTGATGACCCCAACCGCCGCGTCAAGAGCGCCCGCATCGATTCCGGCGACCTGGCCCGAGGCTCCAAGCGCCTGCGCAAGGCACTGGATGCAGCAGGGAAGTCCTACATCAAGCTGGTGGCCTCCAACGGTCTGGACGAGAAGAAGATTGCTAACATGGAGCTGTACGAGCACGCACACTTCGACTCCTACGGCGTGGGCGAGAACCTCATCACCTCGGCCTCGGACCCCGTGTTCGGCGGTGTGTACAAGCTGGTGGCGGTCAAACGCCCCGACGGCAGCTATCAGCCCAAGATGAAGTGCTCCGACTCCGCCAGCAAGGCCATCATCCCCGGCAAGAAGATGCCGTGGCGTCTCTACGATGAGAACGGCCAGGCGCAGTGCGACCTCATCGCCATGGACGGCGAGGTCATCGAGGCAGGCAAGCCGGTCACGATGGTCAACCTCGACTCCGATGCCATCGAGCGCACCGTCACCATCGTTCCCACTCGCGTCAAGCAGCTGCTGGTGCCGCATATCCTGAACGGTGAGCTGGCCATCGAGCTGCCCTCCATTGCGGAGAAAAAGGCCTATATCGCCAAGCAGCTCACCGAGGAGACCTGGGAGAGTGAGCTGCGCATCGAGATGCCCCACAAGCACTACGTCAACATGACCCCTGCTGTGGCGGAGTGCCGCTCCAGGATGTACGCAGAGCTGCATGGCGGCAAAGTGTAAACTTGACAAAACAGCATTTCTATTGTATTATATGAGCTGCCGCTCGCAGGATCGTGAGCGGCAGCTCATTCAGAAGCCACTGTGGTGAAATTGGCAGACACGAGGGACTTAAAATCCCTTTCTGGAGACAGAGTGCGGGTTCAAGCCCCGCCGGTGGCATGGAAAAGCCCCGGTAAGTGCAGAAATGCATTTACCGGGGCTTTTTTGTGTATTATAGCAATTCAACTTTTTAATGCAACAGCAACAGCGTTGAATTGCATATCGCAAATATGCTGTTATCAGGCTGGGTTATTTTCTTGATCTGCGATAAAACGGGAAGGAAACGATACCGCCAACCGGTATATGACTCGTCCAAGGGGGTATTTTATTACTCTTCGTTGAACGCTTCTTCCTGCGCATGGAACCGCTCGAGGAAGCTGTGCTCCACACCTTCAGACTTGTAGCCGGGCATGGTATCCAGCGCCACTGCGTGGATGCTGCGGAAGATGCTGTTCTCGATGTTGGGGTTATCCCGCTTGAGGCGGCGGAGCAGGATTTTCGTCTCCTGCCGCTTGGAGCCACCGCCGCCGTTGTCGCACATGGTGCAGTTCTCAGTAAAGCGGCAGGCGCACTGGATGAATTCCAGCCCATTGTAGCGCTTCCACGCCAGAATATCTTCCTCGCGGATGCAGTACATCGGGCGGATGAGGGTCATGCCGGGGAAGCTGGTGCTGTGGAGCATGGGCGGCATGGCCTGCAGCTGGGAGCCGTAGAACATACTCATAACGGTCGTCTCGATGACGTCGTTGAAGTGGTGGCCCAGTGCGATTTTATTGCAGCCCAGCTCCTTGGCCTTGCTGTAGAGGTGGCCGCGGCGCATCCGGGCGCAGAGATAGCAGGGGTTTTTGTCGGTGTTGTTGGCCACAGAGAAGATGTTGCTCTCGAAGATGGTCACAGGGATGTGGAGCAGCTCGGCGTTGGACTCGATCTTCTGGCGGTTTATCTCGTTGTAGCCGGGGTCCATCACCAGAAAGACCAGCTCGAACGGCACATCGCTGTGGCGCTGAAGCTCCTGCATCAGCTTTGCCATCAGCATCGAGTCTTTGCCACCCGAGATGCAGACGGCGATCTTGTCACCGGCCTTGATGAGTTCGTAGCGCTTGACCGCTACGATGAAGGGGGTCCACAGCTCCTTGCGGTATTTTTTGATGATGCTCCGCTCAATGAGCTGGTAAGGTTCCATTTCGCGTTTCATGGCTCTGTCCTTTCTTTTTTCTCACAGCTGGGTCAGCCGGGTGTAGCAGGCGTCAAAGGCGCGGAGAAAGCCGTCCAGCTCCTCCTGCGTGGTCAGGTGGCTCAGACTGATGCGCCACGAGGAGAGGGCGTTCTTCCGGTCGCGGCTGACGGCGAACACCGCCCGGGAGGGCAGGCCATCCGATGAGCAGGCCGACTTGACCGAGACGCAGACGCCCTCCGCGTCCAGCTCCCGCTGGAACACGGTGCCTTTGACGTTCTCAACGCTCAGGTTCAGGATGTGGGGGATGGCACTCTCCGGGCTGTTGATGCGGACTTTTGGGTACTTGCTCAGAGCAGTGCGGAGATACAGGTTTGCCTCTTTCACCCGGGCAGAACGCTCCGGCAGCTCATTTACTGCAGAGTCCAGGGCCGTCTCGAGGGAAGCCGCCAGAGCCACTGTAGGGGTGCCGCTGCGGTAGATGGTGGTGCTTTCGCCGCCGTGGATGAGAGGCTCGAGAGCCAGCCGCCGCCGCTTGAGCAGCAGGCCGATGCCGTTCAGGCCGTAGAACTTGTGGGCCGTCAGGCTCATGGTGTCCACGCCCTCAAAGGAGACGGGGATCTTGCCCACGGCCTGGGTGGCGTCTACGTGCAGATGGCAGTTGGGCCAAGCCTGCAAAATTTCCGAAATTCCTTTCACCGGCTGCACGACGCCCAGCTCACTGTCCACCAGCGTCACCGCTACAGCGATGGTGTCGGGGCGGAGAAGCTCTTTCAGGTGCTCGAGGTCGATGGTGCCGTCCCGCCTGATGTCCACGAGGTCGATTTCATAGCCCTGCTCCTGCAGAGCGGTCAGGGTGCCGCTGACGGAGGAGTGTTCCAGCGGGGTGGAGATGATGTGCTTGCCCAGATGGCGGGAGAGTTTTGCCAGCCCCTTGAGAGCAAAGTTGTTGGCCTCGCTGGCTCCCGAGGTATAGATGACCTCGGCGGGCTGTGCGCTCAGCAGCCCCGCGATGCTCTGGGTGGCGTGGTCGATGACCAGTTTTGCGTCCCGGCCTGCCTGATGGCGGGAGTTCGCGTTGCCGGGGCAGCTGCGCTCTACCTCACAAAAACGCTCCAGCACCCGGGAGTCTGCGGGGGTGTTGGCCGAATAATCCAGATATATCATAAGTGTCCTTCTATAATAAGTGGTACAACGGCTGTCGTTTCGGATGCCGCCGGCCCAGTGACCAACTGCGGCAATAGGTTATATTATAGTGCGGAATGCGGCATATTTCAAGGCTGTACGGCCTCCGCCGACAGAAAATTGCCGCAAAATACAGGAAAAAGGTTGTCAGCGTCCTTCTTTTATGCTATACTATGCCGAAGAATGAAAGGAAAGGGGAGAGCGAGATGCTGAAAAAGAAATCGTCTTTTGCACGCATCGGCTGTATTTTCCGTTTCCGATTTGGTCCCGATTTTTGAGGCATTGCCGCTTTCCCGCGGTAGTGCCTCTTTTTTTGGGCCGCAGATAGAAGGAGGAAATAATGAGTCAGAATATTGATTACTCCAAGGGCATTTACGATGCCCGCCAGCTGGGTGCCGGACGGATGCTGATCCTGGGCGTCCAGCACATGTTCGCCATGTTTGGTGCCACCGTGCTGGTCCCCCTGCTCACCGGTCTGAGCGTTTCGACCACCCTGCTCTGCGCAGGTCTGGGTACGCTGCTGTTCCACTTTATCACCAAGGGCAAGGTCCCGGCCTTCCTCGGCTCGTCCTTTGCCTACCTGGGCGGTTTCTCCATCGTGGCTCCCATGCTGGCTGACGCCGACGGCAATCTGACCATCGCCAACACCCAGATGCTGCCCTACGCCTGCGCAGGCGTGGCCTTCTCGGGTCTGGTCTATCTGGCCGTCAGTCTGCTCATCTCCACCTTCGGCATCCGGCGCATTATGCGCTTCTTCCCGCCGGTGGTCACAGGCCCCATCATCATCGCCATCGGCCTCATCCTCGCCCCCTCGGCCATCAGCAACTGTCAGGCAAACTGGCTGCTGGCCTTTGTGGCTCTGGGTACGGTCATCGTCTGCAACATCTGGGGCAAGGGCATGGTCAAGATCCTGCCCATCCTGATCGGCGTTCTCGTCTCCTACGCAGTGGCCCTTGTGACCGGTGCCGTGGACTTTGAGCGCATTGCCTCCGCCGCATGGTTCGGCATCCCTCTCCATAAGGAAGCTATGGGCCTCTTTGCCATCGACGGCAGCCCCGAGTTCATCAGCGCCCTGTTCACCATCATCCCCATCGCTCTGGCTACCATGATGGAGCACGTCGGTGACATCGCCGCCATCAGCGCCACCGTCGGCCACAACTATATCAACGACCCCGGCCTGAACCGCACCCTGATGGGCGACGGCCTCGCCACCACGCTGGCCGGCCTGCTGGGCGGCCCGGCCAACACCACCTACGGTGAGAACACCGGTGTTCTCGCTCTGAGCAAAATTTACGACCCCCTCGTCATCCGCATCGCCGCTGTGCTGGCCATCATCCTGAGCTTCAGCCCCAAGTTTGAGGCCGTCATCAACACCATCCCCACCGGCATCATCGGCGGTATCAGCTTCGTGCTCTACGGCATGATCTCCGCCATCGGTGTCCGCAACGTGGTCGAGAACCGGGTGGACTTCACCAACAGCCGCAACCTCATCATCGCCGCTGTCATTCTGGTGTCTGCTCTGGGCTTCAACTCGGTGGGCGGCCTGACCTTCGCGGTCGCCGGTGTGTCCATCAACCTGTCCGGTCTGGCCATCGCTGCTATCGTGGGCATCCTGCTCAACGCCATCCTCCCCGGCAACGATTACGAGTTCGACTCTGCCGATGGTGCCGACGCTCCTTCCAGCGGCAATCTGCAGGTCTGACCTCGACAGGGAAGACCCTTCTTCGGCAGAAGTGACAGCTTTTTGAAATGTTCTTTGGGCAATGTGCGAGACTTCAAAATAAATGAGAATAATTCTTAAAATAAGCCTTGACTAACTAGGAATTATTCGCTATAATAGAGTCACAAACAAGGTCTGCTGTACCAGAGCAGACCCCTAAAAAAGAACAAACCAAATGGAGGATAAATCTTATGAAGAAGTACGTTTGCACCGTCTGTGGCTACATCGCTGAAGGCACCATCCCCGAGCAGTGCCCCGTCTGCAAGGCTCCCGCTTCCGCATTCGTCGAGAAGACCGGCAACACCTACGTCACCGAGCACGTTGTGGGCATCGGCAAGGCTGAGGGCGTTCCTCAGGAGATCGTCGATGGTCTGCGCGCCAACTTCGAGGGCGAGTGCAGCGAGGTCGGCATGTATTTGGCAATGGCCCGTGTGGCCGAGCGTGAGGGCTACCCCGAGATCGCCGAGGCTTACAAGCGCTATGCCTACGAGGAGGCAGACCATGCTTCCCGTTTCGCCGAGCTGCTGGGCGAGGTCGTCACCGACAGCACCAAGAAGAACCTGATGATGCGTGCAGAGGCCGAGTGCGGCGCCTGCTCCGGCAAGATGGACCTGGCCAAGAAGGCTAAGGCTCTGAACCTTGACGCTATCCACGACACCGTCCACGAGATGGCAAAGGATGAGGCCCGTCATGGCCGCGGCTTCGAGGGCCTGCTGAAGCGCTACTTCAACACGGAAGTCTGAGCAAGGGTACTCCAGTCATTGTAATACGCCGCCCCGGTGTGCAGTTTGCAGCTGCTGCCGGGGCGGCTTTTTTGTGGTAAAGTATTTACAAAAGTCTTCGCAGTCGTTCCAGCTCTTCTGCGGTATCTGCATCTTCCAGCTCTTCCTGCCGTGCCGCATATACAGCCCGCACAGACTCCGGATGCCGGCGGATGACCACGCCGCCGCCCATGCCCTCGGGCAGGGAACACAGGGCGCCGAAATAACTGCTTCCGAACAGAACGGGACTTCCCAGCCGCTCCGTGCCGTCCTCGGCACGAAAGCCCAGCCGGAGGATGGCCCGTTCTTTTTTGTCCAGCGCCGAGAAATCGCGCACCATCGCCTCGAGGCTTTCTTTCCGCAAGAGCGGCTGATCCCCGGGCAGGAAGATGCATCCCGCAAGGCCGGGTAGCTCCGAAAGCAGCGCTTCGAGGCCGAGGCGCACCGTGTCGTTCCGGCCCGGCAGGCTGTGAAGGATGGCTTTCACGCCCGCCTTACAGGCGAGTTCAGCCACTTCCGGCGAGCGGGTCACCACCACCCGGGCCGCGAGGGCGGGCGTCTCTGTTACGTCCAGCGCCCGGGCGATGAGGGGCGCACCGCCGAAGTCGGCCAGCAGCTTATTGGAGCCGAACCGCACCGCCCGCCCCGACGCCATGATGACGCAGCCCACCGCCGCGTTTTCTGTGTACTCCATCCCGCAGACCTCCCGAAATTTCCGTTGTTGTTCGTTGCCGAATTGATGCTTTCTGACGGTAGTATTATAGCGGATTTTATGATAAAATAAAAGAAAAAGGTCACAGGAAAAAGAGAGGATACTGCATATGATGACCATTCGGGAATACAAGCGGGCTGAAAGCCTCGAGGAGGCTTGGCAGCTCAACCAGAAGCGCCCCAACCGTGTCCTCGGCGGCATGATATGGCTCAAGATGGAGAATATCAATGTCGGCACGGCCATCGACCTGTCGGGCCTCGGCCTCGACACCATCGAGGAGACGGACGAGGGCTTTTCCATCGGAGCGATGGTGACGCTGCGCCAGCTCGAGCTGCACCCCGGCCTCGCCGCCTATACGGACGGTGCCGTGCGGGAGTCGGTGCGCCACATCGTGGGCGTCCAGCTGCGCAACCTCGCCACCGTGGGCGGCAGCATTTACAGCCGCTTCGGTTTCTCCGACGTACTCACCATGTTCCTCGCGCTGAACGCTTCCGTAGAGCTTTATAAGGGCGGCGTCGTGCCGCTTGCTGAGTACGCCCAGCGCCCCTACGACCGGGACATCCTCGTGCGTGTCCTTGTGCCGAAGGAGCACGCCCGCTTTGTCTACCAGTCGGTGCGCAACAGCCAGACGGACTTCCCGGTGCTGACCTGCGCTGCCGCAAAATTGGCGGACGGCAGCATCCGCGCCGCCATTGGTGCGCGTCCGGGCAAGGCTGTGCTCTACACCGCAGCGCCTGAGGCGGGGGAGACCGCCGAGGAATTTGCTGCCCGCTTTGCCGCCGAGGTAAAGGCCGACATCAAGACCGAAAGCAATCTTCGCGGCGGCGCCGAATACCGCCGCCATCTGGCCGGCGTGCTGACGAAACGCGCCGTCTGTCGTCTGGAAGGCTGAGGAGGACACCATGCAGATAACACTTACATTGAACGATAAAAAGCTTACCGCCGACGTGGCCCCCGACACTCTGCTCATCGACTTCGTGCGCAGCCACGGCTGTCTGAGCGTCAAGAGGGGCTGTGAGACGTCCAACTGCGGCCTCTGCACGGTCTTTCTCGACGACAAGCCGGTGCTGTCCTGCTCCGTTCTCGCGGCCCGCGCGGATGGCCATAAAGTGACCACGCTGGAGGGTCTGCAGGACGAAGCCGCCGAGTTCGGGGCCTTCATCGCGGATCAGGGCGCAGAGCAGTGCGGCTTCTGCAACCCGGGCTTCATCATGAACGCCCTCGCCCTCTTCCGGGAAAAGGAGTACCCCACCGACGAGGAAATAAAAGAGTATCTTTCCGGCAACCTCTGTCGCTGCTCTGGTTATGAGGGTCAGCTGCGGGGCATCCAGAACTTCCTCGCGTGGAAAAAGGCGAAAAAGGAGGCGGCAGAATGAACACAGTCAACAAACCCTTCCGCAAGAAGGATGCCATGCAGCTGGTGACGGGCCAGCCCGTCTATATGGATGATCTCGTCCCCGCCGACTGCCTCATCGTGAAGCTCCTGCGCTCTCCCCACGCCAACGCCATCGTGAAGAGCATCAATACTGCTGTGGCGAAGAAGGTGCCGGGCATTGAGGCCATCTTCACCTGGGAGGACGTGCCGCAGGATGCCCGCCGCTACACCCAGGCCGGCCAGACTTACCCCGAGGCCAGCCCCTATGACCGCCTTCTCATCGACCGCCACGTACGCTTTGTGGGCGACGTGGTGGCCATCGTGGCAGGCAAAGACGATAAATGCGTCGATAAGGCGCTGAAAATGATAAAGGTCGAGTATGAGGTGCTGGAACCTGTGCTGGACTACCACACCGCAAAGGATAACCTCATCCTCGTCCATCCGGAAGACAACTGGGAGAGCCTCTGCCCTGTGGGGGGCGACAACAAGCGCAACCTCTGCGCCCACGACGAGTGCGGCAGCGGCGACATCGACGCCGTGCTGGCCGACTGCGATGTGGTCATCGACCATGTCTACCATACCAAAGCCTGCCAGCAGGCCATGATGGAGACTTTCCGCACCTATTGCAGCATCGACCTCTATGGCCGACTGAACGTCCTGAGCTCGACTCAAATCGTCTTCCACGCCCGCCGCATCATTGCAAACGCGCTTCACATCCCGAAATCCATGGTGCGTGTGACGAAGCCCCGCATCGGCGGCGGCTTTGGCGCGAAGCAGACGGCTGTCTGCGAGGTCTACCCGGCCTTCGTGACCTGGAAGACCAGGAAGCCCTCGAAGCTCATCTTCACCCGGGAGGAGAGCCAGATCGCCTCCACGCCCCGCCATGAGATGGAGATCCATCTTCGCCTCGGCGCCAACAAGGATGGCCGCATCCGGGGCCTCGACCTCTACACCCTCTCCAACACCGGCGCTTATGGCGAGCACGGCCCCACGACGGTGGGACTTTCGGGACATAAATCCATCCCGCTCTATAGCAACGCTGAGGCTTTCCGCTTTACCTATGATGTGGTCTATACCAACCATATGTCGGCGGGCGCATACCGCGGCTACGGCGCGACCCAGGGCCTGTTCGCGGTGGAATCCGCCGTCAACGAGCTGGCCGCGAAGCTCCATATGGACCCCTTCAAGATCAGGGAAATGAACATTGTCCACGAGGGTGACGTCATGCCCGCCTACTACGGCGCGGTGAACACCAGCTGCACCCTCGACCGGTGCCTTGCAAAGGTCCACGAGATGATAAACTGGGACGAAAAGTACCCCCGCCGCGACATGGGCAACGGGAAGATCCGTGCCGTCGGCATGGGCATGGCGATGCAGGGCTCCGGCATCTCGGGCATGGATGTGGGCAGCGCGACCCTGAAAGTCAACGACGAGGGCTTCTACACCCTGCTCATCGGTGCCGCTGATATGGGTACCGGCTGCGACACCACGCTGGCCCAAATTGCTGCCGAGGTGCTGGAATGCGACCTCGACAATATCACGGTCTTCGGTGCGGACACTGACACCTCGCCCTACGATTCCGGCTCCTACGCGTCCAGCACCACCTACATCACCGGCAAAGCCGTCGAGAAGTGCGCGCTGAAGCTGCGGAGCCAGATCTGCAAGCTGGGCGCACAGCTGTTGGACTGCAGCGAAAATGACGTGGAATTTGACGGTAAAACGGTATTTACCTCGGCTAACCCGTCTAAATCTGTCTCGCTGGGTGATATTGCCACGGCCTCCATGTTCGGCCACGACATCCCGCTGGAAGTCACCGAGACCCACATGTCGCCTCTGTCGCCTCCGCCCTACATGGTGGGCGCGGCCGAGGTGGAGGTGGACACCGAGACCGGCGAAGTGAAGCTGCTGGAATTTGACGCCTGCGTGGACTGCGGCACCCCCATCAACCCGAACCTCACCCGGGTGCAGGCCGAGGGCGGCATTTTGCAGGGCATCGGCATGACCCTCACCGAGAACATCACCTACGACCAGCGCGGCTGGCCCATGGAGAATTCGCTCATGCAGTATAAGATCCCCACCCGCGTGGACGTGGGCAAGGTCCGGGTCGAGTTCGAGAACAGCTATGAGCCCAACGGCCCGTTTGGTGCGAAATCCATCGGCGAAGTGGTCATCAACACGCCGCTTCCCGCCATCTCGGACGCCATCTGCAACGCCATCGGCACCCGCTTCTACGAGCTGCCCATCACGCCCGAAAAAATCGCAATGGCAGTGGCCGAAAAAGAGGGTGCGGTCGGATGACCGGCCTCGAGGCTCTGCCATTCTTCGGAGAAACTGGACACGTTATTTCTCTGGTGGGCGGCGGCGGAAAGACAACATTGCTCTATGCGCTGGCCCGCCATTATTCGGCGCAGGGGCAGCGGGTGCTCGTCTCCACCACGACCCACATCCGGCGTCCGGACGCAAACTACGCCCCCGATGAGGCGGCGCGGGACGCCCTCTGGCAGGCTGGAACCTACGCCGTGGCGGGGGTGCCTGCCGAAGGCGGGAAGCTGACCATGCCGCCCCATCTGGCCGACTGGATGGCCGAGGCCGACACTGTTTTGCTCGAGGCGGACGGCGCGAAGCGCTATCCCTGCAAGGCCCCGGCCGCTCATGAGCCGGTGCTCCTGCGGTCAAGCGACATCGTGCTGGCAGCAGCCGGGCTGTCGGCGGTGGGGAAACCACTGCAAGACGTCTGTTTCCGCCTCGAAGCGGCCTGCACTTTGCTGGCCGTGCCGCTTGAGACGCCCCTGACGCCCGCTCTGCTGGCAAAGCTTCTGGCAGACGATGCAGGCGGGAGAAAAAGCGTCGGAACGCGGAAATTCTACGCCGTCCTCAACCAGGCCGACGACGAGGCCCGCCGTGCAGCAGGGGAACAGACACTTGCCATCCTGAAAGAAACCTACGATGTAACAGGATATTTGACACACTTCGAGGAAGGGGAGAGAGCCTGATGGCAAAAGAGGACAAAATTGTCTTCTGCACGGGCGGTGGCTGTACCGCCAAGCTCGGTGCGGGCGTACTGAGCCATATTCTGGAAAAGCTGCCCCGGGGTGAGAAAGACCCCGACCTTCTCGTGGGCTACGACAGCCGGGACGATGCGGCTGTCTACCGCATCACCGACGACATCGCGCTGGTGCAGACGGTGGACTTCTTCCCGCCGATGGTGGATGACCCCTACACCTTCGGCCAGATCGCGGCGGCAAATGCCCTCAGCGACGTTTACGCCATGGGCGGCGAGGTGAAGACTGCACTGAACCTCGTCTGCTTCCCCGAGAGCATGGATCTGAACATCCTTGGTGAGATCCTGCACGGCGGCGCCGAAAAAGTGGCCGAGGCGGGGGGCATCCTTGCGGGAGGCCACTCCATCGCCGACACCGGTGTGAAGTACGGCCTGTCCGTCACCGGCCTCGTGGACCCCCGCCGCCTCACGGCCAATGATACGGGAAAGCCCGGCGACAAGCTCATCCTCACCAAGGCGCTGGGTGTGGGCCTCATCTGCACGGCCAACCGCGTGGGCGAAGCTGCCCCCGGCGCCATGGACGCTGCAGTGGCCTCCATGACGACCCTGAACAAGTCTGCCGCCGAGATAAGCCGAAGCTATGATGTTCACGCGGCCACGGATGTGACCGGGTTCAGCTTCCTCGGCCACCTCCACGAGATGATGGGCGGGCGGCTGTCCTGTCGTATCGACGGCAGCGCTGTGCCGGTCCTGCCGGGTGCGTGGCAGGCCGCTGACGACTGCCTTTATACCGCCGCCGGTCAGCGCAACCGAAACCACACCGGGCCTTTCGTCCGGTTCGAAAATGTGCCGTTTGCCATGCAGGAAATTTTGTTCGACCCCCAGACCTCGGGCGGACTGCTGCTTGCCGTGGCTCCAAAAGAGGCTGAAAACCTCCGGGACGAGCTGCAAAAAGCCGGTCTCCCCGCACAAATCGTGGGAGAGATCACAGAGAAGCAGGACGCCGAAATCGTTGTGTCCTATCCAGAATAAAACATACGATAGAGAGGGAAAACTATGCTGAAAGTTGATGCCAGAGGGGACGCCTGCCCGCTGCCTGTAGTGAAGGCAAAGAAAGCGATTGCTGAACTGAATGGCGCAGGCGAAGTCGAAGTGCTCGTGGACAACGAGATCGCCGTCCAAAACCTCACCAAAATGGCCCAGCAGAAGGGCTACCGGTCTGCCGCCGAAAAGCTGGCCGAGCGGGAATACCGCGTCCTGTTCACCGTGGGTGAGCCTGCGGCAGAAGAAGAGGAAGCTCCGGCCTGTGCCCCTGACGCCCGTACCGATACGGTGGTGGTCATCGCGTCCGACAAGATGGGCGAGGGTGCTGAGGAGCTGGGCAAGACCCTGCTGAAGGCTTTCATCTTCTCGCTGACCCAGCAGGACAAGCTGCCGAAGACCATCCTCCTCTATAACGGCGGTGCGCACCTCACCTGCAAGGGTTCGCCCATGCTGGACGACCTCAAGGCGCTGGAGGCTGAGGGCGTCGAGATCCTCACCTGCGGCACCTGCCTGAACTTCTACGGCCTGACCGAGAAGCTGGCCGTGGGCGGCGTGACGAATATGTACGTCATCGCCGAGAAGATGCTGAACGCCGGGAACGTGGTCAAGCCGTGATCTACCTCGACAACGCCGCCACCACCCTGCAAAAGCCGCCCTGCATGGGCCAGGCTATGCTGGATGCGCTGGAACATGGGGGCAATCCGGGCCGCGGGGCGCATGAGCCGACCCTTCACGCGGCCCGTATCGTCTACCATGCCCGTGAGACACTTGCAACACTTTTCCATGCAGAAGGTCCGGACTGCATTGCTTTCACGGCCAACGTGACCCATGCGCTCAACACGGCGCTCTGCGGCCTCGTCCGCCCCGGCGACCATGTTATCACGACGGTCTGCGAGCACAACTCGGTGCTGCGGCCGCTCTATCGCCTGCGGGAACAGGGGGCAGAAGTGAGTTTTGTGGAGGTGGACGACACCGGGCGGCTGCGGTATGAGCAGTTCGAAAAATTTCTCCGCCCCAATACCCGTCTTGTCGTGGTGACGCATGCTTCCAACGTCACAGGCAATCTTACGGACCTTGCGTTCGTCTCCGCTTTTGCGAAAAAGCACGGTCTTACGCTGGTCGTGGATGCAGCCCAGACTGCGGGCGCACGGCCCATCGACGTGCAGACGCTGGGGGTGGATGTTCTCTGTTTCACCGGACACAAGGCGCTGCTGGGTCCGCAGGGGACCGGCGGGCTGTATGTCCGCCCCGGGCTGACCATGGCCCCCCTTGTGGTGGGCGGCAGCGGCATCCACAGCTTCGACGAAACACACCCCTCTCAGATGCCCACAGCGCTGGAAGCGGGGACGCTGAATGTTCCCGGCCTCGCGGGCCTCGGGGCAGGTGTGGAGTGGATACTTTCGCAGGGCGTCGAAGCTCTGCACGAAAAAGAAACGGCTCTGACACGCCTGTTCTATGAGAAAATCGTCCATGCTCCCGGTGTGAAAATTTACGGCAGCTTCGACGAAACAGACCGAGCGCCCATCGTCTCCCTGAACTTCGGGGATGAGGACGCCGCCCGTGCCGCCGACATCCTCTGGGAGGACTACGGCATCTGTGTCCGGGCGGGCGCTCATTGTGCGCCCCTCATCCACAAAGCCCTCGGCACCGTGGAGCAGGGGATGGTGCGGTTCAGCTTCTCCCACCAGAACACAGAGACCGAGGTGCTCAGAGCCGCCGAGGCGGTCTGTGAGCTGGCCGAGGAGGGCTGATATGCGCCGCAAAAGACAATACATCGTTCTTTCGTTTGCCTCTACGGCCCGCGCGATGGGCTGGGAGAAAGAGTGTGCCGCCCGGGGAATCCCGGGGCGGCTCATCCCGCTGCCCGGTGAGATCACGGCAGGCTGCGGCCTCGGCTGGCGGATGCTGCCCGAGGACTGGCAGGCGTGGCAGTCTCAGCTGAACGATGCGGGCTACGATGCTGCCACGCCGGTGGAGCAATAAACCATAATGGAGAAATTCTATGTCGATTCGTGAGTTTTTGGACGCTTTGCGCAGCACACAGGGGCAGCATGCGCTGGCCTCCGTACTGGAAGGGCCGGAAAGCGGAGAGCGGCTTCTTCTTTGTGAAGGCGTACCCGTCTGGCCCGCAAGACCGGAGGGTCTGCTGGCCCGGAATCTCCCGGCGCTGGCCGGGTGTGGTGCAAGCGGCATCCTGACTCTGGAAAATAAGCGGATCTTTGTCGAGAAATTCGGAGGCGCGCCCCGGCTCGTCATCTGCGGCGGAGGCCATGTGGCCGAGTCCGTCGTCCGGCTGGCCGTCATGCTGGGCCTGCCCGTCACCGGTCTCGAGGAGCGGCCGGAGTACGCTGACGCCCTTCGCCGCGCCGGGGCCGAAAATGTCCTCTGCGGTCCTTATGCCGAAAATCTCACCCGGGTGGAGGGCAGTGCGGAGACCTGCTTTGTTGTCGCCACCCGCGCCCACTCCTTCGACGTGGAATGCCTTACCGAAATATACAGGAAACGATTTGCCTACGTTGGTATGCTGGGCAGCCGAAGCCGGTCGGCCCTTGTCCGCCGCCAGCTCATCGAGGCCGGAGCTGCGCCGGAAAAAGCGGAGTCACTCCACGCCCCCATCGGCCTCGCCATCAAGGCGCAGACAGCGCAGGAAATCGCACTGTCCATCCTCGCGGAGATCGTTGAGGTGAAAAATGGCCGTCAGCAGACGGAAGGCTTCCCGCCCGCTCTGCTGAATGCGCTGGATGCCTGCACGGGACAGGGGAAGGCTCCTGTCCTTGCGACCATCGTTTCCCGCCACGGTTCGACCCCCCGGGAGGTGGGCGCAAAGATGCTGGTGCTGCCGGACGGCAGATCCGTGGGCAGTGTGGGCGGCGGCATTATGGAATACCGTGTGCAGCAGCTTGCATCAAAAATGCAGGCAGGCAAGGCTGCGCCCTGCCAGCTGGCAGAGTATTCGGCCAGCGCGAAAGAGGACGATGCGGCGCTGGCTGCCTGCGGCGGCTCGATGAACGTGTTCCTGCAGCTGCTCAAGGAGGAAGAAAATAATGAAGCGTGATGACGTCATCCTGGTGCGCGGCGGCGGCGACCTCGCCACCGGCACCATCCATCGGCTGTGGTCGGCGGGATTGAAAGTGCTCGTGCTCGAAGCAGAGCATCCTGCCGCCATCCGCCGCCAGGTCTCGGTAAGTGAGGCCGTGTATGAGGGCGGGGCTGTCGTGGAGGGAATGCGCGCTGCCCTTGTAAAAACGCTGGATGAGGCCGTTGTGGTCTGGCATCGCGGCGATGTACCGGTGATGGTGGACCCGAAGGGGGAGCTCATCCCGCAGGTGCGGCCTGCCGCGCTCGTTGATGCCATCCTTGCAAAGAAAAATCTCGGAACGACGCGGGATATGGCTCCGCTGACCATCGCACTCGGCCCGGGTTTTACCGCCGGTGTGGATGTTGATCTCGTGGTGGAGACCAAGCGCGGCCACCGTCTGGGCCGTATCATCCGGGAGGGTGCGGCCATCCCCAACACGGGCGTCCCCGGAGTCATCGGCGGCTATGGTGCTGAGCGTGTCATCCACGCAGAAAAGGCCGGTGTCTTCCGGAATGTGTGTGCCATCGGAGATCTTGTGTCGGCGGGTGAAACGATCGCGGAGATCGAAACGCCGGACGGCATCCGCACTCCGGTGACGACCCGCATTGCGGGCATCCTGCGCGGTCTGCTGCGGGATGGCTACCCCGTCACGCCCGGCTTCAAGGTGGCTGACGTGGACCCCCGCCGGGAGGAACTGGAAAACTGTTTCCTCATCTCCGATAAGGCGCGCTGCATCGCGGGAAGTGTGCTGGAGCTGATCGCGGCAAATCTGTGGAAATAATAAAAAGGGAAGAGGCTGCTTTGGGCAGTCCCTTCCCTTTTTTACATCAAATATCCAAGCCGGTAATCCCCGAGACACACCCGAAGTGCGCCCCACGTCGAGGAGAACTCGATGCCGTGAGCCCGGAGCTTCCCGGTATCCATCGCAAGGTTGCGGGTGAGATCGGATTCCTCGATCTTCACATCCACCTGCAGTAAATTTGCGAAGCATCGCGCAGTCTCGACCATATCTCCGTCGCACTCGCTGCCGAAGTTGTAGACGCCGCCGGGCAGCTCCATCGCAGGGACGAGGTTCTCGATGACCTCCCGCACATAGCCCACGCCCCGGTAGTCATTGCGCGAAAAGCGCAGCACTTCACCGGTCTTTGCCGCTCTCAGGATGTTCAGCGGCAGGCTGCCCCGGATGGGCAGATGATAGCCCGGGAGGTCGTACATCCAGGGCAGGCGGAGCGCCACAGCATCCGGGCAGCGGGCCAGAACCCGGGCCTCGGCCTCGAGCTTGTGCTGTCCATAGACGTTGGAAGGGGAGAGGGGCAGCGTCTCCGCCAGCGCCCCCCGCTGCGTCACGCCTGCATACACCTGGTCGGAGCTGCAGGAGAGCAGCTTTGCGCCCACCTCCTCCGCTCCCTTCGCCACCCACTCGGGCAGCAGGACGTTGGCGCGGAAGGAGTCCTCCGGCTCCTGCTGGCAGTACTGGGTGTTGGAGAGGGCCGCCGTGTGGACGATGACGTCCGGGTGCTCCTTCAAAATGAAGCGCAGCACCGCGTTTTCGTCGGCAGTGCGCAGGGTGTCGGACGGAAAGGCGCAGAGCGCAAACTGCCCCCGCCACATATCGAGGATGCGCGCGCCCACAAAGCCGCCTGCGCCGGTCACAAGAACTCGTTTCATAGGGCAGTCACCTCAGTGAACAAGGAACAGTTCCAGCACGAAGACGACGGCGCAGCAGGCCACCGACACCTGGAACAGGCTGGCCCCGAACCATGCCGCTGCAATGCCCACGACCAGCGCCACCGCACCAGCTGCCGGACTCTGGGTGGCGTTGACGATGGCCGGGAAGGTCATGACCGCCAGAGTGACGTAAGGGACATAGTACAAGAACGACTGGATGAACCGGTTTTTGATGGGCTTCCGGATGAGGGTCAGCGGCAGGATGCGGATGGTGTAGGATACGGCGAACATCACTGCGATGTAAAGCCAGTTGCTGCGGATCATTGTTCAGCCTCCTCACTCTGGGTCTTGACGGGGAATAACAGCGCACCTGCGCAGGAAATAGCCACTGTCAGGATGATGGTGCGGGTACCGTCCGACAGGGCGGAAATGCCCGGCAGATAGGTGCAGGCAAAGCTCAGCGCAAAGCTGATGGCCACCAGCGCGGCCACGATCTTATCCTTCCGGGCCGGAGGAATGATGATGGCAAGGAACATGCCGTAGAGCGCCACGCTCAGTGCGCTGACGGCCCGCAGGGGCAGCAGGTTGCCCGCGATGATGCCCAGCGCCGTACCCGAAGCCCACGCCGGCGCGGCCAGCGCGATGGCACCGTAGGTGTAGAAGGGGTTCAGGTAGCCCGGCCGGGCGATGGTGATGCCGAACAGCTCGTCAGTGACGTCATAGCCGATGATGAGCCGGTGGAAAAACGGTGTACCGGGGGCGAACCGCTGGGCCAGCGCACAGCTCATCAGCAGATAGCGGGCGTTGGCGATGAGGGTGATGATGGCTACCTCGAGATAGGTCGCGCCGCTGGCAATGAGGGCAAAGGCGGCGTACTCGCCCGCCGAAGCATTGTTGAGCAGGCTGGCCACGAAGCCCTGCAAAGGTGTAAAGCCCGCCGTCCGGGCCGCGATGCCCAGCGAGAACGACACGGCGAAATACCCCAGCGCGATCGGCACGCCGTCCCGCATCCCCTCGCAGAACACCTTGCGGCTGAAAGCATAGGGTTTGGCGGGCTGTGCGGAGCGGAGAGTCTGTTTCGACGACTCATGCGTAGTTTCCATGAGAAAAGCTCCTTTCCAATTTCAGACACGAACCCTATTATAGCATAGTTCGAGAGAAAATGACATCGGTCAGAAACGAAAAAACCACAGCTTTCACCCCTGAAAGCTGTGGCATTTTCAAGATGGACTGCTTACTTGAACAGCTTGCGGCCAGCCCAGATGCAGACACAGGCGCCGATGACCGAGACGATGATCTCACCCACGAGGCCGGTAGCGGACAGGCCCACGAGGCCGAAGAGGATGCCGCCCACAAAGCTGCCCAGGATGCCCAGCACGATGTTGCGCAAGGCGCTGGTCTCACTGCCCATGATGCGGCCTGCGATGGAACCGGCCAGCGCACCGATGAGAAGGCTGAAGATAAAACCAAACATAAGAAAAACCTCCTGAAATATGTAAAATCAGACGTTGGATGCTTCCTCCCGCGCGCAGCGGCAGATGTCCGAAAGACAGCATTTTTCGCACTCCGGCTTCCGGGCATTGCAGACGGCCCGGCCATGCATCACGAAACGGTGGCACAGATCACTGCCCTCTTCGGGCGGGACGATCTTCCAGAGCGCCATCTCCACCTTCTGCGGTTCCTTGATGCCGTCCACAAGGCCGATCTTGTTGCACAGGCGGATGCAGTGGGTGTCGGTGACGATGGCGGGCTTGCCGAACACGTCGCCCATGATGAGGTTCGCGCTCTTGCGGCCCACGCCGGGCAGTGCCAGCAGTTCCTCAAAGGTGGTCGGTACCTTGCAGTCGTACTTGTCCCGCAGCATCCGCATACAGGCCGAGATGTCCCGGGCCTTGCTGCGGCCCAGCCCGCAGGGTTTGACGATGGCTTCGATGTCCTCGGGCTCTGCCTCGGCCAGCGCGGCCACCGACGGATATTTTGCAAACAGGTCCTGCACCACGATATTCACCCGGGCGTCGGTACACTGGGCCGCCAGCCGGACGCTCACCAGCAGCTGCCAGGCGTGGTCGTAGTCCAGCGTGCAGCCTGCGTCGGGATACTCCGCCTTGAGCCGCCGGATGACCTCCAGAGCCAGCTCTTTTTTGGCCGTCAGGTCTTCGGCAGAGATGTTCTTTCCGCGCATACATTTCCCCTCGTTTCTTGATTGGAATGGCACAAGCATATCATGTTTTGCGAAATTTGTAAATGCTTTGTCGTTTATCTGAGAATCATTTTCATTATTTCACTTGCCGCGGCGTGCAAAATGCGCTATACTATAAAAGAGAAGGATTCTCATGATCATTTTTGGAGGGAAGACCTATGAACGAACCGCTGGCGCAGCGTCTGCGCCCCAAAACGCTGGCCGATGTCTGCGGCCAGCAGCATCTTCTGGCCGAGGGACAGGTGTTCCGCCGCACCATCGAGAGCGGTCGTATCCCCAACATGATCTTCTACGGCCCCTCCGGCACGGGCAAGACCACCGTCGCCCGCATCATCGCCGAGAACAGCGGCATGACCCTCCATAAGCTCAACGGTACTTCCTGCGGCACCGGCGACATCAAAGCAGTGCTGAAGGACATCGGCACGCTGGCCGGGGCAGGGGGCATCCTGCTCTACCTCGACGAGATACAGTATCTCAACAAAAAGCAGCAGCAGAGCCTTCTGGAGTGCATCGAGGATGGTTCTGTCACCCTCATTGCCTCTACCACCGAGAACCCTTACTTTTACATCTATAATGCACTGCTGTCCCGCTGTACGGTATTTGAGTTCAAGTCCCTCTCCGCCGCCGATGTGGAGCGGGGCATCCGCAACGCCCTGAAAAAGCTCTCGGAGTCGGAATCACAGCCTGTCGTGATGGACGAGGACGCCTGCGCCTACCTCGCCGAGAGTGCGGGCGGCGACCTGCGCAAGGCGCTGGGGTGTCTCGATTTCGTGGTGACGGCGGCCCCCGTGGACGAAACCGGAAAGCACATCACCCTCGAGATGATACAGCAGGTCACCCGCCGCACGGCCATGCGGTACGACCGGGACGGCGACGACCACTACGACATCGTGTCGGCCTACCAGAAGTCCATGCGCGGCTCCGACCCCAACGCGGCCCTCCACTATCTGGCCCGTCTGCTGGAAGCGGGCGACCTGCCCTCGGCCTGCCGCCGGTTGATGGTCTGCGCCTGTGAGGACGTGGGCCTTGCATACCCGCAGATCATCCCCATCGTCAAGGCGGCAGTGGACGCAGCCAATATGGTGGGTCTGCCGGAAGCCCGGCTCCCGCTGGCCGATGCCGTCATTCTCGTGGCAACCAGCCCGAAATCCAACAGCGCCCACGACGCCATCAATGCGGCCATCGCCGATGTGCAGGCGGGGCGCACCGGCCCCATCCCGCGCCAGCTGCAGAACAAGCACTTCGACGGCGAGGATGCTGCCGTCAAGGGCCAGAACTACAAGTACGCCCACGACTATGAGAATCACTGGGTGGACCAGCAATATCTGCCAGACCTGCTCAAGGACGTGAAATACTATACGTTCGGCGACAACCGCACCGAACAGGCCGCCCGGGCCTACTGGGCGAAGATCAAGGGGGAAGACAAGCTCTGAACCCGGCCTTTATCCCGATACACACCCCATCAGAAAAAGGAGAAAGACCATGCGTTATTCCAAACAGCGCGAGCTGGTACTGCAGAAAGTGGAGCAGCTCTGCGACCACCCTACTGCCGAGGAGATTTTCGACCTCGCAGCCAGGGAATGTCCCGGCCTGAGCCTTGGCACCGTCTACCGCAACCTCAACAGCCTCGTAGATGCAGGCCGCGTCCGCCGCGTCTCCATCCCGGGCAAGGCTGACCGTTTCGACCACACTCTGGGCTGGCACAGCCACCTCTACTGCAACTGCTGCGGCGGCGTCGTGGACGCCGACGTGGACGAAAAGCAGGTGATGAAGCTGGTGCGCAGCCAGAAGGGCGTCGTGCAGGACTGCGCCGTGGTGCTGTTCGGCCTGTGCGAGGCGTGCGCCGGCAAGCAGGCTCAGTAAAAATAAACTCTTGCCCTCCAAGGCCAAAAAGGGTATACTATAAAGAGCTTTCTTTATAGTATCAGTATGTCTGCTGCCGGAGGTGTGTCCCCAGCGGCAGAGAAGGATGGTTTCATTGGAGTACATAGCATTTGAACATAACAACGCGGCGGCAGAGCTGGTCAAGCTGGCCTATGACACCCCGCCGCTGGCCTTCGTCCACAGCTACGGCTGCCAGCAGAATGTCAACGACGGCGAGCGCATCAAGGGTGTGCTGATGGACATCGGCTACGGCCTGTGTGACAAGCCCGAGGACGCCGACCTCATCCTTTTCAACACCTGCGCCGTCCGTGAGCACGCCGAGCAGCGTGTCTTCGGTAACGTGGGCGCCCTCAAGGGCCTGAAAGAGAAGAAGCACGGCCTCATCATCGGCCTCTGCGGCTGCATGGCCAACCAGAAGCACGTCGTGGAAAAGCTGCGCCAGAGCTACCCCTATGTGGACCTCGTGTTCGGCGTGGACGGCATCGACACGCTGCCCCAGCTCATCGCCCAGAAATTGCAGAAGCACAAGCGGGTGCTCATGGAGCCGGCTCAGCGCCCCGTCATCGTGGAGAATATCCCCATCCGCCGTGAGAGCGAGTTCCGTGCCTGGCTGCCCATCATGTATGGCTGTGACAACTTCTGCACCTACTGCATCGTGCCTTACGTCCGCGGCCGCGAAAAGAGCCGCAAGCCCGGCGACATCCTCGCCGAGTTCAAGAGTCTCGTGGAGGCAGGATATAAGGAGATCACCCTTCTGGGCCAGAATGTCAACAGCTACGGCAAGGGCCTCGAGGAGCAGGTGGATTTCTCCGACCTGCTCAACCTGCTCTGCACCGTCCCGGGCGACTACCACATCCGTTTCATGACCAGCCACCCGAAGGACGCCAGCTTCAAGCTCATCGACACCATCGCGGCCCAGCCGAAGATCTGCAAGCATCTGCATCTGCCGGTGCAGTGCGGCTCGGACCGTCTGCTTGTCCAGATGAACCGTCACTATACCGTGGAGCATTACCTCGAACTCATCGAGTATGCCCGGAAGAAGGTCCCCGGCATCACTTTCTCCAGCGACATCATCGTGGGCTTCCCCGGCGAGACCGAAGAGGACTTCCAGAAGACCCTCGAGCTGGTGCAGAAGGTGGGCTATATGCAGCTGTTCACCTTCATCTACTCCAAGCGCACCGGCACCAAGGCGGCAGATATGCCCGACCCCACCCCTCGCAAGGAGAAGACCGACCGCATGACCCGCCTGCTCAAAGTCCAGGACGACATCGCAATGGCTCTCGTGAAGGCTCAGGTGGGCCAGACCGTCCGCGTCCTCGTGGAGGGCTATGGCCGCAATGAAGGCACCCTCTCGGGCCGTCTCGACAACAACCTTACCGTCGAGTTCAAGGCTGACTCCGCCCTCATGGGCAGCTATGCGATGGTGCACCTCACGGGCGCCCGTGCTACTGTCCTGCTGGGTGAACTTTCGGAATAATATTGATATTCTGGATACACTATCCTAATATATAACACAGGAACGATAAAAGGAGACTACTACAATGGATTGCATCGACCTTTTCAAGCGTGCCGCCATGGCACTTCAGACCGACTCCCGCTATCTGGCTATGGACCAGGCCCGCAAAATGAACGACAAGGACGAGGAACTGCAGAACCTCATCGGCGAGTTCAATCTGGCCCGCATGGACCTGAACAACGAGATCGGCAAGCCCGAGCGCAGCGATGAGCGCATCGCCGAGCTGAACCAGAAGGTGAACGACCTCTACGGCAAGATCATGGCCGATGACGGCATGGTGGCCTACAACGAGGCAAAGCGCGACTGCGAGGCCCTCGTGAACTATATCGACGCCATCATCAACACTGCAATGAACGGCGGCGACCCCATGACCGTGCAGGAGCCTTCCGCTTCCTGCACCGGCAGCTGCTCCACCTGCGGCGGCTGCCACTAAGGCTTAAACCATGAAACACAAAACGCGGCTGTGCAATGCAGGGCCGCGTTTTGCTTGCAACAGGCGGTTTTGGATGGCAAACCGACAACTAGGGGAGGAAGGTGAACGGTCATGGCAGAGCTTTCGCCCATGATGCAGCAATATCTGGAGATCAAAAAACAACATAAGGATGAGATTCTTTTCTACCGCATCGGTGACTTCTACGAGATGTTCTTCGACGATGCGCTCACAGTCTCGCGGGAGTTGGATCTGACCCTCACGGGCAAGCAGTGCGGCCTCGAAGAGCGCGCGCCCATGTGCGGCGTACCGTTCCACAGCTATGAGGGCTATGTGGCCCGCCTCATCTCGAAGGGCTACAAGGTCGCCATCTGTGAGCAGATGGAAGACCCGGCCAAGGCCAAGGGTCTTGTGAAACGCGACATCATCCGCGTGGTCACGCCCGGCACCGTCATCGAGAGCAGTATGCTTCAGGATGACAAAAACAACTACATTGCGAGTGTTTTTCTGAAAGGCGGCGCAGCGGGCCTTTGCTTTGCGGATGTCTCCACCGGCACGGCCCATATCACCGAGCTCAAGCGGGAAAAGATCGCCCCGGCGGTCATTGCGGAACTCTGCCGCTACCACCCCAGCGAGGTGCTGATGAACCCGGGTCTGCTGGACTGCCGGGAGATCACTGCCTACATCAAAAAGAATATGGACTGCGCCGTCGAGCTGGTGGAAGAGGAGCGGTACGCCCCGGGTCTTGTGGCCATCTCCCTCGAGAACCAGTTTGGCCGCGACTGGGCTGCAAAGACCGGCATCGCAGAAGACGGCCTTGTCCGCCTGGCAATGGCCGCTCTGCTAGAATATCTCCATGATACGCAAATTAAAGGCGTCGAGCGCCTGAAAACGGTCATCACATATAATGAAGCTCAGTTTATGAGCCTGTCGCCGGTCACCCGGGCAAATCTCGAGCTGACCGAGACGCTGCGGGGCCGCGAAAAGCGGGGAACGCTGCTCTGGGTGCTGGACAAGACCAGCACCGCCATGGGCAAGCGGATGCTCCGCAGCTGGATCGAGCAGCCGCTCATTTCCAGTGCCGCCATCAACCGCCGCCTCAACGCGGTGGAAAGCCTCGTGAACCAGACCATGCAGCGGGGCGATCTGATCGAACAGCTCCACTACATCGCCGACCTCGAGCGCCTGATGACCCGCGCGGTCTACGGTTCCGCCACCCCCAAGGAGATCTACACGATGGCCCAGACCTGTGAGCGCCTGCCGGAACTGCGGGCGCAGGCCGAGAGCTGCAGCTGCCCGGAGTTGACTGCGCTTGCAGGACAAATCGACCTGCTGGACGATGTGAAGGCGGCCATCCTCGCTGCCATCGACCCGGAAGCGCCCTCCACCCTCAAGGACGGCGGCGTCATCGCCAAGGGTTATCACCCCGAGGTGGACGAGCTGCGCTCCATCCGGGACAACACTAAGGGCGTCCTCGCCCAGCTGGAAACGCGCCTGCGGCAGGAGACTGGCATCCCCAAGCTGAAGATCGGCTACAATCACGTCTTCGGCTACTACATCGAGGTCAGCAACTCCTATAAATCCATGGTCCCCGAGACCTACATCCGCAAGCAGACCCTCACCTCCGGCGAGCGCTATATCACCCAGGAGCTGAAAGAGCTGGAAAGCAAGATCTTAGGTGCGCATGAGCGTCTCATTGCGCTGGAGCACCGGCTCTTCTCGGAACTGCTGGAAACGATCGGCGGCCAGCTCGACCGCATCCAGCGGACGGCAAATGCTGTGGCCGAGCTGGACGTGCTGGCGGCGCTGGCGCAGGTGGCCGCTGAAAACAACTACTGCCGCCCTGTGGTGGATGACAGCGACGAGCTGACCATCACCGAGGGCCGCCACCCGGTGGTCGAGCAGATGCTGAAAGGCAGCCTCTTCGTCCCCAACGATACCAAACTCAACTGCACCACCGACCGCTGTCTCATCATCACCGGCCCGAACATGGCGGGTAAATCGACGTATATGCGCCAGAACGCTCTTATCGCTCTGATGGCACAGATCGGCTCCTTCGTCCCGGCGACCAGCTGTCATGTGGGCGTCGTGGACGCCATCTTTACCCGCATCGGCGCATCGGACGACCTTGCCGCCGGCCAGTCCACCTTCATGGTCGAGATGACCGAGGTTGCCGAAATTCTCAAGAACGCCACCCCCAAGAGCCTCGTCGTGCTGGATGAAATTGGCCGCGGCACCTCTACTTTCGACGGCATGAGCATTGCCCGGGCCGTGGTGGAGCACATCTCCGACCCGGCCAAGGGCCTCGGCTGCAAGACCCTCTTCGCTACCCATTACCACGAGCTGACGGACCTGGAAGGGGCCATCGAGGGCGTCAAAAACTACAACATCGCAGTCAAGAAGCGGGGAGAGGACATCACTTTCCTCCGCCGCATCATCCGCGGCCCCGCCGACGACAGCTACGGCATCGAGGTGGCGAAGCTGGCCGGTCTGCCCGGCACCGTGACCCGCCGCGCCCACGAGGTGCTGCGCACGTTGGAAGCGTCTGCCCCGAAGAACAAGGTGGAGCAGATGGATTTCGACGCCCTGCAGGAGTATTCTTCGCCTGCCGTCCCCAGCGAGATGATGGAAAAGCTCGAGGCACTGGACGTTGAGACCCTGACCCCCATCGAGGCACTGAACTTCCTGTATGAGCTGAAAAAGACCCTGAGCGGCAGCCTGAATGGCTGATTTTATTTGAAACGGAGGGAAACGAATGGCAGAGATACACGTTCTCGACAAGCACACGGCAGAACTCATTGCCGCCGGTGAGGTGGTTGAGCGGCCCGCATCGGTCGTCAAGGAGCTTCTGGAAAACTCCATCGACGCCGGTGCGTCTCAAATCACCGTCTCCATCGAGTCGGGCGGCGTCCGTCTGATTGAGATCAGCGACAACGGCACCGGCATCGAGGCAAAATACATCCCCACGGCTTTCATCCGCCATGCCACCAGCAAGATCCGGACGGAAGACGACCTCACCAGTATTCACACGCTGGGCTTCCGCGGCGAAGCGTTGGCCTCTATCGCCAGCGTGGCCCGCGTCGAAGTGCTCACCCGCACCGAGGCCGACGAGTGCGCTTCCCTCTACCGGATCGAGGGCGGGGAAGAGCAGCCCATCGAGCCGGGTGCGCGAGGCGTCGGCACCACCATCCGGGTCCGTGACCTCTTTTTCAACACGCCCGCCCGGATGAAATTCCTCAAAAAGGATTCCAGCGAGGGTACTTTCGTGGCCGACATCGTGGGCCATGTGGCCCTGAGCCACCCCGAGGTGAGTTTCAAGTTCATCCGCGAAGGCAAGCTGCAGTATGTCACCCCCGGTGACGGCCAGCTCCGCAGCGCGGCTTACGCCGTGCTGGGCCGGGAGTTCAGCCGTGACCTCGTGGAGGTGGATAACCGTGAGGGTGTCTACCGCGTCTGGGGTCTCATCACCCAGCCCCGCAGCTGCCGCGCCAGCCGCAGTATGCAGTATTTCTATATCAATGGCCGCTATGTCCGCAACCGCACCATGATGGCGGGCATGGAGATGGCGTTCAAGGGTACTATGATGCAGGGCAAGTTTCCTGGAGGGATCCTGCTTCTTGAGATGCCCGCCGACCTTGTGGATGTCAACGTCCATCCGGCAAAAACAGAAGTCCGCTTTGCCCGGGAAAACGACATCTTCGACCTCGTCTACCATGCCGTCAAGCTGGCACTGAGCCAGCCGGGTACAGGGGAGAGACAGTTCGTCTTTGACAGCGAGAAAGAGGATGATGCATCCAACGAACATGAAAATAGCGGAAATAAAGGAAAAAATGCTGTAAAGAATAATAGCTTTACAGGACTTTCGGCGGTGATTTCGGGCCAGGCAGAGCCGGGAAGCCTGCCGCACCCGGAGGAAAAACCTTTCCGCCCGGCGGCACCGGCAGCGTCTGTGACACCCCGCACGACACAGCCCTCTGCCCCGGAGCGGGACATCCTCCCGCTGCCCGTAAAAGCCCCGGAAAAGGCTGCGCCGGCATCGGAACACACATGGACAACGGTTGCGGCCTCCGAGCCTCTTCCGATGAATGCTGCCCTCCACAGTCCTGAGCCGCCGCAGGAGGAAAGCGTCCTTGAGCCGCCGCCCTTCCGGGCTGCATCCAGTGAGTCACAGCTGGACATCGAGGCAGACATCGACCTGCCGGATGTCACCCGCGACCACATGGCCGCGTGGGAGCCTGCCCCGGATGAACCGGAGCGTCCGCCTCTGCCGGAGGCTTCGGATGAGCCGCAGCAGAGCGCAGCCCCGGAGCAGCTGGGCTTTGACGTTCAGGACGGCCCCGAGCCCCTTCGGTATGTGGGCGAGATCTTCCGCACCTATATCCTCGCGGAGCGGGGCGACGAGATCTGCATCATTGACAAGCACGCCGCCCACGAGCGCCAGCTCTTCGAGAAGCTGGCCGCCCACTACGGCGATGTCCCCAGCCAGCTCCTCCTGGAGCCGCTGGTGGTGGAGCTCTCCGCCGAGGAAAAGACTGCTCTGCTGACCAACCTCGACCTGCTGGAAAGCGCCGGCCTCGAGGTGAGCGATTTTGGCGGCAGCTCGGTCTGCCTGCGCTCGGTCCCCGCTGATGTGGAGCAGAGCAGTGCCGAAGATCTGTTGGTCGAGCTGGCGGCAAAGCTGGCCCACGGCAGCCGCGACGCCCTGAACGAGCGGACGGAGTGGGTGCTCCACTCCATTTCCTGCCGCGCCGCCATCAAGGCGGGCGACCACACCTCGCCGCAGGAGCTGATGGCGCTGGCCGAAAAAATTCTCTCCGGCGAAGTGCCGCCCTTCTGCCCCCATGGGCGCCCCTGCGTTCTCAAACTCACCCGAAAGGAGCTGGAAAAGCAGTTTGGCCGAATCGTGTGATAGAAATCAGAAGCATCCGGTGCTGGCCGTCGTCGGCCCCACTGCCACCGGCAAGACCGCTCTCGGCGTGGCGCTGGCCGAAGCTTTTGAGGGCGAAGTCATCAGCGCCGACTCGATGCAGATCTATAAAGGATTAGACGTCGGTACGGCGAAGGTCGCGCCCGACGAGACCCACGGCGTCCCGCACCATGCGGTGGATATTCTGGAGCCGGACGAGCTCTTCAGTGTGGCGGATTTCGTCGCGCTGGCCGGAACGCTCGAGGCTGACATTTCCGCCCGGGGCTGTCTGCCCATCCTCGTGGGCGGCACGGGCCTCTATGTCCAGAGCTTTTTGTACGGTGTCCGCTTTGCCGCCGAGAAGACGCCGGACGGCCTGCGGGAACAGCTGGCCGCAGAGATGGCGGAAAAAGGCCCGGAGGCCATGTACAAAGAGCTGCAGGCTGCCGACCCGGAAGCCGCCGCCGCCATCCATCCAAACAATCAGGTGCGGGTCCTGCGGGCACTGGAACATTTCCGTGCCACCGGCAAGCGTCTGAGCGAGCAGAAAGCCCAGTCACTCCCGCCGGAGCGTCCCTATCGTTCGCTGGTGCTGGGTCTGGACTTTCCCGACCGCGCCCAGCTCTATCGCCGCATCGACCTGCGGGTGGACAAGATGCTGGACGCCGGCCTCCTCGATGAGGCAAAGCTGGTCTATGACCACCGCCAGACCTACCGCACGGCAGCGCAGGCCATCGGCTACAAGGAGTTCTTCCCTTATTTTGAGGGGACGGCCCCGCTGGATGCCTGCACCGAAAAGCTCAAGCAGGCCTCCCGCAACTACGCCAAGCGTCAGCTGACCTGGTTCCGCCATATGGACGGCGTGGTCTGGCTGGACGCCTCTGCGCCGGACGTTACAGCCCGGGCCGTGCAGCTGACCCAAGAATTTTTAGCGAAAGGGTGACCTTTTATGATGGATAGACCACGCTCTGATCCCGGCGCGTCCAGCGCTTTGGGCAAGCTGGCAGGCTTCGTTATCACTGTCGTGGTGTTGGCGGGCATCTATGTGGGCTATCAGGCCCTGCAGGTGCTCTTCCCGCCCAACACCTACGAGACGGCGCTTCTTGCCACCGTGGCGGATACGGTGGACGCCGACGGCGTTCTCCTCTTCGATGAGGTCTATGTTCCCGGCGGCGGAACGCTGGGCTATCTCGCGGCCGACGGCGAGCGCGTCTCGGCGGGGGCTGCGGTAGCGGAGATCTACAGCAGCCCGGAACAGGCGGGCCTCCGCCAGCAGCTCACCAGCCTGAACGACCAGATCGAGCTTCTGCAGCGCTCTCAGAATACCACCGCCACCCAGCTGGATTCCCTGAAAAAAGAGCGGGCTTCCGCGCTTTATGATATGATGGATGCGCTGGACAGCTCTGCCTACGACGAGACAGCCCAGGGCGAAGAGAACTACATCCTCGCTCAGAACAAGCTCTGGGTCATCACCGGTGAAGTCTCGGATTTCTCGGCCCAGATTGCCTCCCTCACCGAGCAGTCGGCGCAGGTGCAGGCCCAGCTGGGGGGGCCGACCCAGATCACCGCCCCTCAGACGGGTTACTTCATCCGCAGTTCTGCCAGCGGGCGGCTCAACGCCGGGGCAGACGACATCCTCGCGCTGAACACCACCGACCTGCAGGCGTATCTGAACTCTGACCCCGAACTGCCGCTGGACGGCTGCGCGGGCAAGATCGTCTCGGGTTTTGCGTGGCGATACGTCGGCCTCTGTTCGGCCAAGGAAGGGGAGAAGCTGCTGGGCGACAACGGCAAGCCCCTGACCCGCTCGGTGAAGATAAAGTTCCCCGGCCAGATGGAGACGCCCCTCAAGGCCTCCGTCTCCGAGGTGACCATCGACGAAGCGACCGGACTGGCCCGCTTTGTCATCACCTGCGAGATCATCAACGGCGATGTGCTGCGGCTCAACCGGGCCAGCGCCCAGATCATCGTGGGCGAGACCACCGGCCTGCGCGTTCCCATCGACGCGATCCATTATCTGAAAGAGGACGGCACCGAGTCTGAGACGCAGGGCGAGAACTACATCCCGGGCGTCTATGTCAAATACGGCAATCTTGCCCGTTTCTGCAAGATCGACCCTGTGGATAATGACCATCCGCTGGTGACGGACGGCGAGTACCGCATCGTCATGCCCAGCAGCTCGGATAAGACAAAAACCGTCAGCGAAGTCCGCCTTTACGATGAGATCATCGTCTCCGGACAAAATTTGTATGATGGAAAGCTTTTGTAGTTATTGACATCTGACGCAAAAAATCAGATAATAGAAAAAGCTATTAGCAACTCTTTTTCACAAAGGGGTGCCAGGCAGCGTGAGCTGCCCGAATGAAAGGAGCAAGTTTCTATGTCTTTTGTGGACAGCCTGAAAAAAGGGCTTTTCGGCAGTGAGGACGATTACGACGATCAGTACATGGACGACGGTCCTCAGATGGTGAATAACAACAACGGTCTCGGCGTCGCAGGCAACGAGGAAGAGGACGAGCCCGAAGAGGGTGCAGCCCCCAAGCGGAACGGCAAGGTGGTCAACATCCATGCGACCACCCAGCTCAAGGTCGTTCTGGTCAAGCCTGAGCACTTCGAGGATGCCAGCACCATTGCAGACCACCTGAACAACAAGCGCACCGTCGTGCTGAATCTGGAATCCACCAACAAGGAAGTTTCCCGCCGTCTGGTGGACTTCCTCTCCGGTGTGGCCTACGCCAACAACGGCCAGATCAAGCGGGTGGCCAACAGCACCTTCATCATTACTCCCTACAATGTAGACATCATGGGCGACCTGCTGGACGAGCTGGAGAACAATGGCGCGTTCTATTGATACCCAGCAAAGCGCCGTGCGGGGCTTCGTCCCGGCGCAGAACGATGAGGAACGCTTCCTCATGCGTCATGTCGAGGACCTAGCCCGCGCCGCCTTTGGCCGGGGCATCGCCCGTTATTCGGCGTTCCTGAGCGACAGAGAACAGCAGCTGGCGCAGGCGGCACTCAACCGTGCCGGTGCGCCGGAGGAAAGCTGCCGCTTCGAGGGCGGCTGGCCCGACGCTGAGCGCCGGGTGCTCTGCCTCGAGCCGGAAGACTGCTACCCTGCAAGCCCTGTCTGCTGCGTCCGGCTCAGGTGCCGTGCGCTGGCCGGGGCGCAGCTGCCCGTCCATAAGGACTATCTGGGCAGCCTGATGGGGCTCGAGCTTCGCCGCGAGGCGCTGGGCGACATCGTTCTGCCGCCGGAGGAGCCGGGTACCGCTTATCTGTTCGCGCTGGAGCCTGCTGCCGCCCTTATCTGTCAGGAGCTGCGCAGTGTGGGCCGCACCGAGGTGACGGCTCAGCAGCTGGCGCTGGACGAGGTGCCGGAGTTTGCGCAGGCAGAGCACCGGTTACAGACCGCGACCGTATCGTCGCTGCGTCTGGATGCCGTACTTGCCGCCATGCTGCGGTGCAGCCGGGGCATGGCCGCAGAGCTTGTGGCAGCGGGAAGGGTAGAGATCAACCATCTGCCCGTTTCCAGCGCCCATGCGCCGGTATACGAATCTGACGTGTTCACAGTGCGGGGCAAAGGGCGCTTCCGCCTCACAGCCCTGCCGGGCAAGAGCAAAAAAGACCGACAGATCATCGAGTTCTTCCAATATTGAGAAGGACGACTGGATAAAATGGAGGAGATCATTATGCTGACACCGCAGGACGTGCGCTCTGTCCAATTCGAAAAGAACCTCCGCGGCTACCGTACCGAGGATGTTGACCGCTTTCTGGATAAAGTAGAGCAGCAGCTCGAGCAGGATGCGGAGCAGATGGAGGCCCTGCGCAAGCAGGTGGCCGACCTGACTGCCGAGAACGAGACCCTGCGCTGCAATATGCAGAGCTATGAGGCCGACGGCGATATGCTCAAGAGCGCCCTCATCAACGCGCAGCGCATGGGCGAAAACGTCATCCGCGAGGCCAACCAGAAGGCCGAAGACATCCTGCACCGTGCAAATCTGCGCGGCGACGACATCATCCGGGATGCCAACGAGCTGCTGCAGAAGGCCAGTGACCGCGCCGACGAGATCATCAGCGAGGCCAACGACAAAAAGCTGGCCGAAGAGCGTGAGTATGACCGCGTTCGTCTCGAGGTCACCCGCTTCAAGTCCGACGTGCTGAACCTCTACCGCACCCATGTGGAGTCCCTGAGCCGTCTGCCGGAGTTCCAGCAGAAAGATGAGACCCCCGCACAGGATGCCGAGGCTGAGCTGCCCGAAACCGAGGATGCCGATACCACCGAGGAAGCAGCACCCGCTGCGGACGCTGCCGAGACGGAAGACGCCGCCCCCGAGAAGGCTGGCGAGGACTTCTGGGAGAAGGACGAATCTCAGCTCAAGCTCGACCCGCCCCCGGCAGACCCCAACGCTGTCTTTCAGGGCGTGAGCTTCAGCGAATAATTCCCTAAGCATCGACAGCAAGGCATCATTTGTGTGCCGTAAAGCTGTTTTGATAAAATAAGCGCATAGCTGCGCTGTTTGCGACTGCAAAACCAATAGAGGAGAGTGTAAAACCAGTGGCTAAGAATAAGTCTCAGTACGACAGTACTCTGAATCTGCCCAAGACTCTGTTTGAGATGCGCGCCGGCCTGCCCAAGAAGGAACCGGTCATGCTCAAGGATTGGGACGACAACGACCTGTACAACCAGCTCATGAAGCACAACGAGGGCAAACCTCAGTTCATCCTGCACGACGGCCCTCCGTATGCCAACGGCAATATCCACATGGGTACCGCGCTGAATAAGATCATCAAGGATATCATCATCCGCGAGAAGAACATGGAGGGCTTCCAGGCTCCCTATGTGCCCGGCTTTGATACCCACGGCCTGCCCATTGAGCTGAAGGCCCTGTCCTCCGTCGGCGAGAAGAAGAAGGACATCTCCAAGCTCGAGCTGCGCCAGATCTGCGAGAAGTTCGCCACCGAGCACATCGACATCATGAGCGACCAGTTCAAGCGTCTGGGCGTTATCGGCGATTTTGAGCATCCCTATCTGACCCTCAAGCCCGAGTTTGAGGCCCGTCAGATCGAGATCTTCGGCGAGATGGCCAAGAAGGGCTATATTTACAAGGGTCTGAAGCCTGTCTACTGGTGTCCCGACTGCCGCACCGCTCTGGCTGAGGCCGAGATCGAGTACGGCGAGGACGAGTGCGACTCTATCTTCGTCCGCTTCCACGTCTCTCAGGACCCCAACGGCGTTCTGGCAAAGCACGGCATCCCGATGGAGAAGACCTACTTCGTCATCTGGACCACCACCACCTGGACCCTGCCCGCCAACGAGGCTATCTGCCTGAACGGCCAGTTCGAGTACTCCTTCGTCAAGATCGGCGACGAGTTCCACATCATGGCCACTGACCTGGTCAAGAGCGTCATGGACTCCTGCCACATCACCGATTACGAGGTGGTGGGCGAGCCGGTCAGCGGCGCAGAGTTCGAGCTGATGCGCTATAACCATGTCTACCTGCCCAAGGAAGGCTGGGTCATCCTCGGCGACCACGTCACGCTGGAAAGCGGCTCTGGCTGTGTCCACACCGCCGGCGGCCACGGCGTCGATGACTTCAACGTCTGCCAGAAGTACCCCCAGATCCCCATCACCGTCCCTGTGGACGACGGCGGCTATCTGACCGAGCAGGCCGGCAAGTACGCTGGTCAGCGCGTCTGGGCTTCCAACAAGACCATTCTGGCCGACCTGACCGCCGCCGGCGCTGTCATGGGCCAGCTGCACATCAAGCATCAGTATCCGCACTGCTGGCGCTGCCACAACCCCATCATCTTCCGTGCTACCGAGCAGTGGTTCTGCTCCATCGCCAAGTTCCGTGAGGATGTCTACAAGGCCATCGACACCGTGACCTGGATGCCCGACTGGGGCCATGACCGGATGCACGGCATGGTGCGCGACCGCAACGACTGGTGCATCAGCCGTCAGCGCACCTGGGGTGTGCCTATCCCGGCCTTCTACTGCAAGAAGTGCGGCGCTTACCACATCACCGACGCCACCATCAAGGCCGTCAGCGACCTGTTCCGCAAGGAGGGCTCCGACGCCTGGTACAAGTATGACGCTGAGCAGATCATCCCCGCTGGTGAAGTCTGCGAGAAGTGCGGCGCTTCCGAGTGGACGAAGGACACCGACATCATGGACGTCTGGTTCGACTCCGGCTCCACCCATGCTGCCGTTCTGGAAGAGCGTCCCGAGCTGCGCTTCCCGGCCGATCTGTATATGGAGGGCGGCGACCAGTTCCGCGGCTGGTTCCAGTCCAGCCTGCTGACCAGTGTGGCCAGCAAGGGCTGCGCACCCTATAAGTCCGTTCTGTGCCACGGCTGGGTCGTGGACGAGCAGGGCAAGCAGATGCACAAGAGCGCCGGCAACGGCGTTGAGCCCAGCGAGATCATCAAGGACTACGGCGCTGACATCATCCGCCTGTGGGTGGCTTCTTCCGACTACACCGTCGATGTGCGTGCCGGCAAGAACATCTTCAAGCAGCTGAGCGAGGCCTACCGCAAGATCCGCAACACCGCCCGCTTCATTCTGGGCAACCTCGACGGCTTCGACCCCAACACCGACTGTGTGGCTGACGACCAGCTGCAGGACATCGACCGCTGGGCTCTGGCTGCGCTGGATGACCTCATCGCCAACACCAACGCCGGTTATGCTGTGTATGACTTCAACAAGGTCTACCACGCTGTCTACAACTTCTGCGTCGTGGCTATGTCCAATTTCTATCTGGACGTCACCAAGGATCGCCTGTACTGCACCAACGGCACAGGCCGCAAGGCTGCGCAGACCGCGATGTACAAGATCCTCGTCGCTCTGGACAAGATCATCGCTCCCATCCTCTGCTTTACCAGCCAGGAGATCTGGGACTTCCTGCCCAAGACCGAGGCTATGAACAAGTACGTCGTCTTCGAGGATATGCCGAAGGCTGGCCAGTACGCAGCTGACGATGCCTTCAAGGCCAAGTGGGCGCAGCTCATCGCTGTCCGCGACGAGGTCAAGAAGGTCCTCGAGCAGGCCCGTGCAGATAAGCAGATCGGCGCTTCTCTCGAGGCTTCCGTCACCCTGTACTGCAATGACGCCGTCTACGACCTGCTCAACAGCATCCCGATGGACGAGCTGGCCGACCTGATGATCGTCTCCCATGTGGAGCTGGTCAAGGGCGAAGGCGGCGCAGCCAGCGCCGTCGAGGGCCTGGGCGTTGCTGCTGCACACGCCACCGGCGACAAGTGCGAGCGCTGCTGGAAGTACTCCGCAGACATCGGCACCCACGCTGCTCATCCCACTCTGTGCGCACGCTGCGCCGCTGTTGTGGAGGGCTAAACCATTTCGTATCTCTGGCGGCGCACCCGGCGCAAAAGGGGGCGCCGCCTTTTTCAAAAAATCAGGAGAAACTATGGCATATGTCATTCTGAATCTGGTCTGTGTGGCCGCGCTGGTGGGCATCGACCAGGCCATCAAGCTCTGGGCTACCCAGTATCTGGCCCCTGTGGAGGCCATCACCGTCATCCCGCATGTGGTGGAGCTGCGCTTCGTGCTCAATCAGGGCATGGCGTTCAGTCTGCTGAGCGGAAAGCAGCTCTTCCTTATCCTCGCCACCAGCGCCGCGCTGCTGCTCGTGGCTTACCTGCTGTTCTTCCGCAGCCGCGGCAAGCTCCTGCAGCAGATCGCCTTCATCCTCGTGCTGGCCGGCGGCATCGGCAACCTCATCGACCGTGTGCTGAACGGTGAGGTCGTGGACTACATCAACCCTCTGTTCATCGACTTTGCAGTCTTCAACTTCGCCGACATCCTCGTCTGCGTCGGTGTGGCGCTCTGGGTGCTGGTCATCCTGCTGGAAGAAGTGGAAGATAAGCCCTCGAAGGAGCAGTAAACCATGGAACAGCGTGAATTTATCGTGGAAGCGGAGGCCGCAGGCCAGCGCATCGACCGCTTTCTCAGCGGGGAGGACACCGGCCTTTCCCGCAGTGCGCTGCAAGGCCTCGTGGCGGAGGGCCATGTGCTCTGCAACGGCAAAAGCATCGCCAAGAGCCTCAAGCTCAAGGCGGGGGACACCATCCTGCTGGAAATTCCTGACGCAAAGCCTATCGAGGCTGTGCCGCAGGACATCCCGCTGGACATCGTGTACGAGGACGACCACCTTCTGGTGGTGAACAAGCCCAAGGGCATGGTCGTCCACCCGGCCCCGGGCAACCCGGACGGCACGCTGGTGAACGCCCTGCTCTGGCACTGCAAGGGCAGCCTCTCGGGAATCGGCGGCGAGATACGCCCCGGCATCGTCCACCGCATCGACAAGGACACCAGCGGCCTGCTGGTGGTGGCGAAAGATGACGCCACCCACATCGGCCTGTCCCAGCAGATGGCGGTTCACAGCGTGGAGCGCGCCTACCAGACCGTCGTCTACGGCGGCTTTGCGCAGGACGAGGGCTTCGTGGAGGCAAATCTGGGCCGCTCCAAGACCGACCGCAAGAAGATGGCGGTCTACCCGGCCAGCGAGCCCCACACCAAGTATGCCTACACCGGCTATAAGGTGCTGGAGCGCTTCGGCGGCTTCACCCTGCTGGAATGCCGCCTCAAGACGGGCCGCACCCATCAGATCCGCGTCCACATGGCGTCCATCCAGCATCCCGTGGCGGGCGACCCGGTGTATGGCCCCCACAACTGCATCACCAAGCTCCACGGCCAGTGTCTCCATGCAAAGACATTGGGCTTCATCCACCCCATCACGGGGGAACATCTCCGCTTCGACTCGGAGCTGCCGGAGTATTTCACCCACTTTATTGCATCGCTCAGGAGGGGGACTGTATGACGAAACTTCTCGATTCTACGCTCGTACTCTGCGATCTGGACCATCTCCTTTTGGCCGGTGACGGCAATATGCCGCAGGTCGTGCGGGATGTGCTCCAGCTGTTTTCCAGCCGGGGCGGCAGGCTGACGGTCTTCAGCCAGCGTTCGCCCCGGGCCGTCCGCGCCGTGCTGGGTGGACTGCGCCTTGCTGCGCCCGCGCTCACCTGCGGCGGTACGCTGGCCTACCGGTTCTCGGAGGGCAGCGGCCAGCCGCTGTGCAGCTTCGCGGGCTGTGAGGAATCCATCTTCAAAAAGCTGCCCGCAGCTGTGGGCCTCGGCATTGCGCTGCAGATGGCCGACGGCTCTACCCGTGTGCTGCGGATGAGCACCGCCCTCGAGCGCCATCTGCGCCGGGAGTTCACCCCCTTTACGCTGTGCAGCCCCGCCGACGTCAAGGGTGAGGACGTGCTGCGCATCCTGCTCTATCAGGACCGTCAGCAGCTGCCCATTCAGGCCCTGCTGGAAAAGGCACTGGGGGACAATGCCGCCATGCTGCGCTCGGAGCGCACCGGTATGGACGTCATGGTGCTGACACCGGGTGCCGTCTCAGCGGAAGCAATGCTGGGTGCGGTCTGCCTGCCCGTCAACTGCACGGCTGACCAGCTCACTGTCGCCGCCGGGTGCAGCCAGATGCTCGAGCTGGTCCGTCAGGCCAGGCAGAGCGTCGTTCCGGCTGATGCCCCGGTGGAGCTGCGCCTTGCCGCAAGCCAGACGACCCTGACCGACCACGACACCGGCGCAGCCGCAGAGTTTTTCTATGGCCTTGTGCGAAGTGCCGAAGCTGCATCGTAAAAATTGTGTAAAGTCTCCTGCAAATTTTCCGCAGGAGACTTTCTTTTTGGAAGGATTTCGAGTACAATGAGAGAAACTATGTTAAGCCCTAGTGAGCGCCGCTTTCTGGTACTGGCGGCAGCAGCGGCGGTCTGCATTGTCAGTCTGGCGTTCTGGTATGCCGTGCCGCCATCCCCGGCGCAGGCTTCGTCAGCGGCAGTCGAGCCTCTGCGGGAGTCCTTCCGCGTGGACCTCAACACCGCCGGGGTGGACGCTATGACCACACTGCCCGGCCTCGGGGAGAAGAAAGCGAGAGCCATTCTGGAATATCGTCTTGCCTATGGCCGGTTCCAGAGCCTCGATGAGGTGGCACAGGTGTCGGGCGTTACGCAGGATATGATAGACGAATGGCAGGGCCTCGCCTATGTGAGCTGAGAGGGGAGACCTTCTCGGGAAAAAGGAGTTATCATGAGTGAAGAGAGCATTTTTATCAACCGGGAATTGAGCTGGCTGGACTTCAACCGCCGCGTGCTGGTGCTGGGCAAGGATAAAAATGTCCCGCTGGCCGAACAGCTCAAGTTTCTGGCCATCTACGGCTCCAATCTGGACGAGTTCTTCATGGTGCGCGTCGGCTCGCTCCAGGAGCGCGCCAACCTCATGCGCGGCAAGAAGGAAAAGCGGGAAAACAAGACGAACATGACGGCGGAAGAGCAGCTTGCCGCCATCATGCCCAAGACCGCTCAGCTCCAGGAGGACTGCGACAAATACTACGCCAAAGCGCTGGAAAATCTGGCTGCCTGCGGCTACCGCAAGGTGGATTTCGATAAGCTGAGCAAAGAGGACGAGCACTTCTGGAAAAAGTATTTCCAGAGTGAGCTTTTCCCCATCCTCAGCCCCCAGATCGTGGACAGCCGCCACCCGTTCCCGTTCCTGCGCAATAAGGAGATCTATCTCGGCGTCCTCCTTCACGAAAAGCACACCTCGGAGCACACCCTCGGCATCGTACCCATCTCAAGCCAGATGGAGCGGATGCATTTCGTCCGGAAGGACAATGAGACCTGCTTTGCCCTGACCGAGGAGCTGGTGCTCCATTATGCGGCCCTCATCTTCGGCAAGGAAAATGTGCAGGAAAAGTGCCTCTTCCGGGTCACCCGCAACGCCGACATCGACGTGAAAGAGGGCATGATGGACCATGACATCGACTACCGCGAGATCATGGCCGATCTGCTCAAGCGCCGCCGCAAGCTGGCCGCCGTCCGTCTGCAGGTCATCCCCGCCGCACCACAGGTCGCTCAGCTGCTCTGCAGCCGCCTCGAGCTGACCCACAAGCGGGTCTTCGTCCAGAAGAGTCCTCTTGACCTGAGTTTCTTCTACAAGCTCACCTCCCGCATGGAGTCCGACGGCCACCCCGAGCTGTTCTATACGCCTGCCCGGCCTATGCTGCCCCCGCAGGACTATGACCTTGCCGCCGAGGTGGAAAAGCACGATGTGCTGTTGAGCTATCCGTACCAGTCCATCCGCCCCTTTATTGCGATGCTGAAAAAGGCCGCGCAGGACCCCGACGTCATCTCCATCAAGATGACGCTCTACCGCATGGCCCGTGAATCTCAAATCGTACAGGCCCTCGTGGAAGCCGCCGAGAACGGCAAGGAAGTCGTGGCGCTGGTGGAGCTGCGCGCCCGCTTTGACGAACAGAACAACATCGACTGGTCGAAGCACCTCGAGGAAGCCGGATGCACGGTCATCTATGGCTTTGACGACTACAAAGTCCACTCCAAGCTGACTCTCATCACCAAAAAGAGCGCCCACGGCTACTCCTACATCACCCAAATCGGTACCGGCAACTACAACGAGAAGACCAGTGAGCTTTATACCGACTACTCCTTCATCACCGCCGACCTCGGCATCGGCGAGGAAGCGTCCAACGTCTTCCAGAACCTTGCCGTGCAGAAACTGACGGAGGAGAGCGAAAAGATGCTGGTAGCACCCCTCCGCTTCAAGAGCGTGCTGCTGGATGAGATGGACCGGGTCATCAACGCTGCCCGTCTGGGCCGCCCGGCTTCCATGATTTTGAAGAACAACTCCATCTCTGATAGAGATATTATCCTCAAGCTCGAGGAAGCCAGCTGTGCCGGTGTCCGCATCGACATGATCGTCCGCGGCATCTGCTGCGTCCGCGCCGGTGTGCCGGGCAGGACCGAAAACCTCCACATCCGCAGCCTCGTGGGCCGCTACCTCGAGCATGGCCGAATCTACAGCTTCTATGACGGCGTGAACACCCGCATCTATATCGCATCCGGCGACTTTCTTACCCGCAACACCGAGTGCCGCGTGGAAGTCGGCGTCCGGGTGGAAGACCCCGTGCTGAAGGAGAAGCTGGACAGCATCCTCCGCCTCCAGCTCAGCGACAACGTCAACGCCCGCGAGATGCAGCCGGACGGCAGCTACCAGAAAGTCAAGCCAGCCCCCGGCGAGCCGCTGGTGAACAGCCAGATGGGAATGTACGACCTTCTCCGCGACGACTGGACGGCCCGCGACAAAGCGCCTGCACCGGCTTCTGTCGCTGAGACGCCGAAGCCCCAGCCCGTCAAGGCTCCGGAAAAGCCTGCCGCACCGGCAAAGGCGGCACCTCAGCCCGCAAGACCCACAGAGCCGGAAAAACAGCCAGTACAGCCGGAAAAGGCCGCTCCCGCCCCGATGCCCATTGTCGTCACCGAGAGCCGCCCCCGCCGCACCGGTCTGCTGAGCCGCCTGCTCGAACACTTCCTGAAATGATCCCCGATGCCGCTGGCCCGCAAGGCCGGCGGCATTTTATATTGTCCTGCCGCATACAGTACAGGAAACAGGAGGGACGCCGATGGGGACAAGACAGCATAAAACAAAAGGATGGGTGATTTTTGCGGTGTTCTGCGCTGTCCTGTTCTGCGTGGCCGCTCTGCGGGCCTGTGCCGCAAAAGCCGCGCCCGAGGGCTGTTCGCTGAAACGGGTAAGGCCCGCGCAGACGGCCTGCTTCCCGCTGGGTACGACGGCATGGCGGGTCTCGGACGCCTACGGCTGGCGCACCGACCCCATCACCGGCGAAGAGGCGTTCCATCGCGGCACTGACCTCGCCTGTTCGGAAGGCACGCTGGTGCTGGCCGCAATGGATGGCGTCGTCACTGCCGCCCGGCGGAGCGCGGCCTACGGCAACTACCTCCGCCTGAGCCACAGCGGCGGGCAGGAGACGCTTTACGCCCATCTGCAGTATCTCTTCGTTCGGGCCGGAGAGGTGGTGCAGGTGGGTCAGCCGCTGGGGACAGCGGGGGAGACGGGCCGCTCCACCGGGGCGCACCTCCACTTTGAGCTTCTGGAACAGGGCGTCCGCTATGATGCGGGGGCTCTGCTGGGCCTGCCATGAGGCGGCTCGTCCGGCTGGGGCCGCTGGTGTTCCGTGACCCGCTGCTGCTCTGCGGGGCGCTGTATCTGCTGCTCTGGTTCGACGCCAGCGGCTTCCTGCGCATCGGCCTGTGCGCCGCCGTCCTCCACGAAATGGGTCATATCTTCGTCTATCTGCTCCTGTTCCGGTGCTTTCCCGTCATCGAAGTGACCATGACCGGTTTCTGTATGCGGACATGGGGTCAGACCCTCACCCGGGGGCAGACCTTTCTGCTCGCTGCCGCCGGGCCGGGCATGAATGGCCTCTTGGCCGCCATCTGGGCAATGAGGATGGAACAGTGTGCGACCATCCGGGGCAGTGCGTTCCTTGCGGCCAATCTGCTCACCGGGGCGTTCAACCTTCTGCCTGTCCCACCGCTGGATGGAGCTCAAATGCTGCGATGTCTGTTGCAATCTTCGCCCAAATAGGGTAGAATATATAAATATGCAATCCGTGTTGTTAAATGGAGGAACTTGATGTTTGATCCGAAACTGAAAGAAGCGCTGTCCCGGGTGCAGAAGCCGGGCCGCTACACCGGCGGCGAACCGGGCAGCGTCTATAAAAATAAAGACGAGGTAGACGTCCGCTTCGCGTTCTGCTTCCCGGACACCTACGAAGTAGGCATGTCCTTTCTGGGCGAAAAAATCCTCTACGAGCTGCTGAACAGCCACGAAAACTGGTGGTGTGAGCGCGCTTTTATGCCGTGGCTGGATATGAAGGCTGAGATGGAGCGCCTGAACCTGCCCCTCTACACGATGGAGAGCAAAGACCCCCTCACGGCTTTCGACGCTGTGGGCTTTACGCTCCAATATGAGCTGTCCTACACCAACATCCTCGCCATGCTGGATCTGGCGGGCATCCCGTTCTACTCGAAAGACCGCGACGAGAGCTGGCCCCTCATCGTGGCGGGCGGCCCCTGTGCCTGCAACTCCGAGCCCATCGCCGACTTCTTCGACGTCGTCCAGCTGGGCGAGGGCGAAAACCAGCTGCCCGGCATCTGCGCCGAAATCGAAAAGGCTAAGAAGGAGGGCGGCGTCTCCAAGAAAGAGCTGCTGCTCCGCATCGCCAGGATCCCCGGCGTCTATATCCCGGCTTTCTACGACATCGAATACTACGAGGATGGCCGCGTCAAGTCCATCACCCCCAACGAGCCGGGCATCCCGGCGGTCATCACCAAGGCCATCATCAAGAACCTGAACGACTTTGCGCCTCCGACCAACTTCGTCGTCCCGATGGTGGGCGCCATTCAGGACCGCGCCAGCGTCGAGGTGCTGCGCGGCTGTGTGCGCGGCTGCCGGTTCTGTCAGGCAGGCTTCCTCTACCGCCCCATGCGCCAGCGCGACGCCAGCCTGCTGAACAAGGCCGCACAGGACCTCTGCGCCAACACCGGCTACGAGGAGCTGAGCCTTTCCAGCCTGTCCACCTCCGACCACAGCCAGCTCGAAGAGCTGCTGGACGATTTGAACGAGTGGGCGCCGAAAGAGCACGTCAGCCTGTCGCTGCCCTCTCTGCGGATGGACAACTTCTCCCAGAGCCTCATTGAAAAAACCACCAAGGTGCGAAAAAGCGGCCTGACCTTTGCCGCTGAGGCCGGCACCCAGCGCCTGCGCGACGTCATCAATAAGAACGTCACCTGGGACGAAATCGAAAAGACCTGCTCGCTGGCCTTTGCCAACGGCTACACCTCCGTCAAGCTCTACTTCATGATGGGCCTTCCCACCGAGACGATGGAGGACATCGAGGGCATCGCCGAGACCGCTCAGAAAGTGGTCGATTTGTTCTACTCCAATCCCAAGCACGCCAAGGGCCGCGGCGTGCAGGTGACCATCAGCTGCGCCTGCTTCGTGCCGAAGCCCCACACCCCCTTCCAGTTCGTCCCGATGGACACCGAAGAGATGCTGCAGGCCAAGCAGAAGCACCTGCTCGAAAGCGTTCACAGCCGCAAGATCAAGGTCAACTACCACGACAGCACCACCAGCTTCCTCGAGGGCGTCTTTGCCAAGGGCGACCGCCGCTTGGCTCCCGTCATCCTCGAGGCCTACAAGCGCGGCTGCTATTTTGACGGCTGGGAAGAGTGCTTCAAGTACGACACCTGGATGCAGGTCTTCGAGGACATGGGCATTGACCCCAAGTTCTACTGCCAGCGCGCGATCGGTCTGGACGAAGTGACCCCGTGGAGCCACATGGACTACGGCGTCACCCACGAATATCTGGTGCGGGAGTACAACAAGGCCCTCGCGGCTCAGACAACTCAGCCCTGCAACCGTGCCTGCCACGGCTGCGGCGCAAACCATCTGTTAGGAGGACCGTGCTTTGATTACAGTAAGGATCTCGTTTAAGAAGATGAACGAAGCCTCCTACATCTCCCTGCTGGATATGCAGCGGGTGATGCAGCGGGTGCTCAAGCGCAGCGGCCTGCCGGTGTGGCATACGCTGGGCTTCAATCCCCACATCTATATGACTTTTGCCTGCCCGCTCTCGCTGGGGCAGGAGAGCCAGTGCGAGTGCGTGGATGTCAAGACCGAGGCCGAAAACCCCGATTTTGCCCAGTGGCAGACGGCGCTGAACGCCATCATGCCTGCCGGAATCGAGGTCTACCGCGTGGAGCCGGTGAAGATGAAGGCCGACGCCATCGCCTACGCCTGCTACCGCATCCGCTACCCGGCGGATGCCGCGGAAAAGCTTGCGCAGTACAATGCCCTCGACAGCGTGCCGGTGGAGAAAAAGAGCAAGCGCGGCGTCAGGATGGTCGAGATGAAGGAATATGTCCCCACTCTCGAGCTTGAGACGGAGGGGGAGAGCGTGAGCTTTGCGGTCTGCCTGCCTGCCTCGCAGGACCTGAACCTGAACCCCTCACTGCTGACGGCGGCGCTGGAAGCAAAATTCGGGGTCCCGGCGGCGAACGCCTCCATCCTGCGCACCGAATTTCTGACGGCAGACAAGCAGAAGTTCGAATAAGAACGGTCTATCAAAGCCAGAGCGAAAATTTTTGCATAAATTTGCCCGAAACGCTTGCTTTTACGGGCGGTTTGTGCTATCCTATTAAGGCGTTAGTGTCCGCTGAGACCACAGCGGGGTTAATGACACATATCATTAAACGGGCGGTCCTCTGACGGCAGTTCGCCGTGTATGAACGTCTAAAAACAAATGGAGGAATTCAAAATGGACGCACTGAAGATTATTTCTGAAGGCAGCATCAAGGCTGAGAAGCCCCAGTTCAACGTCGGCGATACCGTCCGCGTTGATGTTCGTATCAAGGAAGGCGAGCGCGAGCGTATCCAGGCTTTCGAGGGTACCGTCATTGCTAAGAAGCACGGCGGCGTCGCAGAGACCTTTACCGTTCGCCGCGTTTCCTACGGCGTCGGCATCGAGCGTGTCTTCCCCATCAACAGCCCCTTCGTCGAGAAGGTCACTGTTGTCCGTAAGGGCAAGGTCCGCCGCGCAAAGCTGTTCTACCTGCGTGGTCGTACCGGCAAGGCTGCCAAGGTCAAGAGCGATATTTGATGATTCCCCGTTTCAAAGCGGGAGAAAAGGGGACAACTCGTTTGTCCCCTTTTTTCTGTTATACGGCGCTTTTGGCGCAGAGACAGAGAAAATAAAAACGGGCAGAAGCCCGGATAAAGAGGTGCATCGGATATGGAACAGTCACAGCCTGCTGTCCGTGGTCAGGGTCTGCTGGAATGGTACGAAGCGCTTATTTCGGCGGCGCTGGTGCTGGTGCTGGTGTTTTCCTTTTTCTTCCGTATCATTCAGGTGGACGGCGAGTCGATGGTGCCTACGCTGGAAAACGGCGATAAGCTCGTCGTCTGGGGCGCAGGCTATGAGCCTCAGCGGGGCGATGTGGTCATCGTGGACAGCTACACCAGCTATGGCCGCCCTCTGGTCAAGCGTGTCATCGCCAAAGGCGGCGACACCATCTCCATCGACTATGCCACCGGAACGGTAGAGGTCAATGGAAAGGTGCTGGAAGAGGATTACATCGCAGAGCCGACCTATCTGGGCTATGATGTGGAGTTCCCGTACACTGTGCCTGAGGGGACGGTGTTCGTGATGGGCGACAACCGCAACGCCTCGCTGGACAGCCGCTCGAGCTATGTCGGCTGCATCGCTGAACAGGATATACTGGGCAAAGTGCTGCTCTGCTTTTTGCCCTTTTCGGATTTTGGAGTAGTAAAATGAACAATCAGGACACCCGGTTTGCAAACCAATATGCCATCCAGTGGTTCCCGGGCCATATGGCCAAGACGCTGCGGATGATGGAGCAGGAGATCCAGCACGTTGACGCAAGCCTTGTACTGCTGGACGCCCGCATCCCGCTGTCCAGCCTCAACCCGGAGATCGAGCGCATCACGGCCCGCAAGCCCAAGCTCTATGCGCTGAACAAAGCGGACCTCGCCGACCCCGCCGTGACGGAAGAGTGGATACGCTACTTCCACGAGGCGGACGCGGGCTGTGTCGCCATCAGCGCCAAGCAGAAAGGCGGCGCGAACGCCGTCAAGGCCGCGATCGAAAAGGAACTGTCCGGCCTGCTGGCACGCCGCCAGAACCGCGGCATGGCCGGTGCCAAGACGCAGGTCATGCTCTGCGGCATCCCCAATGTGGGCAAATCCACCTTCATCAATACCTTCGCAGGCTCTGCCCGCGCCAAGGCGGCTGACCGTCCCGGCGTGACCAAGGGCAAGCAGTGGGTCAGCACCGAAAAGTTCGACCTGCTGGATATGCCCGGTGTGCTCTGGAAGAAGTTTGATTCCAAGACCATCGCCTCGAATCTGGCCTTCATCGGCTCCATCAAGGATGACATCCTTGATGTGGAGGAGCTGGCCATGAACCTTTTGGATGAGGTGCGCCGCAACTATCCCGACCTCGTGGCCCAGCGCTACAAGCTGGATGCCGAGACGCTGGCTCTGCCGCCCTACGAGCTGATGGAAGCCATCGGCCGCAAGCGCGGTCTGCTGGTGCGGGGCGGTGAGGTGAACACCGAGCGCTGTGCCGTGATGCTGGTGGATGAGTTCCGCGCCTGCAAGTGGGGCCGCATCTCCCTTGAGCGCCCGCCCCAGCGGGACGACATGGCCGACTTTGCCGAGGAGGACGAGGAATGAAGCGCCGGACGGATGAGGAGATCTCCGCGCCGCTCTACGCCTACGATGCCGACATCCGGGCAAAGTACGGCTGTTTTGCGGGCGTAGACGAGGCGGGCCGCGGCCCGCTGTGCGGCCCGGTCTGTGTGGCCGCCTGCATCCTTGACCCCGAGGCTCCGGTCTACGGCATCAACGACTCCAAGAAGCTGAGCGAGAAAAAGCGGGAAGCTCTTTTCGACCAAATCGTTGAAAAGGCATTGGCTTACAAGATCGTCTTCGTCGGCCCCGACATCATCGACCGCGACAATATCCTGAATGCCACCATGGGCGGGATGCGTCAGGCCGTGGAGGGGCTGGACATCGTGCCGAACCTCGTCCTTGTGGATGGCAACCGCATCCCGGCCGGGCTGACCATGCCCGCACAGTCGGTGGTGAAGGGCGACGCCACCAGCGCCAGCATCGGCGCAGCGTCCATTCTGGCCAAAGTCAGCCGTGACCGCTATATGCTGGAGCTGGACAAGCAGTATCCCCAGTATCAGCTGGCAAAGCACAAGGGCTACGGCACCAAGCTCCACTACGAGCTCATTGCCCAGTACGGCATTCAGCCGTTCTACCGCCGCAGCTTCCTCAAAAAGCAGGGCTACTGGCCCGAGGGCAAGTGATGGACCGGGCCGGGACTGGCCGCAGGGGAGAGGCAGCCGCCGCGCGTTTCTACGAGAAGCAGGGTGCGGCCCTCATCACCCACAACTATCACACCCGGATGGGGGAGATAGACCTCATCCTGCGAGAACCGGACGGAACACTGGTGTTCTGCGAGGTAAAGACCCGCGCCAAAGACTCTCTGGATACCCCCGCTGCGGCGGTCAACGCCGCCAAGCAGCACCGTATCATCGCATCCGCCGCATGGTATCTCCAAAGCACCCATCAGAGCGACGATCCGGTGCGTTTCGACGTGGCCGAAGTCGTCCCTCTTGACAGCGGGCGCTGGATGGTACATATTATAAAGGGTGCTTTTTGCGCGAAATAGCAGGAAGTGCCGGTGGGAAGAGGCAGAAAAACGGCTCTGGGCCGCTGCCGCACGACGAGGCCAAGTGATGGGCCTTCTGGCAAAAAGGAGCGATAACGATGAAATTTTTCAGCACGAGAGACCATTCCCGCATTGTGACCGCCTCTCAGGCGATCGCACAGGGCCTGTCGGATGAGGGCGGCCTGTTCGTCCCGGAAAGTTTTCCGCAGGTGGATGTGGAGGCATTGTGTCAGCTGGATTATCCGGAGCTGGCCGCTGCCGTCGTCAGCGAATATCTGACCGACTACTCGAAAGACTTCCTCGCTGAGGCTGCTCGCACGACTTATGGTGAGGCCTTCGGCGGCAAGGCCGGTCATCTGGCCCCGGTGGAGGGCGATACCTATGCCCTCGAGCTGTGGCACGGCCCGACCTGCGCCTTCAAGGATTATGCCCTTCAGCTGATGCCGAAACTCCTCGTGGAGGCAAAGAAGAACCTCTCCCGCACCGAAAAGACCCTCATCCTCGTGGCGACCAGCGGCGACACCGGCAAGGCCGCGCTGGACGGCTACCACGACATCCCGGGCGTCGAGATCGCCGTGTTCTACCCCACGGGCGGCACCAGCGAGATCCAGCGCCTGCAGATGGCCACGCAGGAGGGTGCAAATGTCGCTGTCTATGCCGTGCGCGGCAACTTCGACGACGCCCAGACCGGTGTGAAGAAGGTCTTCGGGGATAAAGCCATCGCGGCCAGGCTGGCCGAGCGGAACATCCGCCTTTCCAGCGCCAATTCCATCAACTGGGGCCGCCTCGTGCCGCAGATCGTCTATTACTTCGCCGCTTATGCCCAGCTGCTCAAGGCGGGAAAGATTACCTTCGGCGACAAGGTCGATTTCTGCGTCCCCACCGGCAACTTCGGCGACATTCTGGCCGGCTACTATGCAAAGCAGATGGGCCTGCCTGTCGGCAAGCTGGTCTGCGCCTCCAACCAGAACAACGTCCTGACTGACTTCCTTTCCACCGGCACTTACACCGCAAAGCGGGAGTTCTATAAGACCACTTCGCCCAGCATGGACATCCTCGTGTCCTCGAACCTCGAGCGTCTGCTTTACCACATCACCGGCAGCGATGCCGAAGTGGTCGGCCTGATGAAGAGCCTGAGCGAGACGGGCCGCTACACCGTCCGTCCCGAGACGCTGAAGGCCATTCAGGAGAGCTTCGACTGCGGCTGGAGCAGTGAGGAACAGGTGGCAGGGGAGATCCGCGCCCGCTACGAGAAGGACGGCTACCTCTGCGACACCCATACGGCGGTGGCTTTCCATGTCGCCGCCCAGAAGAAGCGGGACGGCGTGCCGATGGTGGTGCTTTCCACCGCCTCGCCCTTCAAGTTCCCGCGCAGCGTGCTGGAAGCTCTGGGCCACACTGCCCCCGAGAACGACTTTGAGGCCATGCAGGCGCTGGAAGAGGCTACCGGCCGCACCGCTCCCGCAAGTCTCGCCGTCCTGCGCCAGAAGGCCGAGCGGTTCAGCACCGTCATCGACCCGGCTCAGATCGCGGAGGTGGCACTGGGCTGTCAGGCTTGACGAAAACCAGAACAGGAGTAAATAAACTATGGCACTTTTTGTGCTTGGCGATACCCACCTTTCCCTGGGCGGCTCCAAGCCGATGGACGTTTTCCCCGGCTGGAACGGCTATGTGGAACGGCTGGAGGCCAACTGGCGCAAGCTCGTAAAACCTGAGGACACCATCGTCCTCGCAGGCGACATCAGCTGGGCCATGCGCCTTACCGACACCCGCAGGGATTTCGGATTTCTGCAGCAGCTGCCCGGCCAGAAGCTCATCATGAAGGGCAATCACGACTATTGGTGGACCACCGCCAACAAGATGAACGCCTACCTGAAAGCTGAGGGCTTCGATACGCTCCACATCCTGCACAACAACTCCTACTCCGTGGAGGGCTACGCCATCTGCGGCACCCGGGGCTGGCTGTTCGATGTGGGGGAGCCTCACGACGAAAAGGTGATGAACCGGGAGATAGGCCGCTTGAAGATGAGCCTCGACGCCGCGGAACCCGGGCTGGAAAAGCTGGTGTTCCTGCATTACCCGCCGGTCTACACCGGCACCAGCGCCCCCGAGATCGTGGCAACACTGAAAGCCTACGGCATCAGGACCTGCTACTACGGCCATCTGCACGGCAATGCCATCCGCTATGCGGTGCAGGGCGATGTGGACGGCATCCGCTACAAGCTTGTCAGCGCTGATGGTCTGCGGTTCTGCCCCTACCGCATCAACTGAGGCAGAGACCAGAACAGCAGAAATGACAAAAAGTCAAAATTTGGGGTGGCAATTCTATCACGACCGTGCTATAATAGGTTGTAACGCGATTGTTGCACCCAATTTGAGCGCGCGCGTCCCCGCATTTCGCAAACAGCAAGGACGCGGTGCGCGGTTGCAGGCGGCAGTTTTCCCGCTGCCCCAACGCAATAGAATATTTGAGTGGAGGATACACAAATGAATTTCATCAAGTGCGAAAAGCTCGAGAAGAGCATGGCAGAGCTGCAGTTCTCCATCGACGCTGAGGCTTTCAAGGCTGCAGTTGCCGATGTTTTCAAGAAGGAGGGCAAGAAGTACCCTGTTCAGGGCTTCCGCAAGGGCAAGGCTCCCAAGGCTCTCATCGAGAAGATGTACGGCGCTGATGTCTTTACCTACGACGCCATCAACGAGCTGTTCCCCGCAGCTTACGAAGAGGCTGTCAAGGCTGCCGGCATCGAGCCGGTCGGCCGTCCTGAGGTCAGCGTTGACTCCGCCAGCGAGGCTGAGGGCGCTACCCTGACCGTCAAGGTCGCTGTCAAGCCCGAAGTCAAGATCGGCGCATACAATGGTCTGACCGTTGAGAAGACTGTCCATACTGTTTCTGACGAGGCTGTCGAGGCCGAGCTGAAGCGTGTGCAGGAGCGCAACGCCCGTGAGCTGACCCGCGAGGGTGCTGCTGAGAACGGCGACATCGTGGACATCGACTTCGAGGGCTTTGTGGATGGCGTCGCATTCGAGGGCGGCAAGGCTGAGCACTACAGCCTGACTCTGGGCAGCGGCAGCTTCATCCCCGGCTTCGAGGACCAGATCGTCGGCCACGCTGCTGGCGAGGAGTTCGACGTCAACGTCACCTTCCCCGAGCAGTACCAGGCTGCTGAGCTGGCTGGCAAGCCCGCTGTCTTCAAGATCAAGCTGCACGAGGTCAAGAACAAGGAGCTGCCCGCTCTGGACGACGAGCTGGCTAAGGACTGCTCCGAGTACGACACTCTGGACGAGTTCAAGGCTTCCATCCGCAAGAACAACCAGGAGCAGCTGGACAAGCAGGATGACCTGGCTGTCGAGAACGCTCTGGTCGATCAGGTCATCGACGGCATGGAGGCTGAGATCCCCCAGGCTATGTACGATGTCCGCATGGACGAGCTGGTCAACGACTTTGCTTTCCGCATGGAGCAGCAGGGCCTGCGCCTCGAGGACTACCTGAAGTATATGGGCCAGTCCGTCGACCAGTTCCGTGCTTCCTTCATGCCTCAGGCTGAGAAGCAGGTCAAGATCCGTCTGGCTCTGGAGGCTGTCGCAGCTGCTGAGAACATCGAGGCTTCTGAGGACGAGCTGAACGCAGAGGTCAAGCGCATCGCTGACCAGTACAAGATGGAAGAGGACAAGGTCCGCGAGCTCATCAATGTCGATGAGGTGAAGCACGACCTGGCCATCAACAAGGCGATCGACTTCATCAAGAGCCACGCTAACGTCGTGGAGAAGGCCGCTGAGGCCGAAAAGACCGAGGACGCTCAGTAATTCTGGCGCACAAGGTCACACAGGGCAGGGAGTGATCCCGGCTCTGTAAGCTAAGGTTGTTGAAATTGACCGATACGGCTACGGCCCATGTGCGCTTGCCGTATCGGTCAATTTTGCAAATACAATAATTTTCATTCAGGAGGCGAACCCTATGAGTTTTGTTCCTTACGTTGTCGAGCAGTCGTCGCACGGGGAGCGTTCCTACGATATTTTCTCCCGTCTGCTGAACGACCGCATCATTGTGCTGAGCGAGGATGTCAACGACACCTCTGCCAGCCTTGTCGTGGCACAGCTGCTGTATCTGGAAGGGCAGGACCCCGATAAGGACATCAGCCTGTATATCAACAGCCCCGGCGGCTCCATCAGCGCGGGTATGGCCATCCACGATACCATCCAGTATATCAAGTGCGATGTCTCCACCATCTGCATGGGCATGGCTGCCTCCATGGGCGCATTCCTGCTGGCCAGCGGCACCAAGGGCAAGCGGTTCGCTCTGCCCAACGCTGAGATCATGATCCACCAGCCGCTGATTGCAGGCGGTCAGGGCGGCGGTCTGTCCGGACAGGCTACCGACATCAAGATCCACGCAGACCACATCATCCGCACCCGCGCCAAGATGAACCGGCTGCTCAGCGAGTACACCGGCCAGCCGCTGGAAAAGGTGGAGCAGGATACCGAGCGCGACAACTTCCTTTCTGCGCAGGAGGCCAAGGAATACGGCCTCATTGATGAGGTCATCACCCACCGCTGAGCGGCAGAAAGCAATACACCCAGGATAAGGAAAAACGGTTATGGCTAATAACAATTCCGGCAGAGATAAAAACGAAAAGGATCTGGTCTGCAGCTTCTGCGGCAAACATCAGGACGAAGTGGAGCGGATGATCATCGGCCCCGGCGTGAACATCTGCAGCGAATGCATCGGCCTCTGCGCCGACCTGCTCTCGGACAAGCCGGATCATCCGGGCAGCAACAGCTCCCGCCCCAGCCGCGGCAGCGCCAGCCGGGCGCGTATCCAGCCCGCAGATGATCTCGCCATCAACATCAAGACTCCCGCAGAGATCAAGGAGGGTCTGGACCAGTATGTCATCGGTCAGGACGAGGCCAAGCGTGTGCTGGCCGTCTCGGTCTACAACCACTATAAGCGCATCCTGAGCGGCAAGGGCGCAGACGTTGAGCTGCAGAAGTCCAACGTCCTGCTGCTGGGACCCTCCGGTGTCGGCAAGACCCTGCTGGCCCAGACGCTGGCCAAGATGCTGGGCGTTCCCTTCGCCATCGCAGACGCCACCACCCTGACGGAGGCCGGCTATGTGGGCGAGGACGTCGAGAACATCCTGCTCAAGCTCATTCAGGCCGCGGACTTCGACGTCCAGAAGGCTCAGATCGGCATCATCTATATTGATGAGATCGACAAGATCACCCGCAAGAGTGAGAATCCCTCCATTACCCGCGACGTGGGCGGTGAGGGTGTTCAGCAGGCTCTGCTGAAGATCTTGGAAGGCACCGTCAGCAATGTCCCCCCGCAGGGCGGCCGCAAGCACCCCCAGCAGGAGTTCATCCAAATCGACACCACCAACATCCTCTTCATCTGCGGCGGTGCGTTCGACGGTCTGGACAAGTATATCCTCCGCCGCACCGACAAGTCTGCACTGGGCTTCGGCAGTGCGCTGAAGGATAACTCCAGCGAAGCCGAAAAGGCCCTGCTGCGGAAGGTCGAACCCCACGACCTCGTCAAGTTCGGCCTCATCCCCGAGCTGATCGGCCGTCTGCCGGTCATCACCGTGCTGGACGACCTGGACGAGGATGCGCTGGTGCGCGTGCTGAAAGAGCCCCGCAACAGTCTGGTCAAGCAGTATAAAGAGCTGCTGTCGATGGACAATGTGGAGCTGGACATCACCGACGAGGCTCTCCATGCCATCGCCCGCAAGACCATTGAACGCAAGACCGGCGCCCGCGGCCTGCGCAGCGTGATGGAGAACATCCTCATGCCCATCATGTACGATGTGCCGAACGACCCCACCATCATCCGCGTCACCATCGACGAGGACACCGTGGAGAGCGGCGAAGCGCACATGGAGTACGGTGCGGTGCGCAAGCGCTATAAGAGTCAGACTTCCCTGAGCTGAGCGTCAGCGCACAGCAGGGAAGAGCAGCCCCGCTGAAAGCTTTTTGCTTTTTGGCGGGGCTTTTTTGTGCCATCTGACTTGTTTCCGAGACCAAATTGTAGTAAACTATAAAAGTCTGGAATTGCAAGGGGAATACCGGGACGGTCCACTGGCATGGGACTGCTCTGCGGATGGCAGCGCCGGACATTTTGTGGGAAACAGAAAGTACGATAAAGGAGTGTGTGTTATGGCAAATTATTTTGAGATGACCCGCGACGAACTGACTGCTGAGAAGGCAGCTCTGGAAGAAAAGTACAAGAAATTTCAGGCAATGGGCCTGAAGCTGAATATGGCCCGCGGCAAGCCCGGCCCTCACCAGATGGACCTGGCAATGGGTCTGCTGCAGATGACCGATTACACCACCGACGCCGGCACCGATGCCCGCAACTACGGCGACCTTGAGGGCCTGCACGAGGCCCGTGAGCTGTTCGGCGACGTGATGGGCGTCAAACCCGAGGAAGTCTTTGTGGGCGGAAACTCCAGCCTGCAGATCATGTACAACCTCATCTCTATGGGCTACTGCTTCGGCTTCCCCGAGTCTCCCTGCCCCTGGTCGCAGGTGGAGAAGCGCAAGTTCCTCTGCCCGGTACCCGGCTATGACCGCCACTTCGCCATCACCGAGGAGTTCGGTTTTGAGCTCATCAGCGTTCCCATGACTCCGACCGGCCCTGATATGGACGTTGTTGAAAAGCTGGTAGCTGAGGATGATACCATCAAGGGCATCTGGTGTGTGCCTCAGTATTCCAACCCCGACGGCTACACCTACAGTGACGAGACCATCGACCGCTTCGCCAGGATGAAGACCGCTGCTCCTGATTTCAAGATCTTCTGGGATGAGGCTTACATCGTCCACCACCTGACGGACGAGATCATCGAGACTCCTGTCCTGCTGAACGAGTGCAAGAAGTACGGCACTGAGGACCGCGTCTTCATGTTCACCTCTACCAGCAAGATCACCTTCCCGGGCGCAGGCGTCTCTGCACTGGCCTGCAGCGAAGCCATGATGAAGTACATCTGCAAGCGCTTCTCGGTCATGATCATCAGCTATGATAAGATGAACCAGCTGCGTCACGTCCGCTTCCTCAAGAACAAGGAAGGCGTTCTGGCCCACATGGCAAAGCACCGCCGCCGTCTGGTACCCTGCTTTGATGCCGTCAAGACGGCCTTCAATGAGGAGCTGACTCCCTGCGGCGACATCGCCCACTGGACGAACCCCAAGGGCGGCTACTTCATCAGCCTCTATGTCATGCCTGGCTGCGCCAAGCGTGTGGCCCAGCTGTGCAAGGACTGCGGCCTGACCCTCACCGGCGCAGGCTCCGCTTACCCTTACCACAAGGACCCGGACGATGCCCATCTGCGCATCGCGCCCACTTATCCCAGCCTGGACGAAGTGGAGACTGCGTCCGACCTGCTCTGTGTCTGCGTCCGTCTGGCCGCAGTCGAGAAGCTGCTGGCTGAGAAAGCCTGATTCATCGCACAAGATCCCCGCTGTGCTGCCGCTCTGACGGCGCAGCGGGGATTTGGAAGTTGTTTTCATAGCCAGAGTGCGCCAAAAGGCAGTTCAGGCGGTGTGCAATGGTTATGAAAACAGCTTCTTATTATATTTGGAGGTTTCCCGATTCATATGAAAACTAAAGGCAAAGCATGGCAACTTGTCCTCACTGTGCTTTTGATCGCGGCGTTTGTCTATACGGCATTCTTTGGCGTCGCAGTCAAGTACGGTGATGTGACCACAACCTACATCAAGGGCGCGAAAGACATCCGCTTTGGTGTGGACATCAAGGGCGGCGTCAACGTCACCTTCGTCCCCTCCGACGGCTATGACGCCACCGACGACCAGCTCGAGGCAGCTCAGCTGGTCATCGAGAACCGTCTGGTCGCCCTCAACGTGACCGACTATGAGCTGTATGTGGACAACAACTCCGACAGCCTCATCCTCGAGTTCCCGTGGCAGTCGGGCGAGACGGAGTTCGACCCCGAAGCTGCCATTGAGGAGATCGGCACCACTGCCTATCTGACCTTCCGCGAGGGGAGCAGTGCAGACGGAGAGCTCGTCCTCGACGGCTCGATGGTGGAGAGCGCAGCTGCCCAGTACGGCCCCGTCAACGGCAGCAGCTCCGAGTACTATGTGGCGCTCAAGTTTACCGATGAGGGCGCCAAGGCATTCGGCGACGCGACCACCCGCCTGTATCAGACCGGCGGCACCATCAGCATCTGGCTGGACGACGAGAACGTCAGCACCGCCAGCGTCAACGCCGCCATCACCGACGGCTCTGCCATCATCACCAGTTCTGCGTCGAGCCCCTTCACGCAGGAAGACGTCGTCAAGATGGCCCGCCAGATCAACTCCGGCTCGCTGCCCTTTGCGCTGACGGTGGACAGCTACTCCACCATCAGCCCGAGTCTGGGCGAGAACAGCCTGAGCGCCATGGTGCTGGCCGGCGTCATCGCCTTCGCCCTCATCGTGGTGCTGATGACGGCTCTGTACCGTCTGCCCGGCTTCCTGGCCTGCATCGCTCTGGCCGGTCAGGTGGCGGCTACGCTGGCCTTCGTCTCCGGCTACTTCCCGGTGTTTGAGAGCTTCACTCTGACCCTGCCCGGCATCGCCGGCATCATCCTCGCCATCGGCATGGGTGTTGACGCCAACGTCATCACTGCCGAGCGCATCAAGGAAGAGCTGCGCAGCGGCAAGAGCCTCGACGGCGCCCTCAAGAGCGGCTTTGCCCGCGGCCTGACTCCCATCATCGACGGCAACGTGACCATCGTCATCGTCGCCATCGTGCTGATGGGTGCCTTCGGCCCGTCTGACGGCTTCTTCGCCAAGGCCCTGCACTTCGTCTTCTTCGCCTTCGGCCCCTCGACCGCAGGCACCATCTACGCCTTCGGTTACACGCTGCTCACCGGCGTGCTGCTCAACTTTGTGTTCGGCATCTTCGCTACCCGTACCATGATCCGGGGCGCTGCCTCTATCCAGGCTCTGCGTGACCCCCGCCTCTACGGTGCCGATGCTCCCGGCAAGACCCCGGCAGAGAAGAAGCAGGTCAACTTCGTCGGCCTGCGCAAGCGCTTCCTGACCTTCTCCGCCTGCCTGATGGCAGCCATCGTCCTCTGCGCTGTGGTGCTGGGCGTCCATCTGGACACCGAGTTCACCGGCGGTGCGATGATCACCCTGAGCTACGAGAACAGCTTTGAGATGTCTGTCGTCCAGAAGGCCGCCTCCGAGGCACTGGGCAGCAACGGCCTGACCCTGCAGACCGGCGAGAACGTCGCGACAGGGGAGCAGACTCTGAAAATCTCGATGCCCGGCACCGAGACGGTCACCACCGACGAAGTGCAGACTCTGCTGGACTCCCTGAATGAGAGCTGCCCGGACAACTCCTTTGCACAGCTCTCTCTGAGCAATGTCAGCGCCGCAATGGGTACCAAGTTCCTTCAGAAGAGTCTGGTGGCCGTGGTGTTCGCACTGGTGCTCATCCTCGCCTATATCGCCTACCGCTTCAAGAAGATCGGCGGCCTCACCGGCGGCATGATGGCTGTTCTGGCCCTGCTCAATGACCTGATGGTGGTGTTCGGCACCTTCGTGCTGCTGCGCGCCCCGCTGGACGGCAATTTCATCGCCGCCATGCTCACCATCCTCGGCTACTCCATCAACGATACCGTCGTCGTTTACGACCGTATCCGTGAGAACCGCGGCCTGCTGGGCAAGAAGGCCAGCTTCGAAGAGCTGGTCAACCATTCCGTCAACCAGTCTGCCCGCCGTACCATCATCACCACCGTCACCACGGTGATGGCTCTGGGTGTGATGTGCATCGTCTCCAAGCTGTACGGTCTGGACAGCATCTTCACCTTTGCCTTCCCCCTGATGATGGGTATGCTCAGCGGCGTGTACACTTCGCTGTGTGTCTCCACTTCCGCATGGGTGGCCTGGAGCGAGCGCAAAAACGCAAAGAAAAACTGAGCTTCTATCCTGACGCAAATCTGTCCTGAATCTAGGAGGAACGACCATGAAATGCCCCTATTGTGGCGCTGAGGAATCCAAAGTCATCGACTCCCGCCCTACCGAAGACAGCGAGCGCATCCGACGCCGCCGGGAGTGCCTGAACTGCCATATGCGGTTCACGACCTACGAGGTCGTGGAAACGGTGCCGCTCATCGTCATCAAAAAGGATAACTCCCGTGAGCCGTTCGACCGGCAGAAGCTGCTCAATGCGATGCTTCGGGCCTGCGCCAAGCGTCCGGTGAGCTACGAGTCTCTGGAACGCGCCGTCAGCAGCATCGAGCAGACCCTGATGAGCACCTATGACCGCGAGGTGACGAGTGTTCGCATCGGTGAGCTGACCATGCAGGAGCTGAAGAAAATCGACGAGGTGGCCTATGTCCGCTTTGCCTCGGTCTATCAGCAGTTCGCGGACGTCGAAAGCTTCTTCAATGAGCTGAAAAAGCTGATGGGCGACCGTAAGAAGTAAAGTGTAAAAAAGCACGAGCGCCCCATTCTCTGCCGCAGGGCAGGGGATGGGGCGCTTTTTGCGCCTTTGGGACACGGGAAAAGAGCCCTTTCTATAAGGTCTGTATCTTTCGAAAGATACGCTGAAAGATGGGATATATAAAAATCCATATAGCCAGGGACACTTAATGGCAGCCTCTTATAAATAGAATTGTTACAGAGAAAAACAATGATAACGCAATGGAAATATCGGATGGTCTTGCAGATGAAATCCCTTTTATAAGACTTATCTTGCGCCGGGACGAGACGGCACAATTTCGAATAATATAGATTACACGAAATATAATCACGTCTGAACGATTTAATTACACAAGTCTACGTGACAGCCATTCCAGCGTCTCCACCTGAACCTGCGCCCGGCGCAGTTCACCAAATGCTTCCTCGGGGGCGTTCAGTTCGAGATGTCCGTCTGCAGCGCGAAGGGCAGCTTCCAGTTCTGTGAAGTCCTGCGTGCGGAGCAGGTGATTCATCCCTTCCCGCATTTTGTCGCAGAGTTCAGCGCCCTCGGCCAGTGCCTGCCGCGCGGAAGGGAGGTCTTCGTCCCGGATGGCCTCCATCGCGTCGTCGATGTCATCCGAAATATCCTCTGCAAACTTCTGCACCCGCCAGCTGCTGTAAAAGGCCACACCCAGCAGCACTGCCACGATGCACAGACACGCATAAATTCGCTTCATTCCACACCTCTCACCGGGAGCTGCCCTTGCGGCGGCTCTCTTTTTTCAGCAGAAAATAGTCTTCCGTCTCGTTGCCCACTAAAAGCAGAATTTCCTCCGGCAGCAGGGTATTGGCCTGCGCTGTCCGCTCGAGCCAGTCCTGGTCTTTGCCGCACCAGTGCAGATTTTCCTCGAGCACCTGTCCGTCCAGCACGAAGGGGATGGTCGCATGGCTGTGCTCCACTTTCAGCTGCAAGTCAGCGAGGGTAGCGGTCTCTTTCTCAGGGCGCAGTGCCGCCGAGAGACTGCCGTTCGTCTCCACCACGGCGTAGGAGACATCCCGTGGGTCAAAGATGTTTTTGCCACGCAGTGCCTCCAGCAGGTCGGCAGTCGTCAGCCGGAGGGTGCGCAGAGCGTTCTGGTCGATTTGTCCGTCCAGGATGACCGTCTTGGGGCGGCCCGACATCAGGTTGAAAAATTTCTGGCTGCGGAAGCTCAGCGCCGACCCCAGCAGCTCCAAAGCCGCGATGAGGAAGAGGGGAATGAGGCTGGCCGTCACCGGCACTTCTTCCGACTCGATGGAGATAGACGCCAGATTTGAGATGAGGATCGTAGATACCAGCTCTTCGGGCTGCAGTTCGCCCAGCTGACGCTTGCCCATCAGCCGCATGGCGAACAGAACGCAGAGATAGATGAGCAGAGTACGGAAAATCAGAAGCTTCACGAGAAGGCCCTCCTTGTGGGTTGAATAAGCACCGTTGGTGGGGGAATACTGGCAGGAAAAGGGGGATACCGTATGCTGCAGCTTTCCTCGTCGCTGGAAGAAAATCTGGCGGCGCTCAACGCTAGGTTTGGCGCTTCGGCGGATTTTTATGCCAAGCGCATCGAGCTTTATCACTGCCCGGGGGCCATCGTCCTTTTCGACAATATGGCCAGCCTCGAGTCACTCTGGTCACTTTTACTGGACGCCGCCACCCGTCACACGCCCAGCCTCGAGCCGGAGCGGATGCCTCACAGCGGTACGCAGGTGTATGAGCTTCTGATGCATCACTCCGGTCTGCCCGCCGAGGACAGCCCGGTCAAGGACATGGACGACCTCATCCGCCGCATGACCGCCGGCATGGCCGTGCTTCTGCTGGACGGGTGCAAAAAGGGGCTTGTCTTCTCGGTTCAGGGGCTGAAATCGCGCTCGGTGGAAGAGCCCTCCGGGGAAGGAAACCTCCGTGGTTCCCGGGAGGGATTCGCTGACCTGCTGCGGGTCAACCTGAGTTTACTGCGCCGCCTCATCCGTACCGATACCCTCGTGATGGAGACCGCACAGGCCGACTGTGCCATGAAGACCGAATACGCCATCTGCTACTGCAAAGACAAGGCCGGCAAGACGGCAGTGGCGCGGGTGCGCCGGACGCTCCAGGAGGCAAAGCCGGAGGTCCTGCTGGATTCCAGCTACTTTGTACCGTGGCTTTTTCCGGCCAGGTGGCGGCTGTTTGCCCCAGTGAGCTATACCGAGCGTCCGGCTTCCGCCGCTGCAAAGCTTTGTGAGGGGAAAATCGTCATCCTTGTCAACGGCAGCCCCTCGGCGCTGGTGCTGCCGTCCCTTTTCTGCGAGAACTTCGACTGCCTCGACGACTACGCCACCACGGCAGTTTTTTCGTCGTTCCTGCGTGTCCTGAAATATGGCTCGTTTTATCTCAGCATCTTCCTGCCGGGCGTTTTTGTCTGTCTGGCGGTTTATCTGCCCGAGCTCATCCCACCGCAGTTATTATTCAAAATCGCGGCGGCAGAAAAGGCGACGCCTCTGCCGCTCTTTGCCGAGATGCTGCTGGTCATCATCTTATTGGAGATCATCCGGGAGGCCGGGCTTCGGATGCCCCAGACGCTGGGCCACTCGGTGAGCCTTGTGGCAGCGCTCATCATCGGTGACGCCGCCATCGGGGCCGGACTGCTGAGCACGCCGGTCATCCTCGTAGCCAGCATCACGGCCATCTCGGTCTTTGTGACGCCCTCGCTGTACGAACCGGCCACATTGCTGCGATTGGGCGTTACGCTGGCCGCCGGTCTGGCCGGGCCGGTAGGTCTGGTGTGTGCGGCCTTGGGCGTGTTGGCCGCACTGACGTCCATCTCCGCGATGGGGGTGCCCTATCTTTCGGGCGCAGTCTTTTTGGGGGACGGCGTCGTCCGCCGCAACTATCGGGCGCTGTCCCGCCGCCCATTCACCATCTGGCAAAGGAGGGGGTCCTGAATGCAGCAAAAACAGACATTCTCGGCCCAGACACTGGCACTCAGCGTCACGGCAGCAGAACTGGGCCGCGCCATCTTCGGGGCAGGGCAGACCGGCTCCGTCCGCGCCGTCCTGCTGAGCAATGTGCTGGCGGCAGCGGCCTTCGTGCTCCTTGCCGCGCTTGCCTCGGTCAACGCCTCCCGTCTGAACCGCCCGGGCTTTGCAGGAAAGTGCATCTGTGCCGCCTTTCTGCTCTGGTATCTTTTTGAGCTTGTCCGGACGGCTGCAATGCTCCAACAAGCCTGCTGGGAACAGTTTGCGTCTATGGCCTTCATCGGTCTGCTGCCGTTCTTTCTCTGGGCAGGGTGGAGCCTCGGCTGTGAGCTGTATGACCGGATGGCCTCCGTCCTCGGGTGGCTCGTAGTGCTGGGCATCGTATTCTGTGTGCTGGGGCTGGCCGGACAGCTGCAATGGCAGGTGCTCGTGACAGGTGAGACGGCACATTCATTTGTGCTTCCGGATGCATCTTTTTACCCGGAATATTTCTCCTTTCCGCTTCTCTGTATGAGTAAAAATAATGCGAAAATCAGCAAAAAGCCTGTCGTGTGGCTTCCAATCATCGCTGCCGTCATTTCCTCAGGTTATGCGCTGGGGCTGGCCCTTCTTTTCGGCGCACCGCAGGCTTACCCGGGCTATGAGCTCCTGCGGGCGTGGAGCTTCGGCGGCATCTCCCGCTTTGATGCCGCGTTCCTGCTCCTCTGGCTGGCGGCGGCGATCTTCCGCTTCGGGTTTATCGTCCGTGCCGTCCGGCTGCTCTGTGAGCGCCTTGCCGAAGGGCCTGTAAATGCGGAGGCTGCACGATGACCCGCCGGGGCTGGCTGCGGCTGATGGCCGCAGGCGTCCTCGTCGTCTGGCTCTGTCTCTTTTTGCATTGGGACAACACCGAAAAAAGCATGATACGCGCCCTTCTCGTCGAGACCAGCGGCGACGGCTGGACGGTGGGCCTGCTGTACCAGTTCCCGGAAGCCTCCGCCGATTCCTCCGAGGCCAAAGCCGCTATCCGTCTCTGTATGGGCCGAGGCCCCGAGCTTTCTTCTGCCATTTCTGCCGCTGAGGAAGCCCTGCCCCAGCGGGCAGACTGGCGGCTCTGCGAATATCTTCTGGCCGGGCAGGATTCGGTGCGGCGAACGCTGGCTGCCTGTGAAGAACTGTTTCTCCATCGACCCTACGGGCGGCTGGCGTCCCGGGTGTTCGGGGGAAGCTTTTCGGTAGAGACACTGAAAGAGCGGGCCGATGAATCAGACGTCCTGCCTGAAAATCTCCTGCAATGCATCAAAAACGCTGCCCCGGCCGCGCCCCGGCTCTATCAGCAGAGCAGCGGCTTCATCCTGCCTGTCGTGGAGCTGGAAGACGAGGATGCACATTACAGGCCCGAAGCCCTCATCATCACCCCGGAACAGACCGGCCAGCTGACCGAGTCCCAGACAGAAATGGCGCTCTTATTGCAGGGCAAAAGCTGGACGGATACAGGGGAGCATCGTTTCTTTCTGGGAGCTGGGCCGCTCCGCCTGCGCCGGGCCTTCTGCGGCGTGGAGCGGGAAGGGGAGAGCTTTCTTCTTCGGGTGAACGCGCTCTCACGCAATAATGCCCTGCCCGCCGACGCCGAAGCAGAACTGGAAGCTCTCTGTGCGGACACCGTCCGCCGCTGCTGGACGCTGGGGCTGGACATCTCCGGACTCGGTGCGCATCAGGCACTGCGTGACGGTCACTTTGCGCTCACAACAAAAAACGTCTGCCCTGAAATTCGGGCAGACGTGAAGCTCATGAAATGTTAAGAAGCCGTTTCGAAGATCACGGTGATGGTGGTACCCTCGTCCACAACGCTGTCCAGCTTGATGCGGGCGTTGTGGATGCGGGCGATGTGTTTGACGATGGCCAGACCCAGACCGGTGCCGCCGGTGGCTTTGCTGCGGCTCTTGTCCACCCGGTAGAAGCGCTCGAACACGCTGGTCTGCGCCTCTTTCGGGATACCGATGCCGTTGTCCTTCACGGTCAGGGTGCAATGACCGTCCCGAGTGCAGGCCGTGATGATCTGGACTTTTCCACCGGGGCGGTTGTAGCGGATGGCGTTGTCGCAGAGGTTCTGGCACAGCTCATCCAGCAGGCTGCGGCTGCCTGTCACAGGGGCGCTTTCGCCGAGGTAGGTCAGGGAGATATAGGAGTGCCGGGCGTTGACCTTCTGGCGCTCCACGCACTCGCGGGCCACATCCAGCAGATCGACCGTTTCCATTGCAGGCGCAGCACCCGTCTCGCTCACATTGTCGAGGTGGGAGAGCTGCAGAATATCGTTGACCAGTTGGATCATCCGGCTGGCCTCTACATGGATCTTGCGGGCAAAATCCGGCGTATCCTCGGGTTTTGCAATTCCGGTCTCGATGAGCTCTGCATAACCGGAGATGCTGGTCAGAGGCGTTTTCAGCTCGTGGCTGACATTGGCCGTGAACTCCTGCCGCATTTTCTCGTTATTTTCCCGCAGCATCCGGTCGGAGTGGATGCTCTCGGCAAAGGGGATAAGCTCCTTGTAGGGGACATTCTCCTGGATGTGGTCGAGGTCATCGGTCATCTTGAGCACGGGCTGGACGAGGCTCTTGGTCAGCAGTCCGGCAATGATGGCGGCTGCGCCCATCATCAGGAAACAGCTCAGCACGATGGCAGGCAGAGCGGCGTCATAAATGGACCAGATCGTCTCAGAGTCCTGCGCCACCCGGAGGATGTCTCCGTTCGTCAGCAGCATGGCGTAATAATAAGTCTCATAGCCCAGCGTCTGGGAGTCGCGGCAGTCGCGGCCCACACCGCTCTTCATGGCCTGTTGTATCTCGGGGCGGCTCAGATGGTTCTCCATCGGCTGGTTGGTGGCCGACTCAAAGAGCACACTGCCGTCCGAGGCGATGAGAGTGATGCGCAGCGAGCCGTCCACATAAGTTTCCAGCTGGCTGGGGGCGTCCACCTGCGCACAGCCGGCAGCCACAAGGTCGGCTTCCCGCTCGAGGGCTGTCCAGGCCTGCTCCCGGAACGCCTTGTGGAACACAAAGATGCAGAGCGCAGCAGTACACACCAGCCCCGCAAATCCCATCAGAAACAGCAGATAACTTATTTTTTCTTCCATGCTGCGTGGTTTCATTGCTCGAGCTCCTCCTCGCTGTCCGTCAGCTTGTAGCCCACTTTCCGCACTGTGCAGATGTACTTTCCGGCGTCGCCCAGCTTTTTGCGCAGGGTGCGGATGTGCATATCCACGGTCCGGCTCTCCACCGAGATGTCAGTGCCCCACACCACCTGCAAAATGGTCTCGCGGGTGACGACAAGGTTGGTGTTTTCCAGCAGCAGACGGAGCAGGCTGTATTCTTTGTAGGTCAGCTCCACCGGTGCGCCGCTGACGGTGACGCTGTGGCGGGCATTGTCCAGCAGGATCTCCCGGAAACTGTAGACGTTGGGCCGTGCCTCGGGCTCTGCCCGGCGGAGGGCCGCCCGCACCCGGCTCAGAAACTCCATGATGCCGAAAGGTTTGGTGATGTAGTCGTCTGCGCCGCAGTCGAGGCCGCGCACAGTGTCCAGCTCGCTGGACTTGGCCGTTATCATAATGATGGGCAGACGCCGCAGGGAAGGGGCGGCGCGGAGCTTTTTCAGGATGGAAAAGCCGTCCTCACCGGGGAGCATCACGTCCAGGATGACCAGTTCCGGCGGCGCGGTGTGGACGGCCTGCCAGAAGGGTTCTGAGGACTCGAAGCCCACGGCCTCGTAGCCGTTGGACTGCAATGCATACTGCTCTAATTCACGGATGGCTGAATCGTCTTCTACGATATAGATCATGCCTGTTTGTCCTCCGTTTCGGTGACGTTTTCGTCGGGGAAGAGATAGCGCTCACGGTAGCGGTTCAGGCGGCGCTGGAACTGCTCGCTCTCCTTGGTGGAGGCATGGCCGCTGCGCAGGTCGTTGAGGTAGGCGTGGGTGTCGAAGCTGTCCTGTGCCACCTCGATCTGGGCAACTGCCACGTTGCTGCAGTGGTCGCAGACGCGCTCGTAGTTGGTCAGCAGGTCTTCCAGCACGAAGCCATACTCGATGGAACAGCTGCCGGCCTGCAGGCGGGCGACGTGCCGTGCCTTGATGGCACGCACCAGCTCGTCCACGACGGTCTCCAGAGGTTCGACCTTGCTTGCCAGATGCAGGTCATCCTTGCGGAAGGCGTCAGTGGTGCGGTTCAGCACGTCCTGCACGGCGTCCTCAAGTACCTGCAGCTCTTCGCGGGCGTCGGTGGAGAAGTTGATCTCCTTGGTGTGCATCTCCTGCGCGGATTCCAGAAGGTTCACGGAATGGTCGCTGATGCGCTCGAAATCGCTGATGGTGTGGAGCAGAGTATTCACGCTCTGGCTGTCCGCATGGTTCAGCTCACGGCTGGACAGCTTGACCAGATAGGTGCCGAGGGCGTCCTCGTACTGGTCAACTTTGCTCTCCTCATCCCGGACTTTCTGGGCCAGCGTATCATCCCAGGTGTGGGTCAGGCTCATAGCCTGCATGACGCCCACACGGGCCAGCTCGGCCATGTCAGCAGTAGCAGAGTGGGCGCGGGCCACGGCCACAGCCGGGGTGTTCAGCAGACGCTCGTCCAGCAGAGCAAAGCTCTCTTTTTCGGCGTCGTCGGGGATGGTGAGGATGGCCAGCTTTTCCAGACCATTTGCGAAGGGGAGAAGGATGAGGGTGGCCGCGATGTTGAAGGCGGAGTGGACCACAGCAATGCCCCAGGCGGCGATGGTCTCGTTCACAAAATCAAAGTGGACCACGGCGTTCAGACCGTAGAAACCGGCCAGAAAGACCGTGACACCAATGATGTTGAAGTAGAGGTGGACCATGGCGGCACGGCGGGCATTCTTATTTGCGCCCACAGAAGAAATCAGCGCGGTGACACAGGTGCCGATATTCTGACCCATGATGATGGGGATAGCGCTGCCGTAGGTGATGACGCCGGTGGCGCTCAGTGCCTGCAGGATGCCAACGCTGGCGCTGGAACTCTGGATGATGCCGGTGACCAGTGCGCCCACCAGAACGCCGAGGATGGGATTGGAGAAGCGGACGAAGAGGTTGGTGAACCATGCCTCACCCTGCAGGGGCTCGACGGCATGGGACATGGTAGTCATGCCGGTCATCAGGATGGCAAAGCCGATGAGGATGGTGCCGATACCCTTTTTCTTCTCATTCTTGCCCATATAGAGCAGGATGCCGATGAAGGCGAGAATGGGGCTGAAGGAGGTGGGCTTGAGCATCTGGATCCAGATGCTGTCACCCTGCAGGCCGGAAAGGCTCAGCAGCCAGCTGGTGACAGTAGTACCCACATTGCTGCCCATAATGATGCCGATGGCCTGATGCAGCTCCATGATGCCGCTGTTAACGAAGCCGACCACCATGACGGTGGTAGCACTGGAACTCTGGATGATGGCGGTCACGCACAGACCGAGGAAGAAGCCCTTGAGGGGGTTATCCGTCAGCTTGCTCAGGATCTTCTGCAGATGGCCGCCGGCCTGTTTCTCAAGGGCTTTGCCCATGATGTCCATGCCGAACAGGAACAGAGCCAGACCGCCCAGCAGAGAAAAGACATTGAATAGAGTCATGTTTTACTCCTCACTTGTTGAAGCTTGCGTTTGTACATCGACAGTGGCCGTAGAGGACCCATGCAGGAGCATGTCTCAACTTTTTACACGACCTGCATTGGATTTCACCGGTCCTATCCCTGATTATGAGTATACGAGCGGAATGTAAAATCGGAAACCGGCGAAATGTAAAACTCATGTAAAGTAAACTCTATCCCTGCCTCCTATTATATGGTTTTGGCCCTCAGATGCAAGCGCTGGCGCAAAACCAGAAAAGATTCCTGAAAGAATTGTTGTTTTTGCTGTCCGTCTCGATTATAATATAAAAAAGGATAAACTGTGCTGCCTTTTGGTATGGCGGAGCACAGAGGATGCAGGAGGAAAAACGAATGGGGAATTTCGCTGTTTCGCTCAAGCGGCTGGTCGAGAAGGTCAGCCTCGAGGTTATCTATACGCCCTGCGATTTGGACAAGATCAGCGTCGAGATCGCAGAGGTCAACCGTCCCGGTCTGTTTCTGGCCGGTTACTACGATTATTTCGATAAGCTGCGCTTACAGATCATGGGCCTTGCGGAGATGAACTTTCTGGCCGGTCTTACGCCGGAAAAGCGCCGTGAGCGCCTCGACCAGCTGTTCCGCCAGCAGCCGCCGGCCGTCATCCTCTGCCGCAACGAGGAGCTGGAACCCTTCCCGGAGATGCAGGAGCTTGCAAAGCAGCACGGGGTAGCCCTGCTGCGCTCCAACGAGACGACCTGCACCATGATGGGCAGCCTCATCAGCATGCTGAACCTTGAACTGGCTCCCCGCATCACTCGCCACGGCGTGCTGGTGGAAGTTTACGGTGAAGGTATCCTCATTCTCGGCGACAGCGGCATCGGCAAGAGCGAGCTGGCCATCGAGCTGGTCAAGCGCGGCCACCGCCTCGTCGCCGACGATGCCGTGGAGCTGCGCAAGGTCTCCAACCGTCAGATCATGGGTACTGCGCCGGAAAACATCCGCCACTTCATTGAGCTGCGCGGCATCGGCATCGTCAACGTGGCCCGCGTGTTCGGTGTGGGCGCAGTCAAGGTGAGTGAAAGCCTCGACCTCGTCGTCCAGCTGGAAGCATGGGACCCCACCAAAAACTATCAGCGCACCGGTTTGGAAAGCGAGTATTATGACATTCTGGGCGTCAACATCCCCAGCACCATCATCCCCGTTTCGCCCGGACGCAACCTCGCAGTCGTGCTGGAAACGGCGGCTATCAATAACCGCCAGAAGAAGATGGGCTATAACGCCGCCAAGGAACTGCTCATCCGTCTGGGCCTGAACGACACGATGGACTGATTTTCTACCGATAGAGGGAGAACGAATGGAACGATTGAAACAGGCTTTGTCCGCTGCGGGCATTGCATACAAAGAAAATGAGCCGCTCAGTGCGCACTGCACTTTCCGCATCGGCGGCCCGGCAGATGTCTTTATCCTGCCGGAAAATGAGGCGCAGCTCTGCGCCGCCATCAAGCTGGCGAAGGAAGCGAATGTCAAATATTATCTGCTGGGCAACGGCAGCAACATCCTGTTTGAGGATGCGGGCTACCGGGGAGCTGTCATCAATGTATCGGCCATGAAGAGCGCGATCGGCATTCTTGAAAACATCTGTTTCCCGGGCAAAGACCCATCCCTGACTTACGATGCTGTCGTTGTCGGTGCAGACAAGATGCTCTCGTCGCTCTGCATGACGGCGCTGGAAAACAGTCTCACCGGTCTTGAGTTTGCCTACGGCATCCCGGGTACGGTGGGCGGTGCTGTCTACATGAACGCCGGAGCTTACGGCGGCGAGATGAAGGACGTGCTGGTCTCCGTGCGGTATCTGACCGCAGAAGGGGAGAGCGTTGAGGTACCGGCAGAACAGCTCGATCTCAGCTACCGCCACAGCATTTTCGAAGAAAACGGCGGCTGCATCCTCTCGGCAAAGTTCTACCTTGCAAGAGGCAATGCCGCCGACATCCGCTCCAGGATGGACGACCTGATGGCCCGCCGCAAAGACAAACAGCCTCTCGACAAGCCCAGTGCCGGCAGCACCTTCAAGCGGCCGGTGGGCGCATTTGCGGCAGCCCTCATCGACCAGTGCGGTCTGCGGGGCTACCGCCATGGCGGCGCAGCCGTCAGTGACAAGCACTGCGGCTTTGTGGTCAATCTGGGTGGAGCGACCTGTGCAGATGTGCTGGCTCTGTGCGATGAGGTGCGTGCCATCGTGAAAGAAAAGACCGGCTATGACCTCGAAAAAGAAATTCGTGTGGTGGAAGCATAAAAGAAAGAGGCGTGCAAAATGAATCTTCTCATCGTCAGCGGCCTTTCCGGTGCAGGCAAATCTGTCGCCATGAATGCACTGGAAGACATCGGCTTTTTCTGCATTGATAACATCCCGGCGGCACTGCTGCCCAGCATCACGGCGTTTTCGAAAGCGGGTGACAACCAGCTCAAGCGGGTGGCTCTCTGTATGGACATCCGCGGCTGCCGCACGCCGGAAGAAATCGAAGTGGCTCTTTCTCAGCTGGACGCGCAGGGGATAGAATATGAGATCTTGTTCCTTGATGCCCCGGACGATGTGCTGATGCGCCGCTACAGTGAGACGCGCCGCCGCCATCCGATGAGCATTTCCGACGGTCTTTCCACCCGGGAAGCCTTCCGCAGGGAGCGCAAGATCTTGCAGCCCCTCAAAGACCGGGCGGACTACACCATCAATACTGGATTGCTCTCGACTTCTCAGAACAAAGAGCGCATCTGCGACCTGTTCAACCAGAACGGCGGCGCGAAGAGCGCCATGCGTCTGACGGTCATGTCCTTCGGCTTCAAGTTCGGCATCCCGCCGGAGGCGGACCTTGTTTTGGATGTCCGCTGTCTGCCCAACCCTTTTTATGTCCCGGAACTGAAGCATAAAACAGGTCTTGATGAAGAGGTCGTCGATTTTGTCATGAGCCACCCGGAGGCGCAGGAGCTTTTGAAGCGCTATGAATCGTTTCTGGAATATGCTCTTCCGCTCTACGTCAAGGAAGGCAAAAGCCAGCTCACCATCGCAGTGGGCTGCACCGGCGGCAAGCATCGCTCCATCACATTTGCGCGGAAAATCGCGGAATACTGCGAAAAGCTTGGCTACAAGCCCGGCATCCAGCACCGCGATTCTGTCCGTTGAAAGGATAAACATATCATGAGTTTTGCATCCCAGGCAAGGGAGGAGATCGCCCGGCGCAGTCTGCAGAAGGACTGCTGCGTCCGCGCTGCTGCCTATGGAATTGCCTGCTTCGCCAAGTACTTCGACGCCAGCGGGCTGGTGCTGCAGACGGAACAGGAGCTGACGACGCAGGTGGCTTCCCAGCTGTTTGCTCGCTGCGGCGTACAGGGCGACATCATCGAGAAGCAGCGTCCCAGCGGGGTGGTCTATGAGTTCAGCATCCGCGCACCGGAGCAGGTGGCGCGGATGCACGAGCTTTTCGGTACCACCGGCACCGAGACGAGCCTGCAGATAGACCCCAGACTGATTCGCTGCCAGACGTGCGTCAGCGCGTACATCGGGGCAGCTTTTTTGTGCAGCGGCACGGTCACTGACCCGCAAAAGGAGTATAACATCGAGTTCCTCACCAGCCGCACGAACCTTGCGCGCGACTTCGAAGCCCTGCTGGCGGAGCACGAGTTTGCACCCCACCGCACCCGCCGCAACGGCGTGAACCTTGTTTACGTCAAGAGCTGCGACAACGTGGAGCGCATCCTTTCCTTTATGGGGGCGGCAGAGGCATCGGCCCAGCTCAGCGCTCAGAAGGCTGTCAAGCAGATGCGCAACCAAATCAACCGCCACACAAACTGCGATACCGCAAACCTGGGCAAGACGGCCCGTGCCAACGCCCAGACGCTCAAAGCCATCCGCTTTCTGGAAGAGCAGGGGGCGCTGAAAACGCTGCCCGAGGCGCTGCAGCAGGCAGCAGCCCGGCGGCTGGAATATCCTGATTTATCGCTGACGGCGCTCTGCGGATGCTTTGACCCGCCCATGAGCAAATCGGGCCTTTCTCACCGGATGAAAAAGCTGGAAGCGCTGGCCGACGCCCTGCGTCAGCGGCTCGAAGAACACACTGAAACAGAGGAGGCAGGAGCATGAGCGATGTGACCGAAGGAAACCGTCAGGGGAGAGACTTCGTTCATCTCCACATCCATACCGAATACAGCCTGCTGGACGGTGCCTGCCGTATCGACCAGCTTATGGACCGCGTCAAGGAGTGTGGTCAGAGCGCCATCGCCATCACGGACCACGGCGTCATGTACGGCTGTGTCCAGTTCTATAAGGCCGCAAAAAAGGCAGGCATCAAGCCTATCATCGGCTGTGAGGTCTATGTGGCCACCCGCACCCGCTTCGATAAAGTGAACAAAATCGACGGCAACAACCATCTTATCCTGCTCTGCAAGAATGAGACAGGCTATAAAAACCTCATCAAGATGGTGTCCGCTGCCTTCGTGGAAGGCTTTTACTCCAAGCCTCGTGTAGACAAGCAGCTTCTCGAGCAGTATCACGAGGGGCTTATCTGCCTGTCTGCCTGCCTCGCAGGCGAGATCCCGCAAGCCATTCTGGCGGGAGACTACGAGAGGGCAAAGTCCACCGCCCTGTGGTATCAGGACCTGTTCGGCAAGGGCAATTACTACATCGAACTGCAGGACCACGGCCTCGAAGAGGATACGATCGTCCTGCCCCAGCTCATCAAACTGGCGCGAGAGACCGGCATCCCGATGGCAGCCACCAACGACTCCCACTATCTGCGGAAGGATGACGCCAAGATGCAGAGCATCCTGCTCTGCATCCAGACAGGCAAGACCATTCAGGATGCCGACCGGATGGAGTTCCAGACCGACGAATTCTACGTCAAAACGACAGATGAAATGTATGAGTTGTTCGCAATGGTGCCGGAAGCCTGCGCCAACACCCAGAAAATTGCGGACCAGTGCAATTTTGACTTCGACTTTGGACACACCAAAATTCCATATTACAAAGCCCCGAACGGGATGGATAATCAGGAGTTCTTCGAGAAGCTCTGCTGGGACGGCCTCGAGCGCCGCTACGGCCCGGACGTCCCACAGTCCAATAAGGACCGCCTGACCTATGAGATCGGCGTGGTCAAGTCGATGGGCTATACCAACTACTACCTCATTGTCTGGGATTATATCAACTACGCCAAGAGCCAGGGCATTCCGGTAGGCCCGGGCCGTGGCTCGGGCGCGGGCAGCATCGCGGCTTACTGTGTAGGCATCACCGACATCGACCCCATCCGCTACAACCTCATCTTCGAGCGATTTCTGAACCCCGAGCGCGTCAGTATGCCCGATTTTGACGTCGATTTCTGCTACGAGCGCCGTCAGGAGGTCATCGACTACGTCAACCGGAAGTACGGCGCAGACCATGTGGCCCAGATCGTCACCTTTGGCACCATGGCCGCCCGCAACGCCATCCGCGATGTGGGCCGTGTGATGGGGATGCCCTATCAGAGCGTGGATGTGGTGGCAAAGCAGGTGCCGATGGAGCTGAAAATGACGCTGAAACGCGCCTTGGAGGTCTCGCCGGAGCTGAAGCGGATGTACGACAGCGACCCGCAGGTCACAGAACTTATCGACACTGCGCTGAAGGTTGAAGGAATGCCCCGCCACGCCTCCACCCATGCGGCCGGCGTCGTCATTACCCCGGAACCGACAGACTATTATCTGCCCCTGGCCACCAACGACGGTCTGCCTGTCACCCAGTTCAATATGACCGAGATCGAAGAGCTGGGTCTGCTGAAAATGGACTTCCTCGGCCTGCGTACCCTGACGGTCATCCGGGACGCGGAGGCGGCCATCCAGAAAAAAGACCCGTCTTTCTCCATCCGGAAGCTGGATTATGACGATGCAGCGACTTATAAGATGCTGGGTCAGGGTGAAACGGAGGGCGTGTTCCAGCTCGAATCCTCGGGTATGAAACAGGTACTCGTGGGTCTGCAGCCGCAGAACCTTGAAGATGTCATCGCTCTTATCAGTCTTTACCGCCCCGGCCCGATGGACTCCATCCCGACCTACCTGCGCAACCGCCACGAGCCGGATAAAATCAGCTATAAGACCCCTCAGCTGGCCCACATCCTCGACGTCACCAACGGCTGTATCGTCTACCAGGAACAGGTCATGCAGATATTCCGTGAACTGGCTGGTTTCTCGTTCGGACAGGCAGATAACGTCCGCCGTGCCATGAGTAAAAAGAAGCACGCGGTGATGGAGGCAGAACGCGAGCATTTTGTCCATGGCTGCACCGAGCCGGGCCACGAATGCCCGGGCTGTGTCGCCAATGGCATCTCCGAGGAAGTCGCCAACGAGATCTACGATGAAATGTCGAGTTTTGCGTCCTACGCCTTCAATAAAAGCCATGCTGCCTGCTATGCTTACGTCGCATTCCAGACGGCTTATCTCAAGTGTCATTACCCCAGCGAGTTTATGGCCGCATTGCTCACCAGTGTGCTTGACAATACCGACAAAGTCATCGAGTATTCGGGCGAGTGCGCCCGCCTGGGCATCAAGGTGCTTCCGCCGGACGTCAATATCTCGAACGGCGGCTTCACGGCGGACAACGGCAAGATCCGTTTCGGCCTGAATGCGGTCAAGAATGTGGGCCGCAACCTCATCGAGCGAGTCGTGGAAGAGAGAAAAGAGAAGCCTTATTCGAGCCTCTATGATTTCTGTAAGCGGATGCACGGCACTGAGCTGAACCGCCGGGCCGTGGAATGCCTGATCAAGGCGGGTGCCTTCGACAGCATGGGCGTCAACCGCCACAGCCTTGTGGAAGCCGTGGACGGCATCATCAAGAGCGTGGAGAGCGACTCCCGCCGCAATCTTGAGGGACAGCTGGACCTGTTCTCGGTGATGAGCGGCGAATCTCAGACCTCCGACACCGACAGCTACGAGATAAAGCCCTTCCCGGAGTACAGCCACACCGAACTGCTCCAGCAGGAGAAAGAGGTCAGCGGCCTCTATCTGTCCGGCCACCCGCTGGACGCCTATCGGGAACAGTCGGCACGCTTTGCATCCAACAGCATCAAGGAACTCACCGGCGAGGACGCCCACAAGCTGGACGGCAATCACGTCCGTATCGTGTGTACCATCGTCAAAAACCGGATGATGACCACCAAGTCCAACACGATGATGGCCTTCACCAGCGTGGAGGACCTGACCGGTACGATGGAGGTCATCGTCTTTCCACGGGTACTGGATACTTTCCGCGATGCGCTCAAGGAGAATGCCGTCGTGGTCATCGAGGGACGCCTCTCTGTGCGTGAAGATGAGCCTTCCAAGCTGATGGCTGAGAGCATCTCGCCCATCGAGGGCTACGACCCCAAGCACCCGCAGACCAACCGCCCCAACCTCATGCGGGATGCCGCCCAGCGGCTCTATGTCCGCCTGCCATCCCGCAGCTGCCCCGAATATGCAAAGGTCATCAATCTCCTTGAGATATTCGACGGCGATATGCCCGTCATTTTCTATCTCGAGGATGTCAAGCAGAAGCTCGCCGCGCCCCGGAGACTCTATGCTTCGGGCCATCCACTGTTGCTCCAGGAGCTGAAACGTCTGCTTGGTGAACGCAATGTCGCAACAAAATGACATTTCTGTGCATCAATCATTATGCCTTCGCTGTTTTCAAACGATTAACTTTGTGATATACTTGTCTAAGGCAAGCCATAGCAAATATGTTGCATCGAGTCGGGCCGCATCTGTGGAAGAAGGGGATGCGCGCGCCCCGAGTGGTATGTGAAGAAACAAATTGGAGGGAATCTCTCTATGGAAAAGCAAATCAAGACGATCGGTGTTCTCACCAGCGGCGGCGACGCCCCCGGCATGAACGCAGCTGTCCGTGCCGTGGTCCGTACCGGCCTGCACAAGGGCTTCCGCATGATCGGCATCCAGCGCGGCTATAACGGTCTGCTGAACGGCGAGTGCTTCGAAATGAACCTGCGCAGTGTCTCGAACATCATCTCTGCCGGCGGCACCATCCTCTACACCGCACGCTGCCTTGAGTTCAAGACCAAAGAGGGCCAGGATAAGGGCGCAGCCAAGTGCCGTGAGCTGGGCATTGACGCGCTGGTGGTCATCGGCGGCGACGGTTCTTACCGCGGCGCCCGTGAGCTGGCACACCGCGGCATCCCGATGATCGGCCTGCCCGGCACCATCGACAACGATATTGCCTGCACCGACTACACCATCGGTTACGATACCGCTATGAACACTGCTTTGGAGATGATCGACAAGCTGCGCGACACCACCCAGAGCCATGACCGCTGCAGCGTCGTCGAGGTCATGGGCCGCAACGCTGGTTACATTGCCCTGAACGTCGCCATCGCCTCCGGCGCTATGGCCGTGCTGCTGCCCGAGAAGGAATTCGATATGCAGCGCGACATCCTCGATAAGATCGTCGAGACTCAGCGCACCGGCAAGCGCCACTTCATCGTCATCGTGGCCGAGGGCATCGGCCACTCTCAGGAGATCGCCAATGAGATCCAGGCCCGCACCGGTATCGACACCCGTGCCACCATTCTGGGCCACGTCCAGCGTGGCGGCTCTCCCACGCTGCGTGACCGTGTGAACGCTTCTGCTATGGGCTACCACGCCGTCTGCCTGCTCGAGCAGGGCAAGTATAACCGCATCGTCGGCATGAAGGGTGAGGAGCTGGTGGATTACCCTGTAGATGAGGCCCTCGAGATGACCAAGAGCATCGACCCGGTCCTCGTGGACGTATGCAATACGATCTCGATTTGAGTTTTTGAACATAGCGCAGAGCTGTATTTCTCAGTAAAAGGGGGAACGCAGCTCTGCTTTTTTGTTTACGAAAAACACCGTTTTGTGGTATACTATCGCAAGAGAATCAAGACGCGGCGCTCTGTCCCGCGTCAGGCAGGAGAGTGGAACAGTGGAACTGGAACAAGCCAAGAAGCGCGTAGAGGAACTGCGCGCTGTGATCGAGAAGAATAACCGCCTTTATTACGACCAGGACACCCCCGAACTCGAGGACTTTGAATACGACGCCCTGACGCGGGAACTAAGGGCGTTGGAAAATCAATTTCCTCAGTTACTAACGGAAGATTCACCTACCCAAAAGGTGGGCGGCACGGCCAGTAGCAAACTTCCGAAAGTGACACATTCTGTTAAAATGGAAAGTTTGCTGGATGCATTTTCCTACGATGAACTGCGGGATTTTGACCGTCGTGTGCGGGATGCAGGAATCGAACCGGAGTATGTGGTCGAGATCAAGATCGACGGTCTTTCGTGCAGCCTTGAGTACGCGAACGGGGAGTTGGTGCGTGCCTCCACCCGCGGAGATGGCATTGTGGGTGAGGATGTGACAGCAAATATCCGGGCTAGCAAGAAGATACCAAAGACGTTGAAAAATGCCCCTGAGTTTCTCGAGGTGCGCGGCGAGGTGTACATGCCTCACGAGGAATTCCAGCACCTCTGCGCCGAGCAGGAACTGCAGGGCGACACGCCGTTTAAAAATCCTCGCAACGCCGCTGCCGGTTCGCTGCGCCAAAAAGATGCAAAGGTCACAGGAAGTCGTGGTCTTTCGATTTTTGTGTTTAATTTACAGCAGGTGCGGGGCAAAGAGCTGACCACCCACGCGGAGAGCCTCGACTACCTCAAGAGCCTCGGCCTTCCGGTCTCGCCCCGCTACCACATCGTCCATGACATCGAGGATGCCATCCGGGAAATCGAGCAGATCGGCCAGAACCGCTCGAAGCTCGACTTCGACATGGACGGTGCGGTCATCAAGGTCAATCACTTCGCCCAGCGCGACCTGATGGGCTCTACCAACAAGTTTCCCCGCTGGGCCATCGCGTTCAAGTATCCGCCCGAAGTCAAGGAGACGACCTTGCGCAGCATCGAGGTCGCTGTGGGCCGGACAGGCGTATTGACCCCGACGGCCTGCTTCGACCCCGTTTTTCTCGCCGGTACGACGGTGGCCCGCGCGACCCTCCACAACGAGGACTTCATCCGCCAGTTCGGCCTCTGTATCGGCGACGCCATTCAGGTTCAGAAGGCCGGCGACATCATCCCGGAGGTCATCGGCGTTGTCTGCCACCCGGAGGATGCCGTGCCCTACCAGATGCCGAAGGTCTGCCCCTCCTGCGGGGCACCGGTCGTCCATCTTGAGGACGAAGCCGCCCTGCGCTGCGTCAACCCCGAGTGCCCGGCTCAGTCTCTGCGCAACATCATCCATTTTGCCTCCCGCGACGCCATGGACATCGACGGTCTGGGCACGGCGGTGGCGACCCAGCTGGTGGAAAAAGGTCTCGTCCACACGGTGTCGGACCTCTACGACCTGACCCTCGAGCAGCTGCTGACACTGGAAAAGTTCAAGGAGAAGAAAGCGACGAACCTTCTCCATGCCATCGAAAATTCCAAGCAGAACAATCTTGACAAGCTGCTGTTCGGCTTCGGCATCCGCAACATCGGCGACAAGGCCGCTGCATTGCTGGCTGAGCACTTCGGCACACTGGAAGCCATCCGGGAGGCAGATATTGAAAAAATCAGCGAGATCGACGGTTTCGGAGGCGTGATGGGCCAGAGCGTGGTAGAGTTCTTCGCCAAGGACGGCACCACAGACCTTATCCATCGTCTGGCCGACGCCGGGGTGAACATGACCTGGAAGGGCGAACCGAAGGGTGACAAGCTGGCGGGAATGACACTGGTCGTCACCGGCACCCTCGAGACGCTCTCCCGCAATGAGGCGGAGGCTCTCATCGTCAAAAACGGCGGCAAAGCCAGCGGCTCAGTCTCCAAAAAGACGGCCTACGTTGTGGCCGGCACAGCGGCAGGCTCCAAGCTGACCAAGGCACAGGCCCTCGGCGTACCTGTGCTGACGGAGGAAGAATTCCTTGCCATGCTGCGGGATGAACCGGAAGCTTAAATAGAATAGACTCAAAAGGCTCATGCAGTGGGTGTCCCCGCTGTGTGGGCCTTTTTTGCGTTCTAAAAACTCTGCCGCCGCATACAGTAGGAGCAAGAAGCCAAAATGACGAGACCGAAGGAGAAACAAGATGGACGAGTATTACCGCGCTGTTCGGGCTCTGCCTGCATGGCTGGCGCGGCCTTTGAGCGCCCTGCCGCCGGACACTGCAGAACAGGTACATGAGATACGCCTCCGGGTCGGCTGCGGAGTACAGCTGACCATCGGCGGAACGCCCTGCTGCCCGGCGGAGCTGCCTGCTTTGCAGACGCTCCGGCTGACGCCCTTGCAGATGGAAGAGATATTCGTTACCCTTTGCGGCGGGTCGGTACACAGCCACGAGACGGAAATTGCGGCGGGCTATGTCACGCTCAGCTGTGGGTGCCGCGCCGGGCTGGCCGGACAGTTTTACTGCGCACCGGGGCAGAGCGCCGTCTTGCAGGAGCTGCGCTCGGTGAATATCCGCGTTGCCCGGAACCGGGAATTTCCTCTGCCACAGAAACTCCGGGATATTCTGCAGCAGCGATTTATCGGGATGCTCCTGATGGGGGAACCCGACAGCGGCAAAACGACCCTTCTGCGAGGTGTCGCCCGGGAACTTACAAAACAGAATAGGGCCGTGGCCGTCATCGACGAGCGAAGAGAGATATTCCCCTCGGAGGAAAGCGCGACGCTTCCGCTCGACATCCTCAGCGGCATCCCCAAGGGACAGGCGGTGCAGATGGCTCTGCGTACCCTCTCGCCGCAGGTCATCTTGTTGGACGAGCTGGGCGGGATGGACGAGCTTTACGCGCTGGAACAGGGGCTTTTCAGCGGGGTGGAATTTATTGCCACACTTCACGCTGCCAGCTGGGAAGAGGCTGCCCGCCGCCCGCAGGTGCAGTATCTGCAAAAGTGTGGTGCGCTCCATGTGGCAGTGCTTCTGAAAGGCCGCACTGCGCCGGGGCAGCTGAAAGAGGTGCGTGTTTCGTGAAAACGCTTCGAGTCATCTGTGCGCTGTTCTGGCTGGGCTGCGGCTGGTGCGCAGGGGATGCGGCCTGCCAGAATACGCGGCGGCATCTGGCGGCGCTGGAAAAGACGCTCTTGCTCTTGCAGCGTGTCCGGCAGGAGATCAACTATCGCCATACGGACCTCGCCCTGCTTTTCCGCAGGCTGAAACAGGAGGGGCTTGTCACGGGCGAAAGTTTCCGGGGCCTTTGTCCGCTGCCCGGTCTGACGCGCCCGGAACGCGACTGTTTCATCGAGTGCTTCTCGGGCCTTGGCCGGATGGAGGCAGAGCAGGAGTGCCAGCGGCTGGCATTTTATCAGGAGCGGTTCACGCTGTTTTTGCAGCAGGCGCAGGAGCACGCCCGCCCGCAGCTGGAATTGAGCCACAAGCTGGGATTTGCTGCCGGACTGGCGGCGGCCATCCTCTGCCTCTGATGAAAGATAGGGGGAATGTGTATGGACATCGACCTGATTTTCAAGATCGCGGCCATCGGCATCATCGTGGCGGTGCTCAACCAGCTGCTCATCCGCTCAGGCCGGGAAGACCAAGCCATGATGACCACATTGGCGGGGCTGGTGGTGGTGCTGTCCATCCTGGTCAAGCAGATCAGCGTTCTTTTCGTCACCATCAAGTCCCTCTTTGCGCTATGAGCGCCCTCACGATGCTGGGACTTGCGGTGATGGGGGCTGTGCTGTACACCCTGTTCCAGAAAAGCGCCCCGGCTTTCGGGCTGTTCGTCTCGATGGGAACCGCTGTCCTCGTACTATGGAAAATCAGCACGGCGGCGCAGACTGTGCTTTCCGGGCTGACAAAACTGGAACAGCGGGCAGGCGGCGACGCCTTTTCCTGTCTGCTGCGGTGTACAGGTGTCATCCTGCTGGCCGATTACGCCCACTCGCTCTGCGAGGAGGCGGGGGCTGAATCGCTGGCGTGGTGTACGGCACTGGCCGGACGGGTGCTGGTGCTTGCGGCAGCGTGGCCCCTGCTGGAAGAGATCGGCCAGAAGATAGGGAGCATCGCAGGATGAAAAGAGACAAGCTTTTTCGTTTGAGTCTGGCAATACTGTTCTTGTGGACGAGCCTTGCACTCGCGGCCCCGGCGGCGCTGGCCGCTTCGAGCACAGCTCTGCCGGGCAGTTCTCTCTGGGAGCCCTATTTGCAGCAGAGCCGCATCGACCTCGAAAAGGCGGCATCCTCACCGTGGGAAACACTGAAAAGCTTTCTGCCTCAGTCCTTCGGCGCACTGGTGCGCCAGACAGCAAGTCGCTATACGTCAGTGTTCCTGTTCCTGACGCTGACAGCGGTGCTGGGGCTCCTCGCCGGGGAATGCACCGATGGGGCCTTGCTGGATCTGGTGGCGGCAGGCGGCTGCGGCGTCCTGCTCTGGGGGAGTCTGCTGGAAGAAGCCCAGAAGCTTTGTGAACAGGTGGAGAGCTGGCGCAGCTTTCTGTTGGGGTTCCTTCCCGTCTATGCCGGTGTCCTCACGATGGGAGGGGAAGGAGCAGCAGGCAGTGCGGCCAGTGGAGCGCTGCTGACGGCACTCTGCTTTCTGGCTCAGCTGGCAGCGGCCTTCGTTCAGCCGCTGCTCCACTGCTATCTGATGCTCAGCATGGCCTGCTGCGTCAGCTCTGAACCAGCCCTCGGCGTTTTCTGCAAGGGCGTCGGCAGTGCGCTCCGTCAGGCGCTGGGCTGGGCCGGAAAAATTCTGGTGGCTCTGCTGGGCCTGCAGAGGGCTGCAGCATTCCAGCTGGACCGCTTTTCGCTCCGTACCGGCCAGCTTTTGGCGGGGAGCGTCCCCATCATCGGGCAGACTCTCAGCAGTGCATCGGAATCCATCCTCGCGGGGATACAGCTCCTTAAGAGCGGGCTGGGGCTGGCAGCTCTGTCGGTGCTGGGTGCGGAGTTCGTGCCGCTCTATCTGGGACTGATGATACAGCTGGCTCTTCTGATGGGCTGCAGCCTGCTCTGCAGTCTCACTGGCATCTCCCGCTGCCGCGCATTATTCGACTGTTTTGCTGAGGCGGTGCGCTGTATGGCAGCGGTGGTGGCGCTTTTCTTCGGGCTGGCGGCGGCAGGGGTAACACTGCTGTTCATCGTAGGAGGTGGTTCATGATGCAGGCACTGGAACGGGCAGCAGCGGTCTTCTGTACGGCCTGTATCTGCGCCGAGCTGCTCTCCCGCTTTGTCGGGCAGGGCTGGGGGCAGAAGTGCATAAAAGCGGTGGCGGGGCTATATATTCTAGTAGTCTTTGCGGATGCTCTGCCCGGCGCAAAGGCGCAGTTTGCCGCATTGGAACTGCCGCAGGTGTCGGCGGTCTCGGTAGGCAGTCTGGAAGATGCTGTTCTGGCACAGACGGCAGAAGAACTCTCCCGTACGCTCGAAGAACGCTGTCTCAGCGAGGCGGGCGTTTCGCTCAGGCTGAATATCAGTCTGAGCCGGACCGCTGAGGGCGTGGAAGCGGCTGAGGTGCAGATCGTCCCTCGGGACACCGTCACTGCCTCGCAGAAGCGGTCAATAGAAGCGCTGCTGGAAGGACAGCTTCAGCTGGGACCGGAATGCATCAAATGGAACAGCCCCAGCGGGGAGGATGTGCCATGAACAACAAGCTTTTTTCGCGGCTGAAGGACCTCGCGCAGAAGGAAAATCGCGCCCGGCTGGCGGTTTTGCTGGGCGCGGCGGCCATGCTGCTCATCCTGCTGTCGGAGCTGTTCCCCCCTTCAGAGAAGACCGCCGCAGCAAGCGCAGCCCCGGCGGATGACAACGTCTACCGCCAGCAGCTCGAGCAGCAGCTTTCCGACCTCATCGCGCAGGTAGAGGGCGCAGGAAAGACAACCGTGATGGTAACACTGGAAAGCGGAGAGGAGACCATCTATGCTCTGGACACGCTCTCGGGACAGACCCAGGAACAACAGACCCATGTGCTGCTGGATGACGGGACCGCGCTGGCACAAACGGTCTGCGCCCCCAGAGTGTGCGGGGTGGCCGTGGTGTGCGAGGGCGGGGGAGATGTCCGGGTCGCCGCCCGCATCACCGAGCTGGTGGGGGCGCTGCTGGATGTCCCGTCCAACCGCATCTGTGTAGAGCAGCGCCGGGAATGATTTTTTGCAGCGATGAAATATAAGTTATGCAAGGAGGAGACACAAATGAGAGCTATCACCAAAAACACACGCAGGGTCACAGCGCTGACCCTTGCGGCCGCGCTGGTCGTGGCGGTATACCTTAACTGGCAGTATGCCCGCACCGGCATCGGAGTGGATGAAGAGGCTGTCAACGTCTCGGCGGTGGCTGTGGAGGGTGAGCCTGTGGCGGCACCCGTGACCGACGGGCTGATGACGGAGGCTGAAGCGGTATCCAGTGCCAACAAGAATTATGGGGAGGCCCAGCTCGTCAGCGTGGCCAACGATGCAGGAGCGAAATTCTTTGAGGAAGCCCGTCTCAAGCGCCAGAAAGCTCACGATGAAGCGATGGACACGATCCAGAAGACCCTCAAGACCTCGGGCCTTTCCGCCGAGGAGAAAAAAGGTTATACCCAGCAGCTGACTTCCAACCTCGAAGACCTCAACGCAGAAAATGAGATAGAAACGCTGGTCAAGGCGAAAGGCTTTGCCGACTGCCTCTGCTTTTTGCAGTCCGGCCGGGCTGACCTGACCGTGATGACCTCCGGCGACGCGCTGACGGCAGCACAGGTGGCCCAGATACGGGACATCGTGCTCAGCAAGAGCGAGGTGACTGCGCAGAATATTACTGTGGTGGAAGTAAAGTAAGGTGTTGTATAAAACCGGAGAAAATGGTATAATGACATCAAAGGTTTTGCAAAGGGATCCTCTCTTTGCATGAAACGCATAAAATAAAATGGGCATTCGCTCATTTTGGATGGAGGGCCATAGAATGGATTTACAGAACATGGATCTTAAAGGCGGCAGTCTGCAGATCTCCACAGAGGTCATCGGCAAGATCGCCCGCTGTGCAGCGCTGGAGATCGAGGGTGTGGCAGAGGTGTCCTGCGGCAAGCAGAACCGGAAGGTGAAAGACCTTCTCGAGCGCGCCAACGTCCAGTCGCCCGTTACCGTAGAGATGCGGGACGGCACGGCAGAGATCACTCTGGAAATTGTAGCAGCCTTTGGCGCACGCATCCCGGCTGTGGCCGAAAAGGTGCAGGAAAACGTCAAGTCTGCCGTCCAGAACATGACCAATGTCACGGTCAGCCGCGTTGACCTCGTCATTGCCGGTCTGGCCCCGGCGGCTGAGCCGCAGGCCTGAACCGAGAAACAAAACGTAAAAGAAAATTGCGGCCGGCCTTCCCGCAAAAGGGAGGGCCTTGCCGCTGTGAGAGGAACATTATGGAAAATATTCTGCCCCGTCGTGAAGCACGCGAAAATGCATTTCTGCTGGCATTTTCTCAGACCTTTGGTGATATTCCCCTGCAGGAGGCTCTGGACAACCACCACGAGTGCGATGAAGAGCATCCGGTGGATGTCTTTGGCCAGCGGCTGCTGCGGGCTTATTATGAGCATTCCGCAGAGGTGGACGACCTCATCAGCGCCCATCTGCGCAACTGGACGATGGAGCGTCTGCCCCGCGTGAGCCTGACGGTGCTCCGTCTGGGTCTGGCCGAGATGCTGTACGGCGACGAGAAAAAGCCTGGCGTCGTCATCAATGAGGCAGTCGAGCTGACCAAAAAGTATGGCGCAGACGAGGATTATCAGTTCGTCAACGGCCTGCTGGGTACGGTGGCACGCGAGCAGGGTCTGGACGCAGAGCCTGAGCAGCTGTGAGCAGCTATACGCTGGGCATCGACACCAGCAATTATGCAACCTCTCTGGCCGTCTTTAATACAGCCGGAGAGGTTGTTTGCGCAAAAAAGCGTTTCCTTCCGGTGAAGGAGGGCCAGCTGGGCCTGCGCCAGAGCGACGCCCTTTTTCATCACACAGTCGCCCTGCCCGAGATGCTGGCAGAACTGGGCAGCGAGTTTGACTTGACCCAAATCAGCGCCGTAGGTGTGTCGGAAAAGCCGCGCCCGGTAGAGGGCAGTTATATGCCCTGTTTTCTGGCGGGTGTCAGCGCTGCCGAGGCGTTCGCGCTGGCCCGGGGCATCCCGCTCATCCGCACGACCCATCAGCAGGGCCATGCGGCGGCGGCACTGTTTGCGGCCAAGGGTGAAGAGCTCTTCCGTGAAAAGACGCTGCTCTTCCACATTTCCGGCGGCACGACTGACCTGCTCCTTTGCGATGAAGTGAAGCATATCGAGACGCTGGGGACCAGCTCCGACCTCTACGCCGGACAAGCTGTGGACCGTGTGGGTGTCAAGCTGGGCTTTAGATTCCCGGCTGGCGTCGAAGTCTCCCGTCTTGCCGCGGAATGTGACGAGACGATAAAACCAAGATCCAGCGTTCGCGGCATGGAATGCAGCCTTTCCGGGCTGGAAAACCAGTGCAATGCTTTGTTGACGGCTGGCAAAAAACCTGCCTATGTCTGCAAGTACTGCCTGCTCTGCGTGGCAGATACCGTGGTCAAGATGACCAAAGCGGCTCAGAAGGAATATCCCGGGCTTGCTGTGGTCTGTGCAGGCGGCGTGATGAGCAGTGACATCATTCGCAGCTGGGTGCAGCAGCGCCTCCCGCAGGTGTATTTCGTACCCGGCCAGTATTCCAGTGACAACGCCATCGGCGTGTCTATCCTCGCCGCACGGGAGGCCGGGCTATGGCTGAAGTGATCACTGTCTCGGCCCTGAACCAGTATGTCAAGACGCTGCTGGATGCAAATGACATCCTGTTCGATTTGGCGCTGCGGGGCGAGATCGCAAACTTCGTACAGAACGCCCGCAGCGGCCACTGTTATTTCTCTCTCCGGGACGCCAGCGCCAGTGTCAAAGCGGTGATGTTCCGCTCGGATGCGCGGCGGCTGGGCTTCCGCCCGGAAGAGGGCATGAAGGTAGTCGTGCGATGCCGTGCTACTCTTTATGAGCGGGACGGCGCGTTCCAGATCTATGTCAACGAAATGTTCCCGGACGGCATCGGTGAGGCGCAGCTTGCTTTTGAGCAGCTGAAAGCCAAGCTCGAGCAGGAGGGACTTTTTGCAGCAGAGCACAAAAAGCCGCTGCCCGCGTATCCCAAATGCATCGGCGTCGTCACCAGCAAGACCGGCGCGGCACTGCAGGACATTCGCAATGTCATTGGTCGGCGCTGGCCTGCGGCAAAACTTCTGCTCTGCCCGGTCAATGTGCAGGGCTTTGAAGCGGCGCAGCAGATTGCAGATGCCATTGGAAAGCTGGACAAAAGCGGCCGGGCAGACGAAATCATCGTAGCCCGGGGCGGCGGCAGCAGGGAAGACCTCTGGGTCTTCAACGCCGAGGTCATCGCCCGGGCGGCCTACCGCTGCAAAGTGCCGCTCATCAGCGCCATCGGGCATGAGATAGACTTTACCATTTTAGACTTTGTGGCGGACCGTCGCGCGCCGACCCCGTCGGCTGCGGCAGAACTAGCCGTGCCGGATCGTGCAGAGCTTCTGCGGGTGCTGTCCCAGCTGGAACAGAGCTGCCAGAATGCGATGCAGGACCGTCTGGATGCAGCGTCTGGTCGTCTGATGATGGCTGAGCAGCAGCTTTCCTATGATATGACCCGTCGGAAATTGACCGGTGGGCAGGCAGAGCTTGCCGTGAAGCAAGAAAAACTCAAGGCCGCAGCACAGAGTTGCATTCAGCAGCGGCAGGCGCAGCTGCGCCACGCCGCTGCGCTGGCCGACTCGCTCAGCCCCTACCGGGTACTGGGGCGCGGCTATGCGATGGTATACGACAGCAAAGGCAGACTTTGCAGTGCTGATGCACTTGCCGCAGGTGATAAGCTCACCCTGCGCGGTGCAGTACACACAGCAGAATGTACGGTCATGTCCGTGGAGGAACTGAATGAGAGCACCCAAAAGCTTTGAAGACGGCATGGCCCGTCTGGAAACGATCCTGAGCCAGATGCAGAGCGAAGAGACGACCCTTTCCGAGTCGGTCAAGCTCTATGCAGAAGCGGCTTCGCTGATGGAATACTGCCATGCTGCGCTGGAAAAAGCGTCTCTCCAAATGGAGGAGATCGACGCCGCCCGCAGCGAAAAGGCAGACCCCGAAACAGAAGAATAAAAGCAACCAGCTTGCAGGGAGGAACCATTATGGAGAGCGCAGAGTATAAAAAACAGTATGACGAATATCTGGCCCGTGCAGAAAAGGCATTGAGTCAGGCGTGCGAGCGCTATCTTCCTGAGGGATCTGACGTCTGCCGCGCAGCACGCTACAGCCTGCTGGGCGGCGGCAAGCGTATTCGCGCTGTGCTGGTGCTGGCCGTGTGTGATATGCTCCACGGCAATGCCGAGGCAGCTGAGCAGTTTGCAGCCGCAGTCGAGATGCTGCACTGCTATTCGCTCATCCACGATGATCTGCCCTGCATGGATAACGACGATATGCGCCGCGGCAAGCCCTCCTGCCACAAGGCATTCGGCGAATCCACCGCGATGCTGGCCGGTGACGTCCTGCTGACCGAGGCTTTCGAGGCAGTCGCCGGTGCGCCTGCTCCCGCTTCTGTCTGTGTCCACGCGGCACAGGCGCTGGGCGCAGGTGCAGGCAGCCGAGGCATGGTGTACGGTCAGGAACTCGATTTGAAATATGAGGCGCTTGCCGCTACCGAAGAACAGCTCCGTCTCATCCACCGCCACAAGACCGGCGCACTCATCAATGCAGCCATCCAGATGGGTGGTGCTGCAGCACAGGCCGATGAGGTCCAGCGTAAGGCGCTGGAAGCATACGCTTATGGCATCGGTCTCGTGTTCCAGATCGTGGACGATGTGCTGGACGTGACCGGGACCGCCGAGCAGCTGGGCAAACCCATTGGCAGCGACAGCGAAAACGGCAAAACGACTTTTGTCACCCTGTTCGGCGTTGACGGTGCCATGCAGCTGGCGGAAAAGCTGAATGACGAGACCTGCACAGCGCTGCGCGACGCATTCGGCGAAAAGAGTGCGTTTTTGGAGCAGCTGGCCCGCACACTGCTGAACCGCCGCAGCTGAGCCGACCGCATTCTGCGCCGAAGTCGTCTCAAAGATCACACAGGACTACTTGTCGCAAATGCGCTGCTTTTTGAGACGATGGCTGTGGGATTGCGATAAAATTCAAGAAGGTGAACAAACTATGCAATTTATCAAAGAATTGTTCTCGGTCAACGAGATATTGACCGTTTCCATCGTGAGCTGGTTCGTTGCACAGGTACTCAAGACCATCATCAACTTTATCCTGCTGGGCAAGCTCCAGCTCGAGCGGATGTGGGGCGACGGCGGTATGCCCAGTGCCCACAGCGCGACAGTCTGTGCGATGGTCATTGCCGCAGCCCGCAGCGAGGGAGTCAGCTCGGCTATTTTTGCCGTAGCCAGTGTGGTCGCCATCATTACCATGCACGACGCAATGGGCGTACGCCACGAGACGGGCGAGCAGGCCAAGGTGCTCAACCAGATGATCGAAGAGTGGATCGACATCAGCGAAAAGAACTCTCCGTTTTTGCAGAATATGCATCTGAAGGAGATGGTCGGCCATACGCCCCTGCAGGTCATGGCCGGCATGGTCGTCGGCATCGTGGTCGGCTGCCTGTATCCCATGCACCTTGTCTAAGCAAAAACCGGAATTTGAAATGTGAGGAGGATAGTCATTTTATGCATCCTTCATTGCTTCAGAATATTTCACAGCCTCGTGACCTGAAGCGCTTGAGCAGCGCGCAGATCCAGCAGCTCTGCGGCGAGATCCGTCAGTTTCTGCTGGACAGCGTATCCAAAACAGGCGGTCATCTTGCTTCCAATCTCGGTGCGGTCGAGTTGACGGTAGCACTCCACCGTGTCTTTGAGACTCCTCAGGATGCTTTTGTGTTTGACGTAGGACATCAGTGCTACACCCATAAGCTCCTGACCGGGCGGTATCAGCGCTTTGGCACCTTGCGGAAGCTGGACGGCCTTTCGGGCTTTCCGAATCCCAATGAGAGCGCCCATGATGCTTTTATCGCCGGACACGGCAATACGGCCCTTTCTGTTGCCATCGGCATCGCATGGGCCAAAAAGCTAAAAGGGGAGCCGGGCCATGTGGTGGCCATCATCGGCGACGGTGCATTCACCGGCGGCATGGTCTACGAGGGAATGAACAATATCGGAAAGCTGGACAATCTTCTGGTCATCCTCAACGACAATAAAATGTCCATTTCCCACAATGTCGGTGCGCTGGCAGGCTATCTGAGCCATCTGCGCACCACGAACGGCTATTTTACGGCCAAGGAAAATGTCAGCAGCTTCCTGAACGGTGTGCCTGTCATCGGAGCGCCCATCAAAAGCGTTCTTCAGAACAGCAAAAAAGCGATCCGCCGGGCCATGTGCCATTCCACGATGTTCGAGGATATGGGTTTTCACTATTTTGGCCTCATCGACGGCCACGACGAGCCGGAACTGGAGCGCATTTTCCAGACCGTTTGTGCTCAGCCCGGGCCGACGCTGCTCCATGTCGTGACGAAAAAGGGCAAGGGCTATGCGCCTGCTGAGTCGAACCCCGGCAATTACCATGGCGTTTCCAGGTTCGACCCGACCAGCATCCCCGACCCCGAGGTCGCTCCGGCAGAGTCGTTCTCGAGTGCCTTTGGCCGGACGCTCAGCGCCGCCGGAAACACCGACAAGACCCTCTGTGCCATTACTGCCGCCATGAAATACGGCACAGGTCTGCAGTTTTTCAGTCACGCCCATCCGGAGCGCTTCTTCGATGTCGGCATGGCCGAACAGCATGCCGTGACCTTTGCAGCCGGTCTGGCCAGCAAGGGGATGCTGCCGGTGGTCTGCATTTATTCGACCTTCCTGCAGCGCAGCTACGACCAGATCATCCATGACGTCAACCTTCTGCATGAAAATGTCGTCTTCGCGGTGGACCGTGCAGGTTTCGTCCCCGAAGACGGGGAGACGCACCAGGGCATCTACGACCCGGCTTTTCTCAGCCAGACCGGAATGCCCATCTATTCGCCTTCAAACTACGAAGAACTGCGGCATTGGCTTCCCATCCTGCTGAGCCATGAGATGCAGGGTCCCCGGGCCATCCGTTACCCCCGCGGCGGAGAGAGCAAAGCTCTGGCAAAATACGGCTGCTCAGGCAAGGAGTACGATAAACTCATTTTCACACCGGGTGCAAAAGCCGCACTGGTGAGCTACGCCGACGAGGTAGAAGATGTTCTTGCAGCGGCAGAGATGCTGGCCAAAGAGGGCATCCCCTGCGATGTTTATAAGCTGGTGCGCATCTTCCCGTTTGAGGAAGAACTGATCCATGACCTTTCTTCCTATCCCGTCGTTCTGATGGCCGAAGAGTGTGTGGCTTGCGGCGGCATCGGCGAACATCTTGCCCGCGCCCTGCAGGATGCTGGCTGGCAGGGCCGGTATATCCACCGTGCCGTGAGGGAGCTGTGTCTGCCTCATGCGACGGTGCCTCAAATCAAACAGGCGACCGGTCTGGATGCCGCACATCTGGCCGAGGCCGTGCGGGAAGCAGACCCGAAAGGAGAGAAAACACTTTGAAAATTCGTTTGGACCAATATCTGGTGCAGCACGGCATGATCCAGAGCCGTGAGCGCGCCAAAGCCCTCATCATGGCCGGTGTCGTTTTTGTCAACGAGCAGAAGGTGGACAAGGCTGGTGAGATGATAAAGGAAGACGCCAAGGTCGAGGTGCGCGGCCACGACATCGGCTATGTCAGCCGCGGCGGCCTCAAGCTGGAAAAGGCAATGCAGTGCTTTCCTCTGACGCCGAACGGCAAGGTCTGTATGGACATTGGTGCATCCACCGGCGGCTTTACCGATTGTATGCTGCAGAACGGCGCGGTCAAGGTCTATGCCGTGGACGTCGGTTACGGTCAGCTGGCATGGAGCCTGCGCACCGACGAGCGCGTCGTCAACATGGAGCGCACCAACATCCGCAATGTCACGCTGGACATGCTGGCAGAGCCTATTGAGTTTTTTAGCGTAGATGTGTCGTTTATCTCGCTGCATCATATCTTCCCGGTGGCGCAGGCCATCACGACGCCCGACGCAATGGGCGTCTGCCTCGTCAAGCCTCAGTTCGAGGCTGGCCGCGAGAAGGTGGGTAAAAACGGTGTCGTCCGCGACCCTGCCACCCACCGCGAAGTGCTCCGCAATGCGATGGGCTATGCCGCTGCAAACGGTTTCGTCGTGCGCGGACTGGATTTCAGCCCCGTCAAAGGCCCTGAGGGCAACATCGAGTACCTGATGTTCGTCCAGAAGAGCGAGCAGCCCGGTGTGCTGGATGATTCTGTTGCCGAACAGGTCGTAGCGTCAAGCCACAGTTCTCTGGACAAGTAAATCTGCTGGGAGACGGAGGAATAAACCGCCCTATGACCGTTTACATTTCGCCAAACCCCGGAAAGGAACAGGCTGCCGAGACTGCCCGCCGGGCAGCGCAGCTCCTGCTAATGCAGGAAGCTGTCGTCCTGATGCGGGATGAGCTGAAAGAGTCCTGCTATGTGGAAGGTGTGCATTACCTTCCTTTGGAAGAATGCCTTCCGCGCACCGATGTCATCCTGACCATCGGTGGTGATGGAACCATCCTGCACGAGGCAAATTTTACGCTGCAATATCAAAAACCCATCCTCGGCATTAACATCGGACGCTGCGGCTTCCTCGCTACCTGTGAGGTGGATGAAATGGAAGAAAAACTCGCCGCTCTGGTGCGGGGAGAGTATCTTCTGGACAGCCGGATGCTGCTCTATGTGCGGGTGCTGGGCGAGGATGGCTGGGAAGGCCATGCCCTCAATGATGTGGTCGTGACGAAAGGCCGTCTGCAGCAGGCCATCGACTTCAGCATCTACTGTGACGACATCCTTGTAGAGCATTACCGTGGTGACGGCGTCATCGTGGCGACCCCCACAGGCTCTACAGCCTATTCGCTGGCGGCCGGCGGGCCGATCTTGGACTCGCAGACCAAGGGCATCGTCGTCACGCCCATCTGTCCCCACAGTCTGACCAGCCCCGCAATGGTCTTTGCGCAGGAGCGCAAAATAAACATCTGTGTGGGGCAGGTCATCGACAACGAAGTGTTCCTGAGCTGCGACGGCGCAGCGGAATATCCGCTCAGTGCCGGCTCGACGGCAGAGATACGCCTCTCTGACCAGATCGTACAGCTCGTCACCTTCAGCAGGGCAGACCAGTTTCAGGCCATCGACCAGAAGCTGCGCAGCCGGAGATAATAACAGGAGGAGGCAAGGAATATGGGCCGAAACAATCCAGCTGAGGCAAAAGGCAAGACGGAACGTCAGCAGACGATCCTCCGCCTCATTCAGGAGCATCCCATCAGCCGACAGGAGGTACTTCTCGAGCATCTGCGCCAGGAGGGCTTCGAGGTGACACAGGCTACCATTTCCCGGGACATCCGGGAGCTGTGCCTCGTCAAAGCTGCCACCGCCGACGGCTATCGCTACGTTTCCAGCCACAACGAAAGCCTCAACCCCAAGATGCAGGGCCGGTTCGAGACGATATTCCGCGAGTCGGTGCTGGGGGTGGATTTTGCCGGGCATGTCGTGCTGGTGAAGTGCTACTCCGGCATGGCGAACGCTGCCTGTGAGGTGTTCGACGCCTTGAAATGGAAGAATGTCGTCGGTACGCTTTCCGGCGACGATACATTCCTTATCGTGACCCGTTCGGAGCGGGACGCAAAGACCATCTGTTCGGAACTGACCCGTCATATCGGGCAGAAATAAACGCGGGAGTGAAACTATGCTGAGCAGCCTGCAAATCGAAAATGTTGCAGTTATCCAGAAAGCAAACGTCCATTTCGAAAAGGGCCTCAACGTCCTGACCGGTGAGACGGGCGCAGGCAAATCCATCCTCATCGACTCCATCAACGCCATTCTGGGCAACCGCACTTCCAAGGATCTCGTGCGCACCGGCGCGGCCAAGGCCGTCATCCGGGCGGCGTTCGAGGACGTGCCGCCTGCTGTTCTCGACAGCCTCGAAAAGGCAGGCTATGAGCGCTCGGAGGCCCTGCTGCTCAGCCGTGAGATCACCGCCGAGGGCAAGAGCACCTGCCGTATCAACGGGATGCCGGCCACTGCCGCCGTCCTGAGGGAGCTGTGCGGGGGGCTTATCAACATCAACGGTCAGCATGACTCCGTGGGTCTGTTGAACCCGGCCCGTCATGAAGGCATTCTGGATGCTTACGCCCAGAACAGTGCTGAGTATCAGGCGTATTATGCTATCTACCGGGAACTGGTCGGCGTCAAAAAGGCGCTGGACGCCATGATAACCGACGAGAGCGAAAAGCAGCGCCGTATCGATCTGCTGAGCTATCAGGTGCAGGAGATCGACGATGCCGGCCTGACGGCAGGGGAGGAGCAGACGCTGGAAAGCCGCCGCAAAGTGCTGGCGAATGCTTCCACCATCCGGGACCGTATCGCACAGTGTTACGCGCTGCTCTCCGGCGGCGACGAGGCCCCGGGAGCTGTTGACCTTCTGGGCGAAGCCTCCAACGCTGTGGACGCAGCGGCACAGCTCGACGGAGAACTGTCTGCCGGTGCGGGCCAGCTGCTCGACCTTTATTACACCGCAAAGGACGTCGCCGCAGACCTCATTGGCCGTCTGGACGCCTACGACACCAACGACGCAGAGCTGGACGAGATCGAGCAGCGCATCGACCTTATCTATAAGCTCCGGCGGAAGTACGGAGATACCGTAGAGGACATCCTTGCCTTTGGCGAACGGGCGCGGAAAGAACTTGAGATGATACAGTCATCGCAGGAGAGGGTAGAGCACTTGCAGAAAGAGCAGCGCCGTCTCTACACCCTTGCGCGGGAAAAGGCCGAAGCTCTGACCCAGACCCGTCTGAAAGCCTTCGATGAGCTGAACAAGCGCATCTCTGGTACGCTGGACTTCCTGAACATGCCGGGTGTGCGGATGACGCTTCGCCATTCGCGCGGGCCGCTGGCCAGCCATGGACAGGACAGCATCGAGTTCTATATCTCCACAAACCCCGGCGAAGCTCCAAAGCCTCTGGCAAAGATCGCCTCGGGGGGTGAACTGAGCCGTATTACCCTTGCCATTAAAAACGCAATGGCTGATAAAGACGCCGTGCCGACGGTCATCTATGACGAGATCGACAGCGGCGTATCGGGCAAAGCAGCCAGCCGTATCGGCGAGGTATTGCGTCAGAGCGCCGAGGGCCATCAGATCCTCTGCATCACTCATACGGCGCAGATCGCTGCACTGGCCGACTGCCATCTGCTCATTCAGAAAAATATCACGAACGAGCGTACCTATACTGAGATACACCCGCTGGACGAGAATGGCCGTGTAGAGGCGCTGGCCCGCCTCATCTCCGGCGACCATGTCACAGAGCTTTCGCTGGCCAATGCCCGGGAAATGCTGGGCCGGAACGCAGAAAAATAAGAAAAAACCAGCGCTTGACATTCCGGCAGGGATGTGCTAAACTGAATCTCGTTGAAAGGCGAAGATGGGAACCGAGTACCCTGATGCGCTCTGCCCAGAGAGGCCCCGGCTGGTGAAAGGGGTTGCAGAGACGCAGGCGAAATACGTCCCTGAGCCGCAGGCTGAACGAATAGTAGGCTGTGCCGCGTGCGAGCGTTACAAACGCAGGAGTGTCACTCTACTCTGGGGTGCGCACTCGTGAGGCCGTCTCTGTGAAGAGGCGGCAAACAGAGGTGGTACCGCGAATTTTATCGCCCTCTGCCAAATTTATTTTGGCAGAGGGTGTTTTATTTTCCCTCTGCCCGACAAACAGGAGGAAATTTTTATGACTCTGTACGAAGAACTCAAGGCCCGCGGCCTCGTGGCTCAGATCACCGATGACGAGATCATCGACCTCATCAACAACGGCAAGGCCACCTTCTACATCGGCTTTGACTGCACCGCCGACAGCCTGACTGCCGGTCACTTCATGGCCCTGACCCTGATGAAGCGTCTGCAGATGGCAGGCAACAAGCCCATCGCCCTCATCGGCGGCGGCACCACCATGATCGGCGACCCCTCCGGCCGCACCGATATGCGCAAGATGCTGACCAAGGAGGACATCGCCCACAACGCCGCCTGCTTCAAGAAGCAGATGGAGAAGTTCATCGACTTCTCTGATGGCAAGGCTCTGATGCTGAACAACGCCGACTGGCTGCTGAACCTGAACTACGTCGAGCTGCTGCGCGATGTGGGCGCCTGCTTCTCCGTCAACAACATGCTGCGCGCCAAGTGCTATGAGCAGCGCATGGAGAAGGGCCTGTCCTTCCTCGAGTTCAACTACATGATCATGCAGAGCTACGACTTCTACTACATGTTCCAGCATTACGGCTGCAACATGCAGTTCGGCGGCGATGACCAGTGGAGCAATATGCTGGGCGGCACCGAGCTTATCCGCCGCAAGCTGGGCAAGGATGCCTATGCCATGACCATCACCCTGCTGACCGACTCTCAGGGCAAGAAGATGGGCAAGACCGCCGGCAACGCCGTCTGGCTCGACCCCAACAAGACCAGCCCCTTCGAGTTCTACCAGTACTGGCGCAACGTCGGCGATTCGGATGTCATGAAGTGCATCCGTATGCTGACCTTCCTGCCGCTGGAGCAGATCGACGAGATGAGCACCTGGAAGGACCAGCGCCTCAACGAGGCAAAGGAGATCCTCGCCTTCGAGCTGACCAAGATGGTCCACGGCGAAGAAGAGGCCACCAAGGCCCAGAATGCGGCCCGCGCCCTGTTCAGCGGTGCTGCCGGTGATGCTGAGCATATGCCCAACACTCAGCTGACCGAGGCTGACCTGACCGACGGCTCCATCGGCATCCTGACCCTGATGGTCAAGGCTGGTCTGGCTGCTTCCAACGGTGAGGCCCGCCGTCTCGTCGTGCAGGGCGGTGTTCTGGTGGACGGCGAGAAGGTCGCTGCTCCCACGGTCAGCTTCACTGCTGAGCAGCTGTCCAAGGGCATCGTCATCAAGAAAGGCAAGAAGGTCTACCACAAGGTGAGCCTGTAAATCTTCTGATAAAATAAAAAGACCCGGCTGGTTTCTCTCCGCAGAGGGGAGACCCGCCGGGTCTTTTGCTGCAACAGCACCCATGCCTGTTTTATCAGACACGGGTGCTGTTTATATCGTTATTACAGCTCGTAAGCCTTTTTCAGGGCCTCATAGGCTGCGTCCTCGTTCTCCGAACGGACCAGAAGGGAAATGTCCAAATCGCTGGTGGTGATGAGCAGAACTTCGATGCCTGCCATCGCCAGAGCATTCAGGGCGCGGGCGGCGACGCCGCAGCTGGTGACCATCTCCTCACCGAAGAGATTCAGCTTGGAGTAGCCCACACTGATGAGGGGGGAAGCCTTGGCGTCCTTGTCCAGATTTGCCGCAGAGATGGCCTTCATGACCAGCGGCAGGTCGCTGCTGGATGCTGTGAAGCTGAAGTCCATGCTGGTGCCGTGGGGAGCGCTCTGGCTGATCATATCCACCACGACGCCAGTGTCGGCGAAGATCTGCAGATAACGTGCCATCGTGTTGCCCTTGAACTCGGCATCCTGCACACAGATCATCATCAGGCTCGGCTCAATATTGATTTTGGATACACCGTACATAGTAAACACTCCATTCTGCCCATCGGGCGTTCTGATACAAGCTTTATGCAAGCTCCAAAAATTCGCTGTTGATGTAGGTCTGTGCCGTCTGGCGGATGTAATCGTACCCAAAAGAAGGATACGCGGCGCGGACGCCATGGGCCTGTGCAAGCTCCGGCGTGTAATCCCGGAACAGATACGTGCGGACGTTAGACTTTCCGGCGTCATAGTGGGTCACGGTCACATGGAGCTTCGGGCCGCGCACCGCGCAATGGACGCTGCCGTCCGGCTCAGTGGTCTGCTCCAGTTCCAGCGTCAGGACCGCGCCGATGAGCTGGTCAGGCTTGCTTTGGGTGCTCAGGAAATTTCCCAGCGAATAGGCCACAAATACGTTCCGCCCATCGGCTGCGGTGCGCCATTCGGCGTCCTGCAGGACGTGCGGGTGGGTTCCGATGATCACATCCGCGCCCCAGTCGGCCAGAGATTGAGCTAAGGTGCGCTGCGCCTGTGTGATGTTGTGGCTGTCCTCGACGCCCCAGTGTACGCCGACTACCACAAAATCGGCCTCCTGCCGGGCCGCCCGCACCTGCTGCTCCATGACATCCTGCTGGCTGGTGTAGATGATGTTTGCGGTCATCTTGCTGTTCCGGGGGATGCCGTTGGTGTGCTCGGTGTAGGAAAGGTACGCGATCTTTACGCCGTCTACTGTCTGGATGGGGATGCGGCCATAGTCCGCCTCGCCCTTCCACAGGCCGGTGGTGATCACATCCTCGGGCATCGTCTCCCAGAATCGGAGGGTGGCGGCAATGCCCGCAGCTCCCTTATCGTAGGTGTGATTGTTCGAGAGACTGAACACCCGGAAGCCCGCCCGGTAAAGCGCTTCGGCGCACTCGCCGGGGGTCGAGAAGCAGGGATAGGTAGAGGGCGCAAGCTCTTTGCTGCAGAGCGTCTCCTGATTGATCCAGTTGATGTCCTGCTGTGCATAGAAATCGAGCAGATTCATATAGCAGTAATCAAAGCTGTATCCTTCGCCCTCTGCAGCCCGCCGGGCGGCCTGCGAATAGATGGGTGAATGGATGAGGTTGTCCCCTGTAGCCGAGAAGCGCAGTGTCGTGACGACAGGCTGCGGCTCAGGCACAGCAAGCTCCTCCGAAACAGCAGGGGACTCCACCTCCACTGCCGGAGGAACTGTATCCACGCTGCGGCGGGGCCAGAAGCGCAGAGAGAGCAGCACCGATACAGCCACCAGCAGGACCCCCAGTGTGTACAGGGTGACTTCCTTATGCGAGGTGTGCTTTTGCGCGGAACGCCGACGGCGGGGAGGGGCTGCGTGCTTTGCGTGCTTGGCCATAGGCTCGTCTCCTGACGCACGATACCGTGCCTTATGATGCCATGCGCAGAAAAGCTTACATCTCTGCGATCATGTTACTCATATTGTACAGGCCGGGCTCCTTTTTTGCAAGATAAACGGCGGCATTTATTGCGCCATTTGCAAAAATATTGCGGGAATATGCCGTATGGCGGAGGGTGATGACCTCGTCCGGGCCGCAGAACAGCACCTCATGGTCGCCCACGATGCTGCCGCCGCGCACGGCGCTGATGCCGATCTCCTTGGGGTCGCGCTTCTGGCGGACGGAGGAGCGGTCATAGACGTAATGGTATGCGCCGTCGTTTTCTTCGTTGATGGCGTCAGCCAGCATCAGAGCCGTGCCGCTGGGAGCGTCCAGTTTGTTGTGATGGTGCTGCTCAACGATCTCGATGTCGTAGTTTGAGCCCAGAATGGCCGATGCACGCTTGCACAGCTCGGACAGGACGTTGATGCCCATGGACATATTGGCGCTCTTGAACACCGGGATGCTGCGGGAGAGCTGGACGATCTTCAGCTGCAGTTCCTCGGAAAGGCCGGTGGTGCAGACCACGATGGGCAGCTTGTGAGCCTCACAGTAGGGCAGAGCCTTCTCGACCGCTGCCGGAGCGCTGAAGTCGATGACGACGTCGCCCTTGCCGTCCAGCTTGTCCAGACTGTCGTACACGGGAATGCCGTTCATCTCGCCGTCCTTCATGTCGATGCCGGCCACGACGCGGCAATCCTCACGCTGGGCGATCATCTCGCACAGCACATGGCCCATCCGGCCGCCGATGCCCTGAATGATAATATCCGTCATTGTTATGATCCTCTTTTTTATCATACGGCAAATGCCCGGAGATCTGTCTCGCCGGGCATTTGCACATAAAATCGTTTATTCCTTGATAAGACCTGCAGCCTGCAGAGCCTGCTCGATCTGCTCCTTGTGGGCGTCGCCGGGCTCCACGAGGGGCAGTCGGCACTCACCGGCCTCCCAGCCCAGCACATTCATGGCGTACTTGACCGGGATGGGGTTGACCTCGCAGAAGAGCGCATCGCACAGGGGCAGCATCTCCAGCTGCAGCTCGCGGGCCTTGGCGGTATCACCGTCGAACCATGCCTTGCAGCAGTTGTGAACAAGCTCAGGCTTGACATTGGAGACGACGCTGATGACGCCCTTGCCGCCCAGGGACAGCAGGGGGACCACCTGGTCATCGTTGCCGGAGTAGATGTTCAGCTCGTCGCCGCAGAGGGCCGCAATCTTTGCCACCTGACCGATATTGCCGGAGGCTTCCTTGATGCCGTTGATAAGCGGGTGCCTGCTCAGCTCCCTGGCCGTCTCGGGGGCGATGTTCAGGCCGGTGCGGGAAGGCACGTTATACAGGATGACCGGAATGCCGCCGGCCTCTGCCATTGCGGTAAAGTGGGCGACAAGGCCAGCCTGAGAGGTCTTGTTGTAGTAGGGGGTCACCAGCAGCAGGGCGTCTGCGCCGCAGGCGGCAGACTTTGCAGCCAGAGCACAGCCGTGGTCGGTGTCGTTGGAACCGGCACCGGCGATGACAGGCACACGATGGTTCACGAGGTCCACGGTATACTTGATGGCGGCCAGCTGCTCCTCGTCGGTCATGGTAGAGCACTCGCCGGTGGTGCCGCAGATGACGATGGCGTCGGTGCCGCGGGCGATCTGATCCTCAACGATGCGGCCCAGCTCATCGAAATTGATGCTGCCGTCCTCGTACATCGGGGTGATGATGGCAACACCCGCACCAGTAAAAACAGGATTCTTCATAGCAAAAACTCCTTTGCAGCGCGTTGAAGTTCAAAAAGCGCGCAGATCAGTCAAAATAGCCCTTGGCTGCCAGCAGCTCAGCCAGCAGCACTGCGCCGCCGGCAGCGCCGCGCAGGGTGTTGTGGCTCATGCAGGCGAACTTGTAATCAAACAGGGTGTCCTCACGCAGACGGCCGATGCAGACGGCCATGCCGTGCTCGGTGTTGCGGTCCAGCTTGGGCTGGGGACGGTCGTTTTCCTCGAAGTAGTGGAGGAACTGCTTGGGTGCGCTGGGCAGGTCCAGCTCCTGTGCGGGGCCGCGGAACTCGGCCCAGGCCTTGAGGATCTCTTCCTTGCTGGGCTTCTTATCAAAGCTCACGAAGACAGCGGCGGTGTGGCCGTCAGAGACAGGCACACGGAAGCACTGAGCGGTAATGACAGGCTTCTCGGCGTTGACGATGTGGTTGCCCTCGATGTGACCCCACAGCTTGAGAGGCTCACGCTCACTCTTTTCTTCCTCGCCGCCGATGTAGGGGATGACGTTGTCGATGATCTCAGGCATCCGGTCGAAGGTCTTGCCGGCACCGGAAATGGCCTGATAGGTGCAGACCAGAGCCTTGCTGACGCCGAAATCCTTCATCAGGGGGTGCAGGGCAGGGACATAGCTCTGCAGGCTGCAGTTGGACTTGACGGCGATGAAGCCGCGCTTGGTACCCAGGCGCTTGCGCTGAGCGGGGATGATGTCGATGTGGTCGGCGTTGATCTCAGGCACGACCATCGGCACATCCGGAGTGAAGCGGTTTGCGCTGTTGTTGGAGACGACGGGGCATTCTGCCTTGGCGTAAGCCTCTTCCAGAGCCTTGATCTCGTCCTTCGGCATATTGACGGCGCAGAAGATAAAGTCCACCTGAGAGGCGACCTCCTCCACCTTGGATGCATCCAGCACCACCATCTTCTTGACGCTCTCCGGCATCGGGGTGGTCATGGCCCAGCGAGAACCGACAGCCTCCTCATAGGTCTTGCCGGCGCTCCGGCCGGAAGCGGCCAGAGTCGTCAGCTTGAACCAGGGATGATTTTCGAGCAGAGTAACAAAACGCTGGCCTACCATACCGGTGGCACCGACGACGCCCACTTTATATTGTTTATCCATTTCCAGCACCTTTCCTTTCAAAAAAAGCCAATTCGCATAAGACTCCGCTTGCAAAGCAGACGTCTATGCAATATAATAGATACCGCTATACAGATTTTATGATAACATTGATACGGCATTCGTGTCAATCATCGGAAAGGCAAATGCTAACTATGTTAAAAAAAGATTTTTGGTATGATTTACCCAAAGAACTCATTGCACAGGAGCCTGCATCCCCCCGTGATGCGGCCCGCCTGATGGTCCTGAGCCAGAAAGACGACAGCATCCAGCACCGTATCTTCCACGACCTGCCCGAATACCTCGAGCCGGGCGACCTGCTGGTGGTCAACAACTCCAAAGTCCTGCCCGCCCGCATCGTGGGCATCAAGCAGCCCACGGGTGCTGTCTGCGAGCTGCTGCTCCTGCGGCAGGTGAAGGGCGACCAGTGGGAGTGCCTTGCAAAGCCCGGCAAGCGGATGCAGCCCGGTACCAAGGTCAGCTTTGGCGACGGCAGCCTGACGGCCATCGTGGACGAGACGCTGGAAGACGGCAATAAGTTCGTCACCTTCTACTACGACACTGAGACCCTCTACGAGAAGCTGGACGAGTTCGGCAAGATGCCTCTGCCGCCCTATATCACCAAGCAGCTGGACGACCAGAGCCAGTATCAGACTGTCTATGCCAAGGAGCTGGGCAGCGCTGCCGCTCCCACAGCCGGCCTCCACTTCACGCCAGAGCTGATGGATACCATCCGCGCCAAGGGCGTCAACATCACCGAGGTGACGCTCCATGTCGGCCTCGGCACCTTCCGCCCCGTGCAGGAAGACGAGATCGCCGACCACAAGATGCACAGCGAGTGGTACTCCGTCAGCGAGGAGACTGCAAAGCTCATCCATGACACCAAGGCAGCAGGCCATCGTGTCATCGCTGTAGGCACCACCAGCTGCCGCACGCTGGAAGCCGTCGCCGCCAAGTACGGCGAGATCAAAGCCTGCAGCGGCAACACCGACATCTTCCTCTATCCCGGTGTCAAGTTCAACTGCATCGACGGCCTTATCACCAACTTCCATCTGCCCGAAAGCACCCTCATCATGCTGGTGTCGGCGCTGTACGGCTACGAAAAGACAATGGCTGCCTATAAGGTGGCCGTCGAGCAGAAATATCGGTTCTTCAGCTTTGGCGATGCGATGCTGATCTTGTAACTATTATAGCGCTTCGCCGCTGTAATATCCCGACTCTGTATCCGCAGCGAGAGCATACGCCCCCTGCGGCAGGATGCACGGCTGTTTTCCGTGCGCAGAAAGGAAAAATATTATGCCTTCTTTGACGACCTACAAGCTGCTCAAGCAGGAGCACAACGCCCGGCGGGGCGAGTTCAAGACCGTACACGGCACGGTGCAGACCCCCGCATTCCAGAATGTTGCCACCGCCGGCGCCATCAAGGGCGGCCTGTCTGCCCATGACCTGAAGGACATCGGTGCGCAGGTCATGCTCTGCAACACCTACCATCTGCATCTGCGTCCCGGCGACAAGCTGGTGGCAGAGATGGGCGGTCTGCACAAGTTCACCCGCTGGAACGGCCCCATCCTCACCGACAGCGGCGGATTTCAGGTGTTCAGCCTCGCAAAGCTGCGCAAGATCACCGAGGAGGGCGTGACCTTTGCCTCTCACCTCGACGGCCACCGCATCTTCATGGGTCCTGAGGAAAGTATGCAGATCCAGGCAAACCTTGGCTCTACCATCGCCATGGCCTTTGATGAGTGCGTCGAGAACCCCGCCCAGCACGATTACTCCAAAGCCAGCTGCGAGCGCACCACCCGCTGGCTCAAGCGCTGCAAGGATGAGATGGCCCGCCTGAAGCATGAAGGCATCTCCGTCAACCCCGACCAGCTGCTCTTCGGCATCAATCAGGGCTGCACCTTCGCCGACCTGCGCGTGGAGCACATGAAGCAGATCGCCGACCTGGACCTGGACGGCTACGCCATCGGCGGCCTCGCTGTGGGTGAGCCCACTGAGGTGATGTACGAGATGATCAGCGCGGTCGAGCCCTATATGCCCAAGGATAAGATCCGTTACCTGATGGGCGTAGGCACTCCCGGCAACATCATCGAGGCCGTCTCCCGCGGCGTGGACCTCTTCGATTGCGTCATGCCCAGCCGCAACGCCCGCCACGGCCACCTGAACACCTGGGGCGGCATCATCAACATCAAGAACGCCAAGTACGAGCGTGACGAGCGCCCCATCGACCCCTCCTGCGGCTGCCCGGCCTGCCGGAACTACTCCCGCGCCTATATCCGCCACCTGTTCAAGGCAGAGGAACTGCTGGGTATGCGTCTGGCCGTCATGCACAACCTCTGGTTCTACAATCACCTGATGGAGCGCATCCGCGATGAGCTGGATGCAGGCACCTTTACCGCCTTCCATGACCGCTATGTCAAGCTGCTCGACACACGAATTTGAGATTTAGCCTTGAAACATGCCGGACAAGCGCGTATAATAAGGTCATATGAATTTGAGAGGAGATTTTGCCCCATGCAATTTCTGACTACGACCGAAAGCTACATCAGCCTTTTCTTTACTCTGGCTCTGATGCTGGTGATGCTCTACTTCATGATCTACCGTCCCCAGAAAAAGCAGGAGAAGAAGGACGCTGCAATGCGCTCTTCTCTGGAGATCGGCGATCAGGTCACCACCATCGGCGGCGTCATCGGCCGTGTGGTCGCCATCAAGGACGACACCTTCGTGCTGGAGACTGGCGCTGACCGTGTGAAGATCCGCTTCACCAAGAACGCCATCAGCTCTGTCGAGAAGCTGAACATGGACAACGCCCCCAAGAAGTAATAATTTTCCGGATTCGTGCTTTGAACGCGTCTCCCTGCATACAGTAGGTGCAGGGAGGCGCGTTTTTATGTCTGATACCAAGAAGTTCCCGGCGATCGGGCTGCTGGTCGTTTTTGGAGTGGGCAGTGTGGCAGCAGCCGTGAGCCTGGCAGGGTTCGGCTGGCTGATGGTCAAACAGGGCCTGACGCAGGAGTCCGCTGCTCCGCTGGCCACGGCGGCAGTCTGTCTCGGCAGCTTTCTCAGCGGCCTGCTGATGGCCATTCTGCAAAAGGGCAAGGGACTCGTCTGGGGCGCAGCGGAAGGAGTTCTCTTTGCAGGGCTGCTTTTTATTCTGGGTACACTGTACCAGAGCGAGTGGGAAACGATGCAGTTCGTCCGGGCAGGGCTTGTCCTGCTGATGGGGGTTCTGGGCGGGGTCCTCGGAATGCTGCGCACGGAGCGAAAGCGGCGCTGAATGCTCAGTCCACGCTACAGCGGCCATACACAACAAAAGCAGGAGGGAAAAAGCACGATGTGGGTCTATCAGGAAACGGAAACAAATGCAGCGGCGCTTGTGCCGACGCTGCCGGAAGATACAGCGGGCGAGTCTCTGGCAGAAAAAGAAGCCATGACGCCTGCTTCCGGGCGGCTGACGGAAATGCCGCCTCAGAAAGCTCCCCGGCGGAAGCCCTTCCAGGCCAGCCGGGACTGCATCCTGCTGGCGGCGGCCTATCTCTTCGGTACGCTGATGGCGGGCGTCCTGCAGGCGCTGTGCGACGCTGAAGAGATGGAAACGCTGGCCTATTATCTGGACTGCTGGCGCGGAGTGTTCGCGGCGTCCAGTGCCGCGCAGGCGGTGGGACTGTTCGGGGCAGAGCTGGCTGTCGTCCTCGGAGCGGCGGCAGTGTTCCTCCTGCTGGGGCTTTCGGCAGTGGGGCCGCTGCCCATCTTTCTGTTTGCGATGTTATACGGGACAGGCTCCGGCCTGCTCTCGGCGCAGCTTCTGAATAGCCTCGGGGCAAAACAGCTCGTTCTCTTTTTGCTCACCGCCAGCCTGCCGACCGCGCTGGCGGCAGGTGCGCTCTGTTTGTTCGGTGCCTCGGCTCTGCAGGTCAGCAGCCGCATCCACGCCTTCTCTTTCGGCAGAGGGGATAAGGGAAGCCATCCGGCAGGAGCACGGCTCCTGGTGGGGCAATTCGCCTTACTGGCGGTCTGTCTCTGCCCGCTCTGCGGTGCGGCCACCGGCCTTGTATGTCTTGCAAATCGTCTGATGCAGGCCGGATAAGCGCCCGGCTTTCTTGCGGCCTTGGGTCGGATGTGGTATGATAAAGAAAATGATTTTCATGAAATGAAAACAGGGAGTCCAGAATGAAAGAACCGAAGCTGAAAACCGTATACGTCTGCTCCAACTGCGGAGAGACAAGCCCCCGCTGGATGGGCCGCTGCCCCAGCTGCGGCAGTTGGAACACCATGAATGAGGATGTGGTCGCCGAAGCGCCCAAGGCCGGGCTTTCCGGCGGCAAAGCCGCTGCGCCTGTCCGGCAGGAGGGCGTCACCTCGCTGACGGCAAGGCGTCTGGCCGACATCAGCACGACCGAGGAAAAGAGCCGCATCCTGACGGGCATTTCCGAGCTTGACCGCGTATTGGGCGGCGGCATCGTGTTGGGCGGCGTCGTACTGCTGAGCGGTGAGCCGGGCGTGGGCAAATCTACGATGCTTTTGCAGCTCTGCGGTGCCATCTCCAACCAGCACACGGTGCTGTATATCACGGGCGAAGAGTCCGTCCGTCAGGTCAAGCTGCGTGCGGCCCGCCTGAAAGTCCCGCAGGATAACATCTATCTGGCGGCAGAAAACGACGTGGACGAGATATGCGGCCTCATCGAGAAGGAAAAGCCGGAACTGGTCGTCATCGACTCCATCCAGACCATGCGGTGTATGGACATCTCGTCTTCGTCCGGCACGGTCAGTCAGGTGAAAGAGAGTGCAGCCCGCCTGCTGGCTGTCGCCAAAAAGCAGGAGATCCCGATGTTTATCGTGGGCCATGTCAACAAGGACGGCGCTATCGCAGGCCCGAAGGTCATGGAGCACATCGTGGATACGGTTCTTTACTTTGAGGGAGACAAAATGCTGCCATACCGCATCCTGCGGGCGGCTAAAAATCGCTATGGCTCCACCAACGAGCTTGGTATGTTTGATATGACAGGGCAGGGCCTTGAGGAAATCGAAAATCCGTCCCAGATGCTTCTGGAAGGCCGTCCGCTGGGCGTTTCCGGGAACTGCGTCGCCTGTACTATGGAAGGCAGCCGCCCCATTCTCAGCGAGATACAGGCCCTTGCGACCAAGACGAATTTCCCGGCACCCCGGCGGGCTTGCAGCGGTTACGACTACAACCGCATGAACCTGCTCATCGCCGTGCTGGAAAAGCGTGCAGGTTATTTCTTCGGCAATCTGGACGTGTATATCAACATCGTCAGCGGCATCACCCTGCGGGATACCGCCTGCGACCTTGCCGTCTGTCTGAGCATGGTGTCTTCGCTTCTGGACTGCCCCGTGAGCGATAAGCTCATCGCCATTGGTGAAGTCGGCCTTGGCGGCGAGGTGCGCAGTGTACCGAATCTGGAGCAGCGTCTGCGGGAAGCGGAACGTATCGGCTTTGAGCGTGCCGTCGTACCCAAGCACAGCCTTGCACATCTGAGCGCCGCCGATTATCCCGGCATGAAGCTTGTCGGTGCCGCCTATATCTCGGACGCCATCCATGCCCTGAAATCCGACCGTCTGTGACCATAAAAAGAGGAAACCATGTCGATTTATCTGGACGAGAAAAATCCCGAAAAACATAAGCCTTTTGATGATGCTTCGCCGGACATCGTCGCGTATGTGCGCTATCTGGAAGTCATCGCAGGCAAAAGCCCTAATACGGCCTTCAGCTATTACTGCGACCTGCGCAATTTCAGCCGCTTTATGAAGCGCCGGCGCGGCCTTGTGACCGACGATACCGAGATAAAGGACATCGACCCCAAGGGGCTCGATACGGCTTTCTGGGGCAGTGTGACCAAGGAAGACGTTTATGAGTATCTGTACTTTCTGAACAGCGAGTGCGGCAACAAAAAGTCTTCGACGGCCCGGCGGCTGGCCAGTCTCCACGGCTTTTATGATTATCTGGTCAATCAGGTAGATTTGCTCAAAGAGAACCCGACGGCATCCATCAAGCCGCCCAAGCAGGATAAAGTCCTTCCCAAGTACCTGACGGCAGAGCAATCCATGGACCTTCTGGAAAGCACCCAGACCCAGAGCGATTTCCCGGAGCGGGATTACTGCATGGTGGTGCTGTTTTTGAACTGCGGGATGCGTCTTTCGGAGCTTGTCGGCATGGACCTCGGCGACATCGACATGGAACAGCGGCAGATCCGTTTGTTCGGCAAAGGCCATAAAGAGCGGATGGTCTACCTGAATGATGCCTGCATGGAGGCATTGCAGATCTATCTGAACAAGCGCAACACGATGGAGGGTCTAAACCCCAAAGAGAGAGCGGTCTTTATCACCCGGCGGCGCAAGGAGCGAATCTCAAACCGCAGGGTAGAGCAGCTGGTCACCGGCGCCATGAAAGCAGCGGGTCTGCGCGGTTTTTCCACCCATAAGCTCCGCCATACTGCCGCGACGCTGATGTATCAGACTGGCAACGTGGATATTCTGACCCTCAAACAGCTTTTGGGCCACAGCAGCGTCGGCACGACACAAATTTATACACACCTGCAGGAATTTCAGGTGCGTGCAGCGATTGAGCAGAATCCGCTGGGTGAAGTTAAGAAGGCAAGCTTGGATACAACGCCAAAGGAGACAGGGGAGAGCAAGGGGGAATTTGCCGATCCTTCATCGGATGAGCCTGAAAATGATGCACCGGACGGCCCGATGGAAGCCTTTGAGGGTGCCGCACAGGAAGGTTTCCGGGTGGATGTGTCGAGCCTTGCCGATACGAATGAGCCCGAATGAACCCACACGATTTTTCAAAGGTTATTCGGTGTGGATGCTTCGATTTTAAGGACATTCCAGAGGTTCTGAGACTTTACGAGAAAAATCAGAAGCTTCAGCTGGGATATATTGATGGAAACAAGCAATACGAGCATTTCTGGTGTAAGAACTGATTTATTGACACCGGAATCAGATACCAGTACATGCACAATGATCGTGATGGAGCGCAGACTGAACGCTCTTGAAAAATATGAGCGGCTGGAATCAAAAAGTGATGGCTATTGAAGTCAGAAAAGTTTTTACAGACAACAGCGGGACGATTGTAAAACAAAAAAGCAGACCAAACATACAAAGCAATGCATTCAAATAACACAACTGTACAAAACCCGAAAAAACGGCCCAGCCAGCCCAAAAGGCTCAGGAGCCGCCGGAAAGGCCCGAAACCCGAAAAAGAGGGCTTTTTCACTCCCCTATATTTCGTATAACCTGCATTATACGAAATATTATAAAAATCAAAAACAGAGGCCCCCTTCTCCTGCGTTCCGTCATCGGTGCAGGTTTTGGGAGCCTCTGCTGTTCTTTTATATCATTTCGTTTGGGCCGTGTGGATCGCCTGCCAAGCAGGCATCATAAAATACAGCTGGACAAGACCGCTTTCATGCGAGCGTCCATTGCATCAGACTTTACAGTGGTGTATCCAGCGGCTGTGTTCCGAAGTACGCGCAGATCGCTTCATAGTAAACGCGCGCCACTGCCTTACAGCCTTCTTCGCTGCCAAACTGTGCAACGTCCTCTTCGCTGGTCACAAAGCACTGTTCTGCCAGAACCGCCGGACAGTTTACATCTTCCAACAAGGTAAAGCTTCGCTCGTCCCTTACTTCGGTATGGGTACTCTCTACAAGCTGCTTTACCTCGCCCTGATAATAAATGTACCGGATGCCGCCGTGGCCGCGAAGCTTTGCGCCTGCGGCCTGCATTCCCTGCGCCAGCTGCTGCGCGAAGTAATAGCTCTCCTGATGCCATGTACGGCCCGGAACGGACGGATAACACTCAAAGCCTGCTGCGGCAGAACCCTCCGGCGCGGAGTTGCCGTGGATGGACAGCAGCAGCTGCGGGCTCTGGGCATTGATGGCTTCCGCCCGCTCGCTGGGCTTTGCGGTGGCATCATAGCTTTCGCGGGAACGCAGCGGGATGTAATTAGGGTCGGCCTCCAGCAGCGCAAGCAGAGCCTCGGAGGTCTGGGCCGTCATCTCTTTTTCTTCGACGACTCCCCTTGCGCCCGGGTCGCTTCCGCCGTGGCCGGCATCAATGCAGACCCGGTAGGGCGGGTCGCCCACCACAGGCCGGAAAGGCTCTTCCCCGCTCTCATTTCGCCCGAAGCCGAACAGCGCTGCTTTCCAAAGGAAAAATGCTGCACTGAAGCAGACGACGCACACCAAAAGGCCGATGACCGTCGCAGTGGACGGGCCGCACTGTTTTCTCCGGCGTGAGTGTCTTGGATTTGAACGTCCTGCCATCGGCTTACTTCAGCTCGACGACGGTCACGCCGCTCTCGCCCTCGCCGTAACGGCCCAGACGGAAGCTCTTGACCATTCGGTTTCCCCGCAGATGCTTATGGATGGCCGTGCGCAGTGCGCCGGTACCATTGCCGTGGATGAGATATACCACAGTCTGGCCGTTCAAAATCGCACGGTCGATGAAGGAATCCACCTCCGGCAGCGCCTCGTCTACGGTAAGACCCAGCAGGTTGCATTCCATCTTTGCCGTGCGCTGTACGCGCTCTACCCTGCCATTGGGCCGGTTAGCATCGCCGGTCAGGCGGGAGTAACGCTGCTGTGCCTTGGTCTGAGGCTTCGTCTCCTTGACCAGCTTTTCCGGCTGCTTGAGGCCCTTGAGCGGCACTTTCGTCTTGATGATGCCGGCACGCACCAGCACATCGCCGTTTTTATCCGGCAGCGAGAGCACGGTAGCCAGCTGGTTCAGCTCTGCGATGCAGACCTCCTGCCCTACCTTGACTTCCTTCAGCGGAACAAACTCCTTGACCGGGTTGTGTACCACTTCGGTCCCCATAAAGAGCTTTTCGGACTCTTTCTTGGCGATCTCACGGGCGCGCTGGGCCTTCTGCTGGGTGCTCATCCGCTCGTCTTTCTGGAGCTGGCGCAGCTCATCCGTCAGAGCGTAGGCCTTGCTCTCGACCTCCTGCGCCAGTGCGCGGGCCTTGGCGCGGGCAGCTTCCAGCTCATTCTCGCCCTGCTGGATAAGCTCATCGCGCTTCTGACGGGCTGCATCCAGCTGGTGGGCAGCCTCGTTTTTCAGGCCTTCCACCTCATCCTGGCTGGCCTTGAGCTGGAGCTTCAAATCATCCAGCTGGCCCAGAACGGCGTCCAGACGCTTGTCTTCTGCGGACAGATGCTGCTGTGCCGCCTCAATGACCCGCTCCGGGATGCCAAGCTTTTCGCTGATAAGGAAAGCGTTGGACTTGCCCGGAACGCCGACGCTGAGCTTATAGGTGGGGCGCAGCGTCTCCAAATCGAACTCGCAGCTGGCGTTGACGACGCCCTTTGTCTCGAGGGCGAACACCTTCAATTCTGCATAGTGCGTTGTGGCCATCAGGAGCACACCGCGGCGGCGCAGCTCTTCGATGATGGCAACAGCCAGTGCCGCACCCTCCGCCGGGTCGGTACCGGCGCCAAGCTCGTCCAGAAGCACCAACGTGTGGGGCATGGCAAGCTCAAGGATGCCGGTGATCTTCTTCATATGACCGGAGAAGGTGGACAGGCTCTGCTCGATGCTCTGCTCATCGCCGATGTCCACGAGGAATTCGTCGAAGACACAGATCTCACTGCGCTCATCCGCCGGGATGAGGAAGCCGCACTGTGCCATCGCGCAAAGCAGGCCGGCCGTTTTCAGAGTGACGGTCTTACCGCCGGTGTTGGGGCCGGTGATGATGAGCGAATCATATTCCCTGCCCAGCGAAATATCGACAGGAACGCACTTCTTTGCGTCGATGAGCGGATGACGCGCCCGGATGAGCGAGAACGACGTATCCGTCCGGACAGTGGGTTTGAACGCCTTCATATCCAGTGCAAGGCGGGCTTTTGCAAGCAGGACGTCGATTTCCAGCATGGCCTTATAGCTGTACTGGAACTGCGGCTCAATGGCTGCGACCTGACCGGTAAATGCTACCAGGATACGCTCGATCTCCTGGGCTTCCTGTGCGCGGTACTGTAAAATGCGTGCGTTCGCCTCCACAACAGCCTGAGGCTCGACGAAGACGGTCGCACCGGTAGACGAGACGTCATGGATGATACCGCTCACCTCACCGCGATACTCGCTTTTGACAGGAACGACATACCGGCCATTTCGGATGGAGACGACGCTCTCCTGTAAGTACTTGGAGGTATCCATATTCCGGACCATGCTTTCCAGACGGTCGCGGATGCTGTTTTCCGTCGCACGGATCTTCTTGCGCAGGTCGTTCAGGGTGTGCGATGCCGTATCTGCCATTGCATCCGGTGCAAGGATGGCACTCGAAATTTGCTGCTCGAGGCCCGGCTGAGGAGCCAGTGCATAGAATAAGTCGTCCGTCGGAAGTGCATCGTGTTCCGAAGAGCCATACCAGCTGACGAGGTTCTGAAAGTTGCGAAGCGCACCGGCCACCATCAGCAGTTCACCCATTGAAAGGACACCGCCCTTGACGGCGCGGGCGGCCAGCTGACTGACGCCCTCTACTCCACCGAAGCGGGGCGAGCCGTTCTTGATGAGCAGTGAATTGATGGCATCGGTCTGTTCCAGCGCATACCGCACTTCATCGGGGTCGCACTGAGGCTCGATGGCAAGGAGCTTTTCGCGGGACTCCTTGCACACACAGCCCTCCGCCGCCCGGGCAATGATCTTGTCCAGTTCCAGCGTTTTCAAATAACTTGTTTCCATAATAATTCCTTATATCAAATCGATTTCAAATGGTTATGGCAGGACGGATCTCAAAAAGTCGTAGCTTTTCAACGGCTTGTCCAGATGGGTCAGCGCATATTGCTCTGCTGCTGCAGAGAGTTTCGCCAGACTGCCGACGGAAATACGGAAGCCGAATATCTTTTTATCCTCTACCAGACAGATATGCCGCAGCGCAAACAGCGCCCCGGCGTCCAGATTGCACTTCTTCCCCGCCTTTTGGGCACAGGATTCGCAGAGCAGACAGCCCTCCGCCGGGTCGAGATAAAAGGCCGGGCCGTCGTAGGTGCCGCAGTCGCGGCAGTAGACCAGCTGCGGCAGAAATCCGCACTCGCTCATGGTACGCAGCTCAAATACAGCCTTGATGACCCGGAGGTCGGCCTTTTTCTCGCTTATCATGTAAAAACAATTCAGGAGAAGCCTCAATTCTTTTGCGGCTTCGTCTCCTGTGGGCGAAAGCGCCGAGGCCATTTCCGCCATATACATGGCAAGGCTCATCCCTTCGATGGAGGACGAGATGCCGTGGAAGACGTTTTTGACATCCGCCTCTCGCACTGTATACATATTCCGTCCGGGGACAAGCACGAACTCCGAGTAACAAAAAAGCCCGCAGGCGCTGAACAGTTTGCTTTTCAGCCGCAGGCTGCTCTGCGCAGAGGCCGAGATGACTCCCAGCCCCGGCGTCAGAAGCGTGATGATCCGGTCTGATTCTTTATACCGGGTCTCTTTCAGGACAAGGCCCGGGGTCACAATGGTATCCATCTGTTTTTTCTCCTGCCGGGGCGGTGAGCCGCTGCTGAGCGAGCTGCCGCCTGTAGTCCAGATAACACAGAATATCACCGGTGCAGGCAAACGTCTGCCAGCTGAGTTCCACATCCATCGGACAACGCTCCCTTCTTTAAGGTATAGTGTCACCTCTAGGGTACTGCGCTATCCCCGGGAAATCTGTCCTGTTATGAGGCTCAGCGGTTGGGCTGCTGCTTGAAGCCGAAATTGTTGAGCATGAACTCGTTATCGCGCCAGTCGGCTTTGACCTTCACCCAGCACTGTAAGTTGACGCGGCAACCGAGGAATTCCTCGCAGTCGGTGCGGGCTGCACTGGCGATCTTCTTCAGCATCGCGCCGCCCTTGCCGATGACCATGCCCTTGTGACTCTCCCGCTCACAGTAGATGTTCACGTCGATGTCCACGAGGTCGGTGCCGGGGCGCTCCTTGAAGCGCTCGACCACGACCGCAATGCCGTGCGGGATCTCGTCCCGCATATAGAGCAGAGCCTTTTCACGGATAACTTCCGCTACAAGCTCCTTCTCAGGCATATCGGTGTAGGCATCATCGTCAAAATAATGTGGGCCTTCCACGGCATAGCGGCTCAGTGCATCGAACAGTTCCTCACAGTGGTCATTATCGCGGACACTGACGGTATAGACATCATCAAAGACGCCCAGCGCTTTCAGCTCCGCCTTGCGGGCCTCGAGGTCCGCCGGGTCTTTGACGAGGTCGGTCTTGTTGATGACCGCGATGGCCGGGCCGCCCTTTTTCAGAGCCTCGACCAGAACCATCTCCGATTCATTCAGCGCGCCGTAGGGCTCGAACAGCATCATGGACACATCGACATCAGCAATGGAGTCGCTGGCCGTCTTGTCCATCCGTTTGCCCAGCTTATTGTGGGGCTTATGCACGCCGGGAGTGTCCAGCAGAACGTACTGCAGAGGCCCCCGGGTGATGACGCCAGTAATGCGGGTACGGGTGGTCTGGGGCTTGGAGGTGACGATAGCTACCTTCTCCCCCACCAGCAGATTCGTCAGGCTGGACTTGCCCACGTTCGGGCGGCCAATGACCGCCACGAACACAGAGGATGTATCATAATGGCCCTGGATCGGTGTTTCGTTTTTCAAAATAGAACTCCTGTCTTTTTATTCCGTGTAGCTCACCGTGCGGGGCAGACCCAGCTGGATGAGGACAGCTTCTTCCTTCTCACGCATCCGCATGGCTTCCAGACCACCGTTCTCGTGGTCATAGCCCAGCAGATGGAGCATGGAGTGGACCGTCAGGAAAGCGACCTCTCTCTGCAGCGGATGGCCGTAGAGAGTCGCCTGCTCCTGTGCGCGTTCCATGCTGATGACGATGTCGCCCAGCATCTTGCAGCCGTTGTTCTCGTCCACGTCATAGACGCCGTTCTCCCCCAGAGGGAAGCTCAAAACATCCGTGGGCATCGGCTTGTTGCGGTACTGGTTGTTCAGCTCAGCAATGGCTGCGTTGTCCACGAAGGTCACGCTGATCTCCGCCGGGTCGTCAAAATGCTCATATTCCAGCACAGCGTTGCAGGCGCGGCGGATGAGGATGCGAAGGCCCGAGGGGACCTTGATCGCTTTCTGCGAGTTGGTGATCAAAACTTTATTGGACATAAATCGTCCGCTCCTTTCGTTTCTACATTCTATTGAGCGAATGTCCCCGGTTTCTGTGGTATGCCGCCGGGGTTGTTTTTTCAGTGTTTAGCCGGGTGGGCAGCGGCCTCGTAGGCTTTGATGATCTCCTGCACCAGACGGTGACGCACCACATCTTTTTCGGTGAAGTAGCACTGCGCGATGCCGTTCACGCCTTTGAGGACCTGAAGTGCATCCACAAGGCCGCTGCGGGTGCGGTCGGGCAGGTCGATCTGAGTGACGTCGCCGGTAACGACCACTTTAGAGCCGACGCCCATGCGGGTGAGGAACATCTTCATTTGCTCCGGGGTGGTGTTCTGCGCTTCGTCGAGGATGATGAAGGAATCGTCCAGCGTCCGGCCGCGCATATAGGCCAGCGGTGCAACCTCGATGATCTGCTTTTCCACCAGACGCTCATAGGTCTCTGCGCCCAGCATATCGAACAGGCCGTCGTACAGAGGCCGCAGATAGGGGTCTACCTTCTGCTGCAGGTCACCCGGCAGAAAGCCCAGCTTCTCGCCTGCCTCCACCGCCGGGCGGGTCAGCACGATGCGGGAGACATCTTTGGCCTTGAACGCCTTGACAGCCATTGCCACAGCAAGGTAGGTCTTGCCGGTACCCGCCGGGCCGACGCCAAAGGTGATGGCGTTGTTCCGGATGGAGTTGAGGTACTCTTTCTGGCCCAGGGTCTTGGGACGGATGGGCCGGCCTTTGACCGTCACCGTCACGAAATCTTCGGTCAGCTCCCGGACGCGCTTTTCCTCACCGTCATGCGCAAGGCTCAGGCAGTAGCGCACCGTCTGGTCTTCCAGCGGTGTATGGTTCTCGATAAGGAGAAGCATCCCCTCCACAGCACGGGCCGCAGCTGCAACATTGGCCGGTTCGCCCGAAATGCGCAGCATCGTACCGCGGCACACCGCCGTCACCGAAAATTCTTTCTCCAGCATACGGATGTTCCGGTCACAGTTCCCGAATACGGCGGCTGCGATCTCTACGCTGTCTAATTCAATGCTCTTTTCTGCCATGCGGCTCCTCCTGAATGTCACTAGATTCTGCTTCTATTGTACCACCAAAACAGCGCGAAGAAAACTATGAAAATTGCACAAAATTTTTCAACCGCATATGGCGGTTTGGCAGAGCACTCGAAACCTGCTCTATCAGCCTTTTCAAAGTCGTCTTTAGGACAGCTGCTTCGTTTGCATTGCTTTCCCCGGAGGGTTGTGCTATATTGTTTTTAGGAAGTGGCTTAGGGGCTTCACCGCCCTGCTCGGTTTTGAGTACCGAGGTAAGGCCGCTTTCTTCTTTTGTCGAAGCTCTTTCAGTTTCCAGCTCAATGAACTTCACACCTTCCAGCTTGACGTTCTGTCCCTCATATGCTCTACTGTCTATAGAGCCATAGCGCTGTAATCCAACAGGCACCTTGAAGCCTAGCGATTGCATCAGCGCTGTGGTTCTTTTTTGTCTGCGGAAACATACAACACCTCACTTCGAAAGGCGTTTTCCCGGCCAAACAAAAATCCCCGAAAAGCCAGGCGTGAAGCCACTTTTCGGGGATTTTTGTTGTTTTATATTCTGTTACTCCTGCATATAAGCCAGTGCCTTATCGAACAGCGGCAGATATTGGCTTTCGATACGGTCAAAAATCGCTCTTGCAGTCGCCTCATCATAAACATGACTGGTCAAATTGCGGTCGTTCAGCAGCTCCAGCCACACTTTCGAATCCTCTATCATGCCGAAAGCAAAAGCCTGCTTGATGACCTCTTTCGGGCTGTTGATATTGGTATATCCCTGGTCGAGCAGATATTCCCTCATGGTTTTCCATGCAAGTTCCGTGCAAAACTCAAAGCGCTGGATGGCACCATCCCGCACAGAATCCAGCGGGTATTTCTTATAATCATCCAATGCCTCACGCAGCCGCTTCACAGCTTCCTTAAGATAGTTATATTTTTCATGCAGCTTATCCATCAGCTCTACACCATCCTTTTCAATGTTTGCAACAAAGGCGGGATTCATCCCGTCCTGCATATGGACAATATCAAATTTCAGCAGCGTGGGCAGGTCTTCGCATTCCATCCAAAATTCTGCTCGGTTGTCTGGCGGCATCCCGTACACGGCCAGATCCATGTCGCTGTTGGGGCGGTTGTCCCCTCTGGCCCGTGAGCCAAACAGCACGAGCCGCTTTGCCCCGAATCGCCGGGCCAGTGCAGCCAGCCGCAAATACAATTCATCCATATTCCCTGCTCCTTTTATACCTGATATGGTCCAGCTGATAATGCAAGCTTTAATTACTGAAGTCCTGAGGCTCATCTGAATTGCGGTGAGAAGGCAATCATTCTACTTTAGAGGGAGCCTTTTGGGAAACTGCCTCTTTTTTACGTTGTCAGCTTTTCTGCTATACGCTCGAGTAGTTCCCAGTCCTTCGGCTCTAAGTCGGCCAACATGACAACCAATCGCTTACGAAATTCTTTGTCGTCATTACGTGCAATCTCTGCAGCAAAGTCCATAATTTTATCGCTGGCGGCAGTTGGCGCTGCGAACATTTCACCTTCTCCGGTGCGCAGCCATGATTCATTGACGCCAAATTCGCGGCAGATGTCACTAATTGTACGTTCACTGGGAGATTTAGCACCAGAACAAAGTTCGGATGCAAACGGCTGTGAAATGTGCAACCTGTTTGCAAAGTCGACTCTTTTTAATCCAAGCTCTTCAAGAATTTTTTTAATACGTTCGTTCATCGGTTTTCGCCCCCCTTACAATCTGCATTGTATCACGCAGGTAAAGCCATGTCAACAAAAGAGTATAGCTCGGCTATGATTTTGTTCTTATCGACGCCACTTGGCTATTCCGTAGTTACTTACAGATAAAGCCAAACAAAAATCCCCGAAAAGCCAGGCGCGAAGCCACTTTTCGGGGATTTTACTTTGGAGCTACTGATCCGATTCGAACGGACGACCTGCTCATTACGAGGCTGTCAATATTTCCGATTTTATAACATATCTTCGTTAAAACAGAAACTACCTGCGCCACCTCTTGCGCCACCTCCCTTGCGCGGAAGGTGGCGCAGTTTTTGCGTATTTACCGGTCGCTTGCCGCCCGTCCGCCTCACTTCACACTCTTCCGCAGCCGCTCAAACTCAGCGTCGGCCTGAATGGCCTCCTTGGTAAAGCTGTTATTGAACCACCAGTTGACCAGCGCAGACACGGTGGTGAAGCCGGTGGAGATGAGCTGTTCGAGCTGGGCGCTCTCGATGGGCAGCACGGGCTTGTCTCAGACTGCATTTGCAAAGCAGGCAGGCGTCCCGCTGCGCACCGTGCAGGACTGGCGTGCAGCCCGCCGCAGCTGTCCCGGCTGGGTCCGCTTCCTTCTGGCGGAGCACTACCGGCTCCTGTGAGCTGACGCCGCAGTAAAACAAAAATCCCCCACTTTGCCTACAAAGTACCCCGCGTGGCACGCAGGGCTTCGGCAAAGCAGGGGATTATTTGCGTTTCCCGCATGGTACGCACTATAAGTAGGCGTGCGGGAGACTGGTCGGCGCCTATCTGGCAACCGCTTTTTTCATTCCCAGATAAAGCACTGGGTTAACTGGCAAATATCCACCCTAATGCGCTTCTTCGAGAGGCCGGGTAGATTTGTTAGTTTAATTTTATCACACATCAAGCATTTTTTCAATACCTTTCAGCCGATAGCCTATCGCAGTCCGGCTGTAATGTGTCTGCGCTGCAATGTCCGGCAGCGGAAGCCGCTCCACGTACCGCAGTAAGGCTATCTTACGGTCTACCCTCCCAAGCGGTGCGCTTTTGATGGCGGCGGTCATCTGCTGTCGGTCAAGTCCTTGCAGCGCAGCGGGCAGCACTACACGAGCCGCCGCCACAGGCAGCACCGAGCCAAAAAGGCTGCGGCAGCTGTCCGGCGTTGCGTACCATATTGCCAATGACGGCAAAACGGTGACAAAACGTCACCAGTTTGATGGCATTGCCGAGGTGGTATGTTTTCGTGAGGTCAAGAAAACATCCGCGTGCGTATGTAGTGCTTGCCATAATATCCTCCTTACTGCTTTTTTGAAATTTTAACCCAGCGGGTTTTCATTTGGCGCGGGTATTGCTCCGGGTTTTTAGGCTTTCTTTTTCCTGTCCACTCAACACCGCCTGCTTTGCCTTCGCATTTATACCCGGCCGCCTTTAGCGAGTTGCCTGTCTCGGTGTCCAAAATGTACGTTACGACCTTTTTGTAACCCATTGCTCTTGCGGCGCGATATGCTGCGCCATATAGCATACTGCATACATCCGGCGTGCCATCTGTGCAAAGACGTGTGATCTCCAGTGTATAGCCATCGTCTAAAAATCTTGACACCGGTCTGCCGCAAATTGCGACACCGACAAGCATACCGTCCTTCGTGGCGCCGATAGAGAACTTGTGTCCAACAACGACTCCGTGATGTCTGTGATGCTCTTTGACGTACTCGTTTGCAGCCTTTAAAGTGACAGGGCATAACTCCAGCATTTTTGTTACACTTCCTTTCTTAAAACCGCTTTTGCGCGGTCAAAGAAAAACTGGATGACCGCACCGATGGTCTCATCGGTGATGGCCCAGCTGATGAGCCTGCCGTATTTGCTGGTACTCAGGGCGGCCCGGAGCATCTTGACGACCCACGCCTTGCGCTCTGCGCCCCGCTTGGTACCCTGAATCTCCTGCTCTGCCCTCTCGATGAGGTCCAGCACCAGCGGCTTTACCGCGGCACCATAGCCCAGCCGGATGCAGCCCAGGGCGTAAAAGATAAAGCCGCCCAGCATCAGCACTGCCGCCACCGGGGCGGGAATGACGCCCAAAATGTTATTGATCGTTGCCATGTATTACTCTCCTCTCTCTTTTTCGAGGTCTGCAATGCGGTGGTTCGCCACCTTGATTTGTTCTTCCATCACCGGGATACGCTGGGCAAAGTTGTTGTGCATTCGCACCTCCCGGGTCAGCTCTTCCAGCTTTGTGTCCATAATCGCCTGCTGCTTGTCCAGCTTGGCGTCCATGCTCTGGGCGGTGTGGTTGTTGGAGACGATCACGCCGATCAGGCTCAGACCGCCGGTGATAATGGCTACGATGATTGCTTCACTCATACACCCTCCCGAAGACGGGTCAGACCCTTCTTCTTGATGATACGGGGGTAGTTGAGGGTGGTGACGTTGAGGTCTACGTTGCCGGAGATGCCCGGCACGCTACCTTTGCTGGTGTGCTGGTGAGCGTTGTAGCTAAACGTCACGTTGGGCGTCTCGCCCGTGTAGTCGGCCAGCCAGACGTCCCACCGAGAGGACAGCCGAGCCATGTCCAGCTCATACTTGTAACCGGTGTAGGTGTAGAGCTGGGCGTAAAAGCCCATCTTCTCCACCTGTTCCAGCGCGTAAGCGGTAAGGTTGGACAGGTCAAGCGTGGACAGCTGCTTGAGCTTGTTTTCCTCCACGTCCACGCAAACGGGGAGAGAAAACTCCTTGCCCCGCACCGCCTGCCGCAGCAGGGCAAGCTCTGCATCGGCCATCGCCTCGCTGGTGGCGTAGGTGTAGTAGTAGACGCCCACGTCCAGCCCGGCAGCCCGGGCGTTGCGGTAGTTGGTCTCAAAGGTGGGGTCGATGTACAGGCCGTCTGCCCGCTTGGAGAGCTTGCGGTTGGTGCTCACCGTCTTGAGCATTGCTCCCTTGTAGCCCGCCGCTGCCACCTGCGCCCAGTCGATGAGGCCCTGATACCGGCTCACGTCGATGTACCGGTAGGGCGGGTCTCCCTCCCAGCCGGTGACAGCCTCTGCCTCGGGGACTGCGGGTGCGGGTGTTGCCTCGCCGGTGTCCTGCTTGTCCCCCGGGCCAAAGATGGCCCGCACCAGCTTTTCCAGCAGTTCCAGCAACTTACCCATCGTAGTCCTCCCCCGTGATCTCTTTGTACTGCGCTGCGGTGATCTCGTCCTCGGCCACCCGCTTGGCCAGCTCCGCTTTGACTCCGGCATGGCGGCGTGCGGGCATCTCTGCCCACGTCTTGGTACCGGCGATGAGCCGGTTCGCCCAGATTTTATCCATTTTGATGTCCTCCTTATTTGTTGACGGCGGCATCCAGCTCGCACAGCGAGTCCTCGATAGCCGCCAGCCGCTCCTGTGATGCCATATCCTGCTCACACAGGGCGTCCTCGATCTCCGCCACGAGGCCGGGCAGCTCCCTGAGCTTCTGCTCCTCTTCCAGCTTCCGGTGGAGCTCTTTCAGGCTCTTTTCTGTTTTGTGCAGACTCATCCGATAACACCTCCGATCATGGTGATATTGCCGCCGACGCCGGAAGCTCCCCGGGTGATCGTCACCTTGTAGTTAAAGGCCGCTCCCTTGGCGGCGGTCTTGTTGGCAAAGGCGTGGTGTGCAAAGGCCCGGCTCTCGCCGCGCTGGATGTCGGTGCAGTTCTCCCACACGGGAGCATCGTCCCGTGCGTTATTGGTCATCTCCACGCTGAGGCTCATATCTGCCGGGAAACTGCCCTCCAGCGTCAGCGCAGCCACCGTAATGGTGTCGTCCGCCGTCAGGGGCTGGGCCAGCGAGAGGACGGCGCTTGTCACATTTTTAGTAAAGGTCGCCGTCCACTCTGTCGAGGTCTTGCCGTCGTCCGCTTCCAGCACCAATGTGTTTTCTCCGTTGAGGATCTGCTGGAACAGGGCTTTCTCGCTCAGGCACTGTACCGTGAGTTCGGTGCCGGAGGCCATGTTCTCGCGGACGGCCAGCGCCACGCCGTTCACCTTTTCGGTGATGGTCATGGGGTCTCCGTCGCCGTCGGTCACGGTGTAGGGCAGTGCAAACGGCTCGTTTTTCTCGCCCAGTGCCACGCCGCTCTCGCCCACAGCGGAAGTCACTTCCGGCGGCTGGTTCACAGTCGGGAAGCCGTCCTTGTCGATGTACAGTGTCTCCGGCAGAGTGAAACAGGGCAGGTAGCCGTAACTACTGCCGTAAGTTCCTTCGGCAGTCGAAAGACTGGAACCGCTTGCGGAAGCTATGTAGACGCTGTTGGCATAGTAATGGGTTTCCGGCCAATGCGACCCATCAGTATACGTATTGCGCATATCTGGACTTCTCGTCCAGATACCGCTTCCGTAGTGGTTTCGAATGTTGCTGATTCTGCTGATTGCGGCTGAGGAAAGCGCAGAGCCGTCGGAGAAGCCCGATGCCCCGACTTCCGCTGCCGAAATAGGGAAAAAGCTTGACTTGTATGTGTCGCTGCCAAGTGCTGCTCCGCTACCACCGCCAGTACTGGAATGGTCATAATGGTAAACATAATGACCGACATATTTTGTCGTGCCGATCAAGTTCCGTACTTCGTCGGAAAACTTATTCACATAGGTGTTTTTGTACCAGGTGGCCTCACCGCTTTTATCGACAACGTAAGTATCTTTTTTAGACACATTATGGACCCCGCTCGTCACCGGACTCTCCCGGCAAAACAGCGTCCGTCCCTTGCCGTTCAGGCCGCTCTCGTAGTTGTAGGCCAGCACGTAAAACTTGACTTTGGTGCTGCCTTCCATCAGGTAGACATATCCGTCCCCGATGGCTAAGTCTTTGATTTGCATTCAAATCCTCCTTTCTCTTAAAAATCGATGCGGCTCGCTGCCTTGTTCCACACACCAGTCAGCTCTATACCATCCATCGTATCAAATGCCGATACGAAACTGATACCGTTTATATCTGTGCCATGTACCATCTCCAACAGTTTGATGCGCACGCCGGTAGCCGCAGCGTCCGCCGCCGCGCCGGAGATGGTGAGGGTGGGGTCCACCCTCACGCCGCTCCCCGCCACCAGTCCTGTCACTACAGTGCCGCCCGCGTTGCCCAGCAGCGTTACCTGCACCCGGATGTCTCCGGAGGGCTTCGCCCTGGCGTAAAAGCGGACAAAGCCGTCCCGCGCCTCGCAGTAGGCCGGGCATCCCGCCTCCTGCGCCGCTGCGCCGTAGTTGTCCGGGTAGGAGCCGAGAGCCGCATAGCCGGTCTTTGCTTCCGGCACCGGTGCGTCCTGCATCAGGGGCCAAGCCCCCTCTGCCTCCTCCCAGCTCTCCGTCGTCAGGGTCACGAGGCGGCTTCCCCGGTATCCGGCCCCGTCGCCCGCAAGGCCCGGGTACAGCACCTCGCCTGCGCTGTTGTAGATAGGTTCACTCATTCTTTTACCTCCGCCTTTGCCGTGACGACCACATTTCCGGTCACGGCCTCGATGTTCACGCAGCCCTCTTCGGCATTCCACGCCGTTTTCGTAATGTCCTCGCTGCCCATCTTCACGCTCACTTCGGTCAGGGTGTACCCGCTCTCGGCGGTCAGGGCGGCTTTGTAGGCCCGGCCCTTCGCCACCACGACGGCGGTCTGGTCGGTGGTCACATGGCTCAGCCGGTTCACCACGCTGCACCACACCAGCGCCTGGCTCACCGTCACGCTGCATTCGGCCTTTGCGCCGCCTGCCGTGGCGCTGATGAGTGCGCTGCCCTCGGCCACGCCCCGCACGATGCCGCCGCTCACGGTGGCCACGTCCTCCCGGCTGCTCTGCCACACCACGGTGCGGTCGTCGGCGTTCTCGGGCCGCACGGTAGCCGTCAGCCGGGCCGTGCCGTCCACGCTCAGCTCAAGGGTGCTGCGGTCCAGCGTCACGCTGCTCACCGGCACCCTCGCCGCCTTTACGGTCACGGTGCAGCTGGCCGTCTTGCCGCCCACGCTGGCCCGGATGATGGCCGCGCCGGCGGCGCGGGCCGTCACCACGCCGCCGTCCACCACGGCAGCCTCTTCGTTGGAGCTGGTCCATGCGATGCTGCTCTGGGGGATGCTGGTGGGCAGCACCGTGGCCGTCAGGGTGGCAGTCCTGCCCTCCGTCAGCTCCAGCGTCCCGGCGCTCAGCATCAGGCTGGCGGCTTTCAGGCCGTCCTCGGCCACCGTTACGTTGCACGCCGCCTTCACGCCGCCCGCAATGGCTGCGATCTCAGCAGTACCGGCGCAGATGGCCACCACCTCGCCCCCGGTCACGCTGGCGGTCTCCGGGTCGGCGCTGTACCACACCACAGCCTGATCAGCGTTCTCCGGGCTGACTGTGGCCGTCAGGGCCGCAGTCTCCCCCGGCTTCAGTGTCAGGGTGGTCTGGCTCAGGGTCACAGCCTCTACCGGCACCTCTGCCTCCCGCACCCGGACGGTGCAGCAGGCGTATTTCCCGCCGCTGGCGGCGAGGATGGCCGCAGCGCCCGGCTTCTTGGCCGTCACGGTGCCGTCGCTCACCTCGGCCACGGTCTCGTCGCTGCTCAGCCACGCTACGTCGCCCTCCGGGTCGGCGGCTGCGTCCAGCACCGCCGTCTCACCCGCCGTCAGGGCCAGGGCGTCGGCGCTCAGGCTCACCCGCTCCACTGCCGGCTTCACCAGCACGGCGCACTCTGCGCTGCACCCGTCTGCCCGGGCCGTGATCCGTGTCCCGCCGGGGGTCTTTGCCGTAATGACGCCGTCCTCCACAGCGGCCACAGCCTCGTCGCTGCTCTCCCACAGCACGGTCTGCTCCGTTGCATTCTCGGGGCTGATCCGGACTCCCAGCGCCGTCCGCTCTCCCGCATACAGGGTCAGGCTGTCCCGGGTCAGCCGCACGGCCTCCACCGGCACCTCGGCCCATACCCCGCTCAGCTGGTCCAGCAGGGTGTCGGCGGTCCTGGTCTGGTAGGCAGCTTCCCGCAGCAGACGCATCAGCAGGCGGCGCTCCTCCTTTTTCGGGGCAAGGTTCGCCGCCCGGTTCGCCGCCTGGGTGGCAGCGGTGCAGGCATCCAGTGTCTCATTTGCCGCGCCCAGTGCGCTGGCAGCACTCGCTGCCGCAGCTGTGATGTCTGCCTGCGTCCTTGCCGCCGCAAGGGCAGCAGCGCTCTCGGCGTCCTCGGCATCCATCCGCTCCTTCTGGGTGGCGGCTGCGCCTTTCTGGGCGGCATCCATCGCCGCCTGCGCCGTCTTGGCCGCGTCCTTTGCGGCTGCACCCTCGTTCATGGCCGTGTTCACGGCCTGCTGCACCAGCGCCACAAACTGGGCGTATACGCTGGGGTCTACGTCCTCCACCGTACCTGACAGCCCAATGGTCTCGTAGCAGTCGTATTTCGCCGGGCAGCTCATGGCCGTGTAGCCGTCCGCGCTCTGGGCCAGCAGCATCCACAGCCCCTGCCGGGCGGCCGTAAAGCGTCGGTCGATGGTCACTTCCCGGCTCTCGTCCAGCAGCACCGGCTGGGGCAGCGTGCCGCCCTCCTGCTCGATGTGCAGGGTCACGGCCATCCCGCTCCACTCCTCCGGCAGCGCGAAGCTCAGGCTCTCCACGCCCGCCGTTCCTACGCCGCCCAGATGCAGCACGCCCGGCTCGGCCCGCCAGCCCATCCCGCCAAACCGGTCTTTGATGATCCTTACTTTCACTCTGAGGCTCCTTCCTTTGAGAAAGGCTCCCCTCGCCAGGGGAGCTGCTTTGCAGCGCCGCCGTCAGGCGGACTGCAAAGCTGAGAGGTTCCCTTCCGGTCCGCTGCCGTTTCCAAAGGCCTCTTCTTCTCCAGCCTACCACGTCCCCTGCTTCAAAACTACTGCGGACATATAAAAAGAACGAGCACCCCGGCTCACAGCCAGAGTGCTCGTTCTTTTCTTAAAACTGATTCAGAATATCGTGGTGTCCGATGTCCAGCAGCAGTATGATGGTGTCTCCGTCGTATTGCCATATGACCCGAACATCCATATTGACGCTGAATTCGAACAGGTCTGTTGTTCCCTGTATCCGCTTTGTTCGCAGTGACGGGTATAGCGGATCCTGCATCAGCAGTTCCAGCTTCTTTTTCAGCTGTGTCCGTTCTGCTGCCGACAGCCGTTTCACGTTCTTGACGAACCGCTTGGTAAATGTGATCTTGTACGCCATCAGCTCACTCCATCCAACATCTCAAACAGCTCGTCAACGGTATCAAAGACCGGCTGTTCACCGGCTGCGATCTTCGCCTTTGTTTCATTGATCTCGCTGCGCAGCTCGTCCAGATACTTCTTGGGGTACACGGCCACCGGCATGATCTGGATGGTTCCGTCTTTTTCCACGATTTCCAGCTTGTCGCCCTCGTGCAGGCCCAGCCGTGCCACGATGTCCTTCGGGATAGTGATCTGCGACTTTGTTCTCAACTCTGTCAGCATATCTGTCAGCTCCTTTGCATCGTTGGATTTTCCAACTTTCTTACCATCAGTATACGCCAACTGCGCCGAAATATCAAGTCATTCTTATTTCACCCCCTCCCACCAGTTCTTCTCGTTCTTCGCCTTCTCCGCCTTCTTGTCCGCATCCTTCACCCACTGCGCAAAGTTCTTTTCCTCGTACAGCGGATTCCCGTCTGCCTCCTCGAGGGCCAGCAGCTTCTTTTCCAGCCTCTCCCGGTCGCCGTCGCTTCCGGCCAGATACTCTTCCTTCACGGCCTCGGTGATCTTGCTCTTGATGCTGCCCTTGTCCTTGCCTGCGGTCATCAGGCGGTCAAGCTCCTCCTGCGCGTCCTTTGCCCGGCCATTTTTCACTTCGTCCAGGAGCGCGTCGTATATGCCGCCGTCCTTGCTGCCCGCCAGCAGTTCGTCCGCCTTGCCGTCCACCGCCTTGTTCACCACGTCGATGAGCTGCGCCCGCCGGGCCGCGTCCGCTTTGCCCTTGGCTCTGTCCGTCGCGGGGGCGACGCCCAGCCCCTCCCGCAGCTTCTCGAATACGGCCTGCCGGGCCTTTTCCTCGGCCCGGGTCTTCCCGGCGTTCCGGGCCTCGGCCGCCGCCAGCACGTCGGCGTCGTACTGCTTCAGCCGCCTTGCCAGCTCGCTGTCCACCTTGTCCGTCTTGTTCATCTGTTCCAGCTTCTTCATCGCCGCAGCAGCTTCCTCGCTGTCCCCGCTCTGGATGGCGTTGTACAGCCGGTCGTACTGCCCGGTAGCCGAAGAGGGGGCAGAGTTAAAGCTGAACCCTTCGCCTCTGCCGATGGCCTGTGCATCCTCCCAGTAGCCTTCAAACGCCTGCATCACCTTCCGGATGTTGGCCGCCGGTACGCCGTACAGCTCAAGGCCGCACTGGATGTCCTTCAGCACCGCCTTGTTCAGCTTCTGGTGGTGCGCCGCCAGCTCTTCCTCGCTCATCTCGCCGGTGTCCGTCCGCAGCAGCTTGGCGGTCTTGGTAAAGGCGGCAAACAGATCGTTCACCGCACTGATATTGGTGGCGCTCACCACGTCGTAGTCCGCGCCGCTTGCAGCGTTCGAGATAACGCTGTAGATCTCCGCTCCGTACAAAAAGTTTCCAGCTGCGCTTTCGGTGTACAGGTCGAAGAACCGCTTGCCCACGCTGGCCGCCGTGATGTCGCCGTTCTCGTCCTGCTCCCTGTCCCACCGGTGGAGCAAGAAGTCCGCGCCGATCTTCATCAGGGCAAATACCGCCGTCTGCACCGCCTGGCTTGCCGCCGCCCGGCGCAGGCTCTGCCCGGCCCGCTGTACCTCGGCCTTGTTCTCGGCGCTCTGGTCGGCAGCGTACCGGGATTTCTGGGCCTTGTAGTCGCCTACTGCGTCGGCCAGGATGCCGTAGTTCTGGAAGCGCTGGGTGGTAAACATGGTCAGCGTCTTTACAAACTCATTGTCGCTGCGCTGGATGCCCGCCCGCTGCATGGTGGTGTAGTTGGGCTGGGTCTCCTCGATGACCCGCTGGTACATCTTGTTCACGGCTTCCCAGTAGGCTTCGCTGCCCTTCTCCGCGGCACCCTCGCCGAATTCCGCTGCGTGGTGCTCCACATATCGCTTCGCGCCCTCCCACAGCGCCGCCACCGTGATCTCGTCCATGCCGGTGATCCAGCCGGTCACGGCAGGCATGGCTTCCGAGGCCTTCGCCACAAGGTTTTTGTGCGCGCCGATGGAGCTCATCTCGCCCCGCTTTGTCCCCCGCAGTCGGTATTGCAGCAGGGCGTCTCCGTGCCGGCGGATCTCTGCTTCCACCGCGGCCCGCTGCTTGCCCGAGAAATTCTTCACGAAGGGCAGCACCGCCGCCATGGTGTCTGCTCCCAGCACAGCGCCCGCCGTGGGCAGACTGGCTGCCTGCGCGATGGCCACGCCCGGGTTCACGGTCAGGATGGCCCCGGCGTAGTTGCCCCGCATCCGGTCCAGCGCCCGGCTCATGGTGCTGCTGCGGTGCCGCTGCCTGGTCTGCAGGTCGGTCAGCAGGTCATTGATGTAGCTTACCGTCTCCCTGCCCCACTTCTCGCCGATGATCTTGTCCTTCAGCACACCGATGCCCTCTGCCGTCTCCACGGTGCTGTTCAGTACCCGCTGCACGTCCCGGATGGGGGCTGCAAGGCCCGCATAGGCTGCCGTGTCCCGCAGGCTCCGCTTCACCACGTTCTGACACTCTTCCAGCAAAATGGGCTTGTCGCTCTTCACGCGCTCCTTCAAAAAGCCCCGGCCCTCGATGGTGGCATCCATCTTCACGCCCTCGATCTCCGTCGCCAGCGTGCTCCGGTCTACCGCGATGGGGTAGTAGTTCTTCACGGTGGCCCGGTCGTAGCCCAGCAGCTTCATGCTGGTCTCGTTGATGAGGTTCGTGGTGTACCGCCCGAAAAAGTCCTCCATGTCCTCGCACCATGCCCGGTCATAGTCCGTCATGGCGTCCTGTACCGTCTGCAAAATGGTGTCGGCCATGGGGACGCCGTCGGCGTTCACCAGTGTCCCCAGCATCACGGTCTGGCTGCGCTGGTAGGCCCTCTCGATGTTGCCCTTGGCGTACTGGACAGCGTCCGGCAGGGTCAGGCCGCCGGTCATCAGGTGGTGGCGGCTGTCCTCGTTGCGCAGCAGCATGTACAGGCTGCACAGCTGTGCGTGGTTCAGCGGCACGGCATTGCCCTTGCTGTCCTTCAGGCCGATGTCAACCAGCTCCGCCCCCGGCCCGGCAAAAGCCTCCACCTCTTTCAGGTGTTCCTTGCCGGTCACGTTGGCAAACAGGCTTTCGCCTTCTACCAGGATCTCCGTCTGCCGCCGCTGGCCGTCGTTCAGCATCTGCCCCAGCTTCTCCATCTGGCCGTTTTTAGTGTAGCCGCCCAGGCGCCGGAACATTCTCGTGCCGCCCAGCATGTCCAGCTGGTAGCGGTTCATCGCGCCCTTCGCCTTCTCAAATTTCTCCCCGAAACCGTTGCCCTCAGAGTTCAGCACCTCGTGGGCGGCCTTCATGGCCATGCTGTCCACTTCTTCGGCTCTCGCAAGGCTCAGGGTCTTGTTCTCGGTCCGGATCATGTGCAGGGTGCTGGCCGTGATGGCCTTCAGCATCCGCAGCTGGTCCACCGTCATGGGCAGATAGGTGCGGTTCTCCGTCTCCCGGATGCGCTGGCGCAGCCGGTCCCGCAGCTGTTCGGCCTTGTCGCCGTCCGGCAGAGCCCTGGCTTCTTCCAGCTGCTTGTTCAGCCGGTCCAGCTTTGCCTGCTTGCTGGCGCTCATGTCGTCCCGCAGCATCTGGATGAGGTTTTCCACGCCGCTGTTTTCCCAGTCGGCGTGGATGCCGGCGTCCATCTCTCCGCTGCGCCGGATGCTGTCCTGCAGGGCGGTCAGCTTGACCACGGCGTTGTTGTTCAGCACCGTCATGTCCGCCAGCTTCGCCACCTCGGCGGCCTGCACGATGAGGCTCTTCTGTACATATTTCCCGGGCTTCGGCCGCAGCACCATCTGGTTGAGCTGGGCGGCATTGTTCCGGATGCTCCGTTTCAGTTCGTCCGCCTTCCGTCCTTCCCGGGCTTTCTGTACCCGCTTTTCGGCCAGTGCCTTTGCCACGGCCACGTCTTCGTCCCGCTGCTGCCGGGCCGTTTCAATGGCGATTGCATTCCTCTGAGCCTGTTTTTCCTGCCACGCTTCGGCCTTGCGCTGGTTCTCGGCCTCCCACTCCATGATCTCGTTTTCCTGTATCAGCAGCTGATGCTCCGCCCGGTCGGCCCGCTGCTGCTCTCCGGCCACCTGCCGGGAAAGGTCGTCGATCTGGGAGCGCAGCTGTCGGCGCTCCAGCTTTATCTCGTCCAGCATCTCCTGCCGGGCCTGCTTCATCCGGTTCTTTTCGGCCTTCCATTCCCGCTCGTAGGCTTCCCGCAGAGCAGTCATCTTCTCGTCGAGACCCGCCGCTGTGCTCACCTGTGCGCCCAGCGTTTCCAGATTCTCGTTGAGCTGTCGTTCTGCCCGGCTCACGCTCTTGACCTCGGCGCTCTGGCTGCGGCTGTTTTCCCGCATCCGGTCGGCAAAAGCCTTCCGCTGGGCCTGCTGCACGCTCTTCAGCCCCTTCGTCACCTCAGCCGCCCGCTCCTCGCTGCCGGCGGCCATGGCAGCCACCTCCCGGTTATGCTTTAAGATGCCCTCGAACACCGCCTCGGCATCGGTCATCTCCGGGTGGCTCATGATGTCGCCGATCATCCGGCCCGCCAGCTCCACCTTGGCGTCCTCGTATTCGGCAGCGTCCGCGAACCGGCTCATCATCTTGGGCTTGATGGTGTCGTGTACGTTCATCAGCACATCGAGCCATTCCGTGCTCTCCATGACGGCTGCGCCCGCCACGCCCGCTTCCTGTGCCGCCGAGCGGAAGAGTGCCGCAGCGCTCTCCTTCACGCCGCCCACGGCCCGGGTGTCGTTCACGATGGCCTCGTACTGTTCCGCCGGGTTGCCGTCCCGGTATCCCTCCGCCTGCCGCAGCTTCACGCCGTGGCGCCGGGCCTCGGCCACCGCCTCTGTCCAGCTTCCGTACCGCTTCACAAGCTCGGCCTTGGCCTTGCCGTTCTTGTCTACCGTGTAGGTCAGGTCATGCAGGTCGGGGTACTCATCCCAGAGTTCCGTGTTCCGGTAGGTTGCCTCATCCAGCACCTCGCCTGCCAGCGTCTCGGCCAGTCCCTGCGCCTTGGCCATGTCCGCGCCCTCCGAGCGCAGATACTCCACCAGCGCCCGTGTCTCGTTTGCCAGCTTCGTCCGGTCGGTCCGGCTGCCGTTGGTCTTGGTCCACCGGATGGCGAGGCTTTCGAGGGCAGCGTCCGAGAGCCGGGTGTTCTTCGTCAGGCCGAAGAACTGGTTCAGGGTGTCAAAGGCCGCTGCCTTCTCCGCCAGTACCCGGCTGGCCTGCCGCTGCTGGTTCTGCTTGGCGTCCCGGTCGGCCTGCTCGGCCAGCTGAAAGCGGGTGGTTTTCTTCACAGGTTCGTCTGTTCTATTGCGTTCGGCAGAGGTTTGTGCTATACTCTGTTTAGAAGATACTTCCTGGGTGTCTGCAAAGGCACTCAGCATCGCTTTCGGGAGCGATGTGGCGGTATCTTCTTTTTTTATTGGTAAGCCTTGAGTATTCAGTGTTACATAGCTTCCATCCGTCCAGCAGACTTCATGTACATAGAACGCCCTTCGATTATCATGACGGTAAGAATTGACGATAACACTTTCATAAAGTCTTGCTCCATTGATCTCAACAGGTGCTGCAAAAACATAGGTATCATAGCCTCTGCCCTGCCAGTTCTTTTCGTATCCAATTTGACGGCCATTTTTGATGATCTCAGGAATTGCGCCTACTGCTGCCTGTTTTGCGGCGCTGTTGCCGTGTTGGACGGTCGTTCTTGCACCTTTCACAGTCAATTCTACTGTTCCAAATCCCGACCTCTCAACACGATTTCCGAGAGAATCAAAATAAGCTGCAACATTCGCAATGTTTTCTTTTCGGCTTGTGCCAAACGAGACTTCTGTTCCCTTAATGACTGCTACCGTTTCCATCTGCTCGAGCTGTGTAAGATTTTTATTCATCCGCTCAACAAGGGAATCTTTACCCTCATGCAGCTGAAACCGCACCCCTTTCTTTTCCGCCGCGCTCTCAGTCTTGAGAGCAGCGGCGTTTTCTTTTGCCGTCCGCAGGTTGTCCATGGCCTTTTCTGCGTGGGCGAAATACTCGTCCTGCAAAGTGCGCTTTTCGGCCTCGGCCAGGCGCTTCGCTTTCAGGGCGGCGCGGTCGTCCGGGTCGATGGTCAGCACTTCCTTCGCCCGGCTGATGAGCCCATCCAGCATCTGCCGCACCTGCTCCATCACCTTATGGATGGCGCCGCTCTTGCCTGCGTTCTTCTCTGCCTGCCCGCGCTGGAACGTCACCCAGCGCTTGAAGCTCTCCTCGCTGTCAAAGATGCCCCGCCATGCGTCGGCCACCAGCTCTTCCGCTGCCTGCTCGTAGGTCAGACTCTGGGCGCTGTAGTCCTCGAGCTTTGCCCGGATCATCTCGTCCAGGCTTTCGTAGCCGCTGCTCTTCGCCAGATATTCCAGCGCGTGCTCCTGCAAAGTCCTTGCGCCCTCGGCGTCCAGCGCGTTGTACCAGTGGTAGTCCTCGTGCAGCACCGTGCCGAAGATGTCCTGCGCACTGTCGCCGAAGAAGATCCGGGCCGTCTCGGTGTCCACATAGGCCCTGATGCTCCGGTCGTTCTGCAGCACATCCCTCAGCACAGCATCCGTGCCGGTGGCCGCCGCGTTCAGGCTGATGATCTGGCTGGCCGGGTCGCTCTCCTGCCGCATCGTACCCTTGGCGTATACCTCGCCCCTGCCGCTGGTACTCTCGCTGCCAAGCGCGCCGCCCAGTTCGGTCATCTTTTCGGCATACAGCATCCGTTCGCCCTTGCCCTGGGTGTAGGCGATTTCAAGGGCCGTCCGGCCGGCGTCGGTGCTCAGGATATAATTGATGTCCGCCGCCGTGCCGCTCATGCTGCCCGCCAGCTCCAGCGCCTGCGCAAAGGTGGCAGCGCCTCTCCGGCCCAGCCGGTACAGCGGCGACGCTGCGGCCGCATACCGGTCGGCGTCCACCCTGTCCGGCATATTTTTGCTGATGGTCTGGGCTGCCTTATCCGTTACCCGCCAGCCTTCCAGCGCCCGCTGCACCTCAGCCTCCCGCTGGGTCTTCGGTGCTTCCGGCCGGAGACCCAGCGTCTCCCGCAGCGGGGCGTTCTCGTAGCTGTCGGTTTCAGCTGCGGCGGCAGTCGCTTCACGCACGTTGTCCGGTGCAGCCGTTTCCGGCATGGCATCGGCGGTTTCTGCGGGAGCATCCTGTACTGTCTGCGGCACATCCACAGCTTCGCCGGCCAGCTCTGCTCTCTGTGCAGCAGGCACTGCTTCGCTTTTTACGTTCTGCTGTGCGGCGATCTCCTGCAGCATCCGGCGGGTCGCGGCCGCAGTGTCGGGCAGCGTCACGCCGTAAGCCTGCTCAAAAGCCGCACGGTTTTCCCGGTTCTCGGCGTTCGGCGTAAACAGTCCGATGGTCTTGCCCGTCAGGCTGTCGCTCGCCGCCACCTCGGCAAACTGCCGCACCGCCGGGTTTTCCGACTGTGCAGCAGCCTCGTTTACGCTGCTGTTTACTCCTTCCGTCTGCGCCTGCGGCGCATCCGCCCGCTGCATACTTTCAGTGGAGCTCCGCTCTCGCGCGGCGTCAGCCGACGGGACCGGTGAGAGGTTTTCTTCCCGCCCGCTGATGTTTTCAGTGGCCGCAGGTGCAGCCTGGCTGAGAGGTTCTCCCCCCGCCAGCGCTCTATCAGTAGATCTATCCGCAGCCGGCTGAGAGGGCTCCGCCGCCCGGGCCTCCCACTCCTTCTGCCGGGCAGCGGCCCGTTTCCTCCGGTCCATCTGGTCATAATGCTCTGTCTGTCCCAGCAGGCTTGCGTCTCCTCCGTTCAGCTTTGCCAGCCCCGTGCCGACTGCGCCGCCCAACGCACCGGACGCGCCGCCGGAAAGTCCGCTTTCCAGCGCGGTGAGGAAGGTGTCTTTGGTAAACAGGTTCTTCGCCGCCTCGCTGTCCCCCAGCGCAGCGTCGATGGCCATGTCCGCATAGGTCTCCGCAAAGGCCTGCATCGAGTTGTCGATGCCGCCCGAGATGGCCGCAGCCACCGCCGGGTAGCGCTGCGCCAGCTCCGAGCTGCCCGCAAGCCCCTGCACCCAGTCCGCGATCTGCCCTGCCAGTGTGTCCTTCGCGTAGTCCGAGCCCATGGTCTTTGCAAGGTCGGCTGCGCCCACCGAGTTGATGGCCCATCCCGCGCCGAACTTGGCGAGGCCGCCGCCCAATGCCTTGCCGGCGCTCTCGCCCTTCTCCGCGCTCTGGCCCATGGCCTCTGCCGCTCCCTGTGCGCTCAGGACAGGCAGCACTGCCGCCGGGTTCACGCCCGCCACAGCCAGGTTCTCCGCTGCGCTGGTCACGGCCCCCGCCACGGCCCGCTGGGTCGGGCTCAGGCCGCTCTGGGCCGCAGCCGTCAGCTGCTGGCCGCGGTCATAGAGCTGGTAGCCCACGCTCTGGTTCTTGTCTATGCCGTCGCTCACTTCCAGCCCCGCCAGCCTCTGGCGCATCTCCCGGATCTCCTTGGAGTTGTACCCCATCGAGATCAGCTCCCGGTTCCGGCTCTCCGGCCAGGTGGGGTTATAATCCATGTCCATGTCGGTCAAAAGGTCAAAAAGGCTCTGGGCGTGTTCGTCGCCCTTTACCTCCTGCTCCACCTGTTTCCAGTTCTTCAGGGTGGCGTCAATGTTCTTTCCCGCCTGTACGCCGTACTCCGCGCCCAGCACCGGGGCAGCTGCCACCGTGTCCGCGATTCCGCCGATGGTGTTCGCCGTCCGGCGCACGCCCCGCTGCCATGCGGGGATGGCGTCCAGCGCAGCGTTCATCCGCCGGGCCTCGTTGATCTGCTCCTGTGTCCAGCCGCCCTTTTGGATGAGGTCGGCGTCCGTGTAGATGCCCGCGTTGTCCACCCGGCGCACCGCGTCGGCCAGATTCTTGTTGTCCCCGGTGTCCATCCACTGGTTGATCCGGTCAAACTCGTCCGGTACGCTGTCCTTGGCAAAGCTGGCTCTCAGCTCCTGCGCCGGGCCGGTGCCGTAAGCCATGGCCCCGCTGCCCACGTTCTCCAGCACGTTCCCGCTCTTCGCAGGTACGCCCCACTTCTGCCCCATGTCCAGCGCCCGGGCTGCCGCTTCCGGCATCTGCTGTGCCGGGCCGCTGCCCTCTGTAGCAGCGCCCGCCATTTTACGCCCCACAGAGCTTCCAGCGTCCAGCGGAAACTTGCCCGACACGCCAGTGGCTCCCACTCTGGGGGAGCTGGCGCGCAGCGCCTGAGAGGGCTCGTTCCTCGCATCCACTTCCCCCATGTCGCTGGAGTGCCGCTCGGTGTACTGCTGCAGGGCATCTGCATAGATGTTGCTTTTGGGCAGCACTGTGCTCGATGCAGTGGACGGATTCGGCGTCTTGGTGCGGATAGCTCTCACCTTTTCCGCCGTCCACCCAGAGCTTTCTGCCGCCTTCGACGGGTTGCTTTCTCTCATTTCCTTAACTTTTTCCGCTGTCCATGCCATCAGCCCTTCACCCCCGCCTTCTCAAGCGCTCTTGCGATTTCTTCATCGCTGTACCCGTTCTGGTTCATATTGTTCATGATAGCCCACGCGCTATAACCTTTTTTCGCATAGTTCTTTGCCAGCATTTCCGCCATATCTACGCCGCCGCTCTGGCTTGCGCTCTGGACGTTCGCAGTATCCGCATTGAGCCACCCATTATCCGTTAAGGTCTTCTTGTAAAAATCGTACAGCGGCTCATTTCCCTTCATAGAAGAAAATGTCTTTGCCATACTTTGCAGTTGGCTGTTCGTCCAGCTGTTTCCGCTGCCTTTCGTGCTGCTGCTCCTTCTGCCCGAAGACCCGCCCGAGCTCCCTGCGCTCTTTTTCGCCAGCGCCGTTGCAAGCTGCCGTCCTGCGATCGTCCTGTAATTCCCCACAGAGTTTGGATCCAGGCCGTACAGTTCCAGCACCGCCCGTGCAGCCTCGTCGCTGCCGCCGCCTGCCAGCCCGGCTGCGGTCGTGAGCGCACCCGCCTTGTCTGCGCGGGTGATGGGTGCGCCGCTGTAATTGTCAAAAATGCCGGTGTCCAGACCATACCGGCCCAGAACGGCGTTCGCGGCATCGCCCGCTCCCTGCTGGTACAGGTTGAACGCCTGCTCGTAGGCATTCAGTGCATCGCTCTGGCCGGTGCGCTCTTTGTTGTACTCCCACTGTTCCCGGGCAAACTCGTTCTCCCACTGCTGCTGGGTGTAGCCCTTGTAGGTGTCGTAGGCCGTCAGACCGGCTCTGCCCACACTCTTCGCCATCTCCCACAGGTTCGAGAGAAAGTCGCTCTTCTCCTGCGCCGCCTGATCTGCCCGGCTCTTCTTGTAGTCCCTCCAGTCCTGCGCGTTGGCCACAGCCCCCTGATGCTCCGCCGCCTCAAGGCTGTCCTGATTCTGCAGCGCACTCAGCAGCCCCGAGAGGCCGTTCTGCTTCAGCTGGTACATGGTCAGGGCCTTGTCCCGCAGCCCGGCCAGCCCGCTGTCCACGTTCGCCATGGCCTGCTGGTAGCCCTGCTGGGCCACACTGTTTGCGTAGCTCGAGCCGTACCCGCCGCTCAGCGCGGCAGCGCCCGCAGCGGCGTTCTCAGCCGCCGCCCTGGCATTCGCCTGCGCGCCCGCGCGGTACTGCCGGTAGAGTTCGCTGTCCGTGCCTACGTCATAGCCCGCATTGCTGGCTGCGCCCATGCTGTCCAGTGCCTCGTTGATCCGGTTGCCGTAGTTGCTCTGGTACGCCCCCGGCATCGCGTTCTCCGCTTCCTTCTGTGCCGCCTGCGCGTTCCTGTATCTCTTAAAAACTCCCATTTTCTAATCTCCTTTCCTCTTAGCCTCCCCTTATTAGGGGAGGTGTCGCGCCGTCAGGCGTGACGGAGAGGTTTTTGACCGCTCAGCCCCTTCCGGGCTGGGCGCTTTTTCTTTACAACAGAAACGGCAGCAGGCTTGCGGCAACGCTCAGGATCGTCCCAAAGAGGCCCGTCCCCCGGCTCTTCTTCGCCTGGCTTTCGCTGGCCGCCTGATTGTACGCGCTCTGATAGTAGTTGCGCTGGTTCTCCCAGTTCTGGTAGTTGGTCTGGTACTTCTCGTAGTCCTGCGCCTCGGCCTGCTGGTATCCGCTCAGCTGGTTCTGCAGGTCGCTCTTTTTCTGGGTGTACTGGTTCAGCGCCTGGCTGTACAGACCGTTCGTGGCGCTGCTCAGGCCCGCCATGGCGTTCTGGTAGGCGCTCTGACCCGCCTGGGTGCCGTAGCTGGAGCCGTACCCGCCCGAGATGGCGCTGGCGTTGGCCTGGGCGTTCTCGTTAGCCAGCTTCGCCTGCCGGGTGTAGCTGTTCTTATACTGCTCGTAGGCCGCATCCCGGGTGGGGTCGTAGCTAAAATCCTTCATCCCGTCCAGCTTGCCCATCACGCCGTCGATCTTGTCCTTGTATTTGCTGGTGTAGTCGCCCGGCTTCTTCGCCTCCCAAGCATCCAGCTGCACTCTCGCATCGCTCACTCTGCTCATGTTCTCTGTCCTCCTGTCAATGTGTTATTTCAGCTTCTCCTGCAGATCCCCCGCAAGGTTCTCCGTGTCAATGTTGCTCAAAATGTATTCCAGCTGCTCCTGCATCTGGTACAGATAATTTCTCAGCTCCCGGGCGCTGGCCGTATCCAGCCCATCCAGCCTCGGCATGGAGATCTTCGAAAGTCCCACAATGCTAGCCACGTCTCGGCACACCTCCGTTCACTCTTCCGCCCTCGCTGCTGCTCAGCGTCATGGCGATGCTCCTCACTGCGATCTGCCCTTTTCCGGTCAGGCGCAGCCGCATGGTGTCGTGCCGGGTCGGGACAAAGGGCAGGTTCACCTGCACCCGCCTGTCCCGGGTGTCCACCCGGCCCTTTTCTTCCCACTCGCCGCCGTCGAAGCTGGCCCACAGCGTCACTACGGTCCGCTCCATCGCGTCCAGCCGCACCGTCACCCGGCTGCAGTACTTGTCGTCCGGATCTCCGAGTCCGATGTCTCCGGTCACGGCCTCGTATTCCACCGTGTCCTCTTCGCCGCCGGCTTCCCGGCTCCCGTCTGCGGCCCAGATGGCCTCTTTGTCCCAGAGGTAGAGCTGCCGCCCGGTGGAGCACATGGCCCAGCCGGTGGCGTCCTCCTCGTGCCAGAGTCCCTTTTCTGTGTCGTAGACCAGCAGCCGCTGCCCGCCGGGGCTTTCGGTGTGCAGGTAGTACCGTCCCACCAGCCCGCCGGCGGCCGCTCTTGTCACCCGGCTCATGGCCGTCTCGTCCAGCGAGGCCGACACCTTGGTGGGCAGGCTGCCGTCCCACGCCATGACGCCGTCCATCGAGAGGTAGTACAGTGTCTCGTTGATGACGCAGAGGCTCTGGTGGGCGCCCTTGGCCACGCCCGAGCACTGGATGCTGCTCATCTGGTAGTCGCTGGGCTTGGTGCCGTAGAGCTTGTGTAAGCCGTTCTCCTTGAAGAAAAGCACGTATCCCATGCAGGTAGCCGCGCCGGTAAAGGCTCCGTCGCTGCCCACGGTCACGGCATAGCTGTCCGCTGCCGTGCCGCGATAGGAGAACCAGTTGGTGGCGTCACCCAGCTTGCAGGCATAGATGACGTTCTCGGTGCTCGAGCAGCCCCAGACACGGTTGTTGTGCTCTGTCAGCCAGTCCAGATCCGGCACCCGCCGCTGGGCCGTCACGTCCGGGAAAGGCCCGTCGAAGGTCTGGGTGGTCTTGCCGTCCATGGCCGTCCACACCACGCTCTGCCCCGTCACCACACAGGTGCCGTAGTACAAAACGCTCTCAATGTCCGGCGCGATGGAGAGGATCACCGAGTCCCCGGCCACGTCGTCCACCACCACGTCCCCGCCGAAATCGGCGGAATAGGCGTTCTTCACCACGCCGGGGATGCCCGTCAGGGTCACAGTGTCCCCAGCCTTGAACGCTTTGCCCAGCCCCTCGCAGGTCACGCGGCAGTAGTTCAGCAGGATGTTCTGCCACCCGCCCGCCGTGCTGTAGAGCTTCAGGGCGTCGCGGTAGCTCCACGGGGCATCTTCGGCCTGCTTGAGCCAGACGTCGCCGTTCTCGGGGTTTTCCGGCTCGGTCGCGCCGAATTTGTTCGGCGTGTACACCACGCCCGCAGCGTCGCAGGGGGTCACAGTCAGGCTTTTACCTCCCTGCTGCCAGCCGGATCCCAGCGCGCTCAGCGTCCCCGCTGCGGTATCAAAGGACATCTTATCCGGCCAGATGAGCACTTTGGTCCCCATGCCCACCATCTTCTTCTCGCCGTCCGTCAGGGCGTCCTTCAGCTCCACGGTGTCGCCGCCGTCATCCGGGGCATACCGCAGAGTCGTGCCTTCCACGGTCACAAGGCCGTTCAGGTGGTACATCCCGTTCATTCCGGCTGCATCCCGCACTTTCCGCCGGGGCTTACGGGTCTCGAGGGCCGGGTATCCCCGCGAAGAAAAGTTCTTCTCCTTGCTCAGCTCTGCCTCGCTGCACGCATACCCCTCGTTCAGCCCGCCGAATGCCCGCAGCAGCTGCCGCTGACTGTTGATCTGGTTCAGGTTCGTCACGTCATCAGCCTCCCGCCGCCTACCGGCATATAATTTCGCCTCACCCACGCCGCAAACTCCTGCACATAGCTCGTGTAGAGCTGCAATTCGTTCGCCGCCCGGGCTGTCTCGCCGAGGGCGAGGTCCATCTGCGCCGCCAGCCAGTGGGGGTAGAGCGCTTCCGCCGCGCCGTCTGCCAGCAGCGGCGTGTCGTATTCCAACCCCTCCTCCCACAAAATATCCGCGCCGCGGCCCTCAAAGTCGCCGTCGGTGTCGCTGCGCTCCACCACGCTCCGGCGTAAGCCGCTGTCGGCCTGCCGCAGCCACAGCTGCTTCATCTCGTCTGAAAAGCTGTTGTTCGGCCTCAGCTCGTCGGCCATCTTTATCGCTTCGCCTGCTGTCATAAAACCTCCAAAACAAAATCCCCCGGCGCAGCAAGCGCCTGCAAGCTGTACCGGGGGAAATATCAAATGGTCATCATCTGGGTTCCGGCCGCCGCCTGCATGGCCTGGCTCTTCCGAGCCGCCTCGGCGTCCTGCTTGATGCTGTGCTCCAGCACCTCGGCCACCGCTTTCGGCACCTTCACGTCGATGCCGCGCTGGATGAGGTAGCTGTCGCCGTTGACGCCCACGAACACCGGCGCCGAGTAGCGGTCGTCATCCTTGAACAGGTGGATGGTCACCATGCCGTCGTCCTTTGCTTCGCCCTTTGCTTCGGCCTTCTCTTCGGCCTTTGCCTCGGTCTTCTCCACAGTCTCCACCGCGTTCTCCACGGCATCCGCCGCAGCAGTCTCTTTCTTAGTCGCCATAGTATCCTTCTTTCTGCCCTCTGTCGCAGGGCTATTCCTTTTGCGCTATAGCCTCTCCCTTTGGGAGAGGTGTCACCGTAGGTGACGGAGAGGGCAAGCCCGTTGCGATAGCGCTATCATGCGTCGATAAGCAGGCTCTTTGTCAGAGCTATACTATCCGCCGCGTCCATGCCTATCTGTCAGCATCCTTGCCCTCTCAGGCCACTTCGTGTCCAGCTCTCCCAAAGGGAGAGCCATCAGAGGTGCGTCAGTTCGCCTTCGCCTTCGCGCTGTACTTCGGGCTGACGCTCTCGATGCGCACCATGTACTGCTCACACAGCCGCTCTGCGGTCTTGATAGCCTTCCAGCCCACGGACGCGCGCTGGTTCAGCGGGTCTTCGCCTGCGCCCAGCTGCTTGACGATGTGCTGCAGGCCGCCGCCCTCCACCTCGGTCACAGCGTAGGCGTGAGCCGCCAGCACCAGCGTACCGAACACGGCCAGACCGCTCGGGCAGCCGGTGCCGGTCCAGATCTTCGCCTCGCTGGTCTCGATGAAGCGCACACCGGCCAGCTTGCCGATCTCGCCGTTGTAGATGTTCTCGGGGGTAGAGTACTTGTGGACGTCGATCCACTCCGGGTTGCGGCGCAGGTCATAGGCCACATAGGGGTGGACGATGGCCACATAGCTCTCGCCGATGGCGTCGGCATTCTGGGCCTTCAGGGCAGTGGCCGCCTGGTCGATAAGATCCGGCGTCAGCACACTGGCAGTGGTCAGGTTGGCGCGGCTGGTCACAGCAGTGTCGCCCGCCGGGGCGTAGATGACATTGGTGCCGCCCGCCAGCACCTCACGGGTCACGGTGTCCAGCGTGCGGCCTGCCTGAGACGCCAGCACCTTGGTGGCCTGGGTGATGTTGTTGTCGATGGCGGTCAGCTGCAGCACGTCGGTGATGGCTGCCCAGCCGCCGTACTGCTTCACGGTGGCGGTCATGGGGGTGACGGTCAGGGCCTGAGCATTGGGGGTCACGCCCTCGGTCAGCGGTTCGGTAGCCTTGGGCAGGCTCTCGTACTTGCGGAACTCGATGGTCTTGCCGTTGTTGGCCGGGATGGGGTACTTGTCGCCGAACTGGTCATGCACCAGCAGCGGCTCTGCCTGATCCAGCAGACGCTTCTCGTAGTAGGTCTTCATTTCGGCGCTCATGCCAGTCGCGCCGGTGTGGTTTGCAGGCTGCGCAAACAGCTGCAGATTCATGTGGTTCTTCATGTTTCTTACTCCCTTCGTTTACTCTTGTGCTTTATTGAGAGCCGCCATTTCCTTTAAGAAAGGCTCTCCTTTCTAGGAGAGCTGCTTTGCAGCGCCGCCGTCAGGCGGACTGCAAAGCTGAGAGGTTTCCTCCGGGCAGCGGCAGCTTTCGGTTAAAAAGTGATGATCTGTCCCCGCATGGCGCGGCGCTCCAGCTCTTCGCACTGCTGGGGCGTCAGCTTGGAGACGTCGGTCTTCAGCACCGCCGCACCGCCGGGGTTGGTGCCGTTCTCGGCAGGCCGTGCGCCCCGCTGGCGGATCCGGGCCTCCACGCCTTTCTCGACGGTCTTGGCCGTCTGGGTGGTGCGCCGGGTCATGATGTCGTCAAAGTAGCGGGCCTTGTAAGCGTCCTCCATCTTCACGCCCAGCTTGAGCATCTGGGCAAAGTCCGGGTCAGCCAGCGCCGTCTTGATGTCAAAGCCCGGGTCCTCGGCCCGGATGCGCTCCGCAGCGGCGTCCCACTCCTGCTGGATGGCTTCCATCTTGGCGGCTTCCGCCCGCTGCTGCTCTGCGGCGCGGTGCTTGGCGTTCTCGCTTTCCAGCGCGTCCATCTCCTTGGCCAGCTGGACGCTGATGCCCTTCTTCATGGCCATGTCTTCGTAGTAGGCGTCATCCTTCACCACGCCGCCCTCCACGGCCGCAGCCAGTGCCTCGTAGTCGCCGGGAGCAGTGCCGTACTTCTGGCCCAGAGCGTTCAGGATACGCCCCACCGGCCCCTGCTCGTTCAGGATGCTGTCGTAGGCTTTCTGGGTGGCCTGCACGATCATCTCGCCAAACTCCCGGTTGTACTCGCCCCGCATCAGCTCTCCAAACGCTTTCCGGTGCGCCTCCGGGTCGGTGCTGCTCTTGTCTGCCGCACCGTCCTGTTCCTCGCCTTCAGCAGCATCTTCCTCTGCGTCCGGCTCTTCCGCCGGGCTCAGCATCTCATCCACCTCGGCGGCAGCAGCCTCCCGGCCTTTGCCCTGGGCGGGAGCAGACGCCGCCTTTTCTGCCGCCGCGGGGGCGGCACCATCGCCGCCAGCAGCCGCTGCACCGTCACCGCCCTCCGCAAACAGCTGCAAGTCCACCGCCGGGCTGCACTTGCATCTTTTCTTGAAGTTCACATTCTCCGGGTACTGTTCGGCCAGCAGGTCCAGACCGTCGGCCACAAGCTCGAACTTGTCCCGCATGAGGACGCTGTCGCCTGCCTTTACGCTCACCACCGGGCCGTCCTTGCCCTGATAGCTGCAGCTCGAGGTGTGTTCGTCCTCCGCAGCGCTGTACGCCAGCGTCTGCATCAGACAGCTCACAGCCGCGCATACGATGTCCTGCCCCGCCGGGGCATATCCCGCGTGGCCCTCGGCCCTCATCGTCAACTTCCCGCCCTCCGAGTCTGCCACATAAATAATTTTGATCATGTTACCCTCCACTCGTTCTTATTCAAATCGGAGAAACGAGAAAAAAGCATTTAGCGAAGCGGCTAGCTTTTTTCCGTTTCGACATCTTCTTTGGGGTCTGAAAGGGGCGAGCAGCCCCTTTCTCGTTGCGGGGTGGGCGGAGTCCAGAGGTCGGGAGGGGGGAGTCGAAACACCCCTCCCCACCTCTGGCCCGCGCGGAGCGCATAGCCATTTGACCGTCAGAGAAGACCCGCCCCGCGCCACCGGCGCGTATAGCCCCAGCAAAGCGTTATTTATTCGGGTTGTTGATGTTCATCGCCCTCTCGGCTGCCTTGGTGGCCAGCGGGTTGGTCCCGCCGCCCACCTGTCCGCCCAGAGAGTTGGTCACTGTCTTTGCGCTGGCCTCTCCGCCGCCTCCGCCGCCGGTCATGGCAGCGGCTGCAGCACCGGCCTGTTCGCTCAGGTTGGATCCGTTCTGCTGGTCGATGACTGCCGCCATCTGCTGGATCTGTGCCATCGCCTGCTGCAGCTGCTGGTACAGGGTGCCGTTCTGGGCCACCCGCTGGCGCACCTTCTCGATGCCCTCGAAGTCCATCATGTCCAGACACGCCAGCGCGGCGTCCGCGTTGGCCGGAGCAAAGAATCCCATCTGGTAGCACTCCTTCGCCGTCTCGTTCTGGCTAAGGCGGCTGAAGGTGCTCTTCTTGGCCGCGCTCACCGTGATGTCGAACACCGGCTCATGGGCGCCCAGCTCCACGCCGCCCACGCTCTCCACCGGCTGCGGCCGCAGCATCTGGCCGGAAAATTCCCGGTACTCCGTGCCGCCCTGCTGGCCGGTGATGCGGTAGACCCGCTCTTCGTCGTAGAACTGCCGCATCAGATCGATGATGAAGTAGCATTCTTTTGCAAAGGAGCGGTAAGAGCTCTTCAGCATATCCCGGCTGAGCTTCGAGCCTGCTTCCTGCAGCGCCGCAATGGCCGAAGCAGCGGTCAGACCGCTGGTCGCGCCGCCCTGGTTCACGTCCCGGTTGCCGCTGATCTCCTTCAGCTCGGCCACGCGGTTCTGCTGGTAGGCGATGGTGTTGGAGGGCAGCGGAGCCGTCTCCAGCTCCATAAAGCCCCGCTCGTCCAGCCGTCCCGTGATATGCACCACATCTTTCGCCGTGTCCAGCAGCTCGTCCTCGTTCACGCCCGCCGTGTCCGAGATAAGGTAGCGTTTCTTGGCCGCTGCCAGCGTGTTCTCGTCCATGGCCTGCGTCATCCGGTCGATGGTGTCCTGGGTGTCCTTCATCACGTCGATGTACCCGAAGCCCGCCGGGCTGTTCTCTTCCACAAAGAGCGGGTCAAACACAAAGGGGTATTTTCCGTGGTCATAGAAGCCCGTCTCGGCCATCGCCGGGTCGTTCTCGCTGGCGTAGAGCACCACGCCGTTGCAGAACTTGCAGTAATGCACCACGGTCTGACCGCCGGGCTTCTCCCGCTTGTAATACCAGTCCACCACCACGCTCTTTTCGCTGGTGTCGATGTTCCGGTCGCTGACGTACTGCCCCACGGTGATGCCGCTGCTGCCCGCCTTGCCCTCCAGCTGCGGCCACCGGGCCGTCAGACGGTCGTTGTCAGCCAGCGCTAGCGAGAAGAAGTCGGCCGAGTCCTGGATGTCCTCCACGCCCGGCTCCCAGTAGAGCATCAGAAGGTCCATGCTCCGGATGGCGATGTCCCCAAGGCCCTCCCGCAGCGCCGGGTCCCAGAAGATGCCCTTCACTCCGGTACCCTGCTTGAGCTTGCGCCACCAGGTGTCGCTGTACACGCTCTCGTAGTCCGCCTGTTCCAGCACCACCGGCAGGATGTCGGAAAGGAGCTTTGCCGTCTCCTCGTCGTCCTGCGCCCTCGGCAGCACGTTGGGCTCCGGGTAGTTATCCATGGCGTCGGCGTGTTTGTTGGCGATGGAGTTGAACAGCCACCCCGTGCTGGGGGCGCGCTTGCCCTCCATCACCCGGTTGCCGTACTGCTTCCAGTGGCCCAGCTTGTACCATTCCTCGTTGTCGATGATCCGCTTGTCGAGGCTGGCCTTGGCCGACTTGTACTTCTCCAGCACAGCCATCGCCTCGCTGATTTCCTTCTCGCCGATGGGCTGCTCTCCGCTCAGTACATCGGTCAAGCTCTCGCTGCCCTCTGCAGCGGAGCCCGGCATTTGACGCCCCATCAGACCTTCCTCGTCCAGATTTGCCTGTCCGGCCTGCCAAAGGCTCCCCTCGGTAGGGGAGCTGTCTGCCGCAGGCAGACTGAGAGGTTCTTCCCGGGACATCGCCTCCAGCAGCTTTCTCTCCATTTCGTTCATATCCTCATAAACCTCGTCTTATCCTTCCTCGGGTCCATATCCAGCGGGTCGTCCAGCATGGGCGGCGGCTGGGTGTGCTTTGCGCCGCTGATGGGGTTCTCCATCAGCACATACCGGCACTCGTCGTAGATGTGGTCCTCCTGGGTGGTGTCGATGTCCTCCACATTGCTCTCGTCATAGACGAGGTTCGGGATGGTGCGGATGAAGTGCTTGCAGGTGTTGAAGACCTGCAGCATCGGCCTTCCGTCTTCGCCGAAAGCCAGCCGGTAGTGAAACTGCATCTTGCCCGCCAGACGGGTGTGGTCGCCGGGCATCCAGTGCAGAAAGTTCGGCCCCCGCTCCATCATGGCGGCGATGCTCTCGCCCCGGCTCTCGTCGAAGATAGCCGGGTCGGCCACGCCCAGGATGACCCTGCCTTTCAGCAGCGGGTCGTTCTGCTCCGCTTCCCGGATCATCCGTGCCTGCTCCATCGGGTCCTTTCTCAGGCCCTCGTTGGGCGTTCCGGTGCAGCCGTACAGCTCCTTGATGCGGTAGAGCCGCCCGCGCTCGTCCGCTGCGTACCACCCCACCGAGAATGGCTTCGAGAAACCAAAGTCGTATCCCCGCCAGATCTTCCAGTGCTCCGGGATGGGGAACGGTTCGATGACGTGGGTCCACCGCTGGTCTTCATAGTGGTTCGGGTCGTTCCGCCACTCGGTGAACACCTGTCCCGAAAAGCTGTCCCAGTTTCCGTAGAGCAGCGCCTGCTTCTCGGCCTCCGGCAGCGAGGCCAGTGTGCCGATGTAGCCCGGGTCGTTTTCCAGCAGCGCCGGATTGTCAAAGACGGTGGACGGGATAAAGATGCGGGTGCGCCGCCGGGTGATCTCTTTCCTTTCCGGCGCTTTTACCTTCACCAGCTGTACCATCCGCGTCCCGGCAGGTGCCGGACTGATAAACCGTGCCTTCACCCAGCCATGGCCTACGCCGCCGGGGTTGGCCGTGGCCCGGATGTACACCCGGGTGCCGGGTCCCGAGGGGCGGTTGCGGCTCATGACATAGCTGTACTCGTCCCAGGTAAAGTGGGTCAGCTCGTCCACGCCGATAAAGTCGAAGGCTTTGCCCTGATAGTTGTACTTGTCCTGTGTGTGGTTCAGACTGCCGAAATAGATCTTCGCCCCGCTGGGGAAGGTCCAGCAGTGGCTCGAGCCGTTGTACCTCGCTTTGGGAAACACCGGCTTGTAGTACCGCATGGTCTTGTCGATGAGCTCCGAAAGCTGCGGGTAAGTCTTTCGCAGGATGAGCGCCCGGTAGTGGGGGATGTGTACCTGCCGCAGCGCCTCGATGACGAGGGCGTCGCTCTTACCGCCTCCGGCAGCGCCCCCGTACAGAGCCTCGTCCTCGGTGCGCGCCATAAAAGCGGCCTGTCTCGGCTGCGGCGACCAGATCACCGGTCGTCCTCCGCGCCTTTTCTCCTCCACTCTGTCTGCCTCCCCTCTGTCGCAAGGCCCGGTGCTTCACGCCCCGCCAAGCTCTTCTTGTCCCGCCCAGACTTCCCCGGCCTGCCAATGCCTCGCCCTCTGGGAGAGGTGGCAGCGCGCAGCGCTGACGGAGAGGGCTACTCCACCATCACCTCCGGCCCTTTTTCTTCCCGGCCCTCGGCCCCGATCTCCACCAGCGGTGGGGCATCGCCCTCGCTCTGGCTCTGGGCCGGTACCATCGCAGCAGCCTTTTCGGCCACGGTCATCAGCACGGTGGCCATGGCGGCTGCATTTTTGTCGCTCATCACCCGGCCGCTGTACCGTTCCAGCTGGGCGTCCAGTAGTTTTCGCTCTTCGCTGTCCAGCTGCCGGTCGTAGCTGTCCTCGGCAGCGTACAGCACAAGCCCTGTCTCCGTGGCGTCTGCCAGCTCCTCGGCGTCGCTCTTGAGCAGTGTGCCTACCGCAAAGCAGCGGGCTCGAGCGTCCTCGTCCAGCTGCCGATGGAGCTTGGCCTGTACCTGCGCGGCCCGCTGGCTCTCGTCCACACGGCTCTGCAAATAGCTCACCTGCGCCCTCGCCCCGAGGCTGGCCCGGATCGCGATCTCCCGCGCAGCAGCCTGCCGCTCTTTTGCAAAGGCGTCGCTCCGGCCGGCTTCCTCGGCCATCCACGAGCGGATGGTGCTCTCCGGTACGCCGTACCGCCGGGCTACCGCACAGATGGATCCAGACGACAGCATGGCCATCAGCACCTCGGCCCGCACCTTCGGCGGGTACTTCCGCCCCCGCTGGGAGCCCTTTACCGTGTTTTTGCAATACCTGCGCCCTGCCATGCTCTGCCTCCCCTCTGCCGCAAGGCCCACGTTTTTGCGCTTCGTCGGGCCTGTTTCGTCCCGCTCAGGCCTGCCCGGTCTGCCAAGGGCTCCCCTCGGTAGGGGAGCTGGCGAGCGAAGCGAGACTGAGAGGTTCTTCCTTCTCAGCCTACCACGCCTCACGGGGCAAAACTACTGCGGACATTTTGCCCGCAGTAGTTTTGCAAGGTCTCGCCGCAGGCGAGCACGGGTTGCGGCTCCCAGCGGTCATTTCGCTGCCGCTCATGCCCTGCTGGCCGCTGCCCCAACAACTCCTCCCTGTTTCCGCCACTGGCGGCGGTCGTCATCGTTGCCCCTTCGGGGGAGCTGTCGGCGCAGCCGACTGAGAGGGCATCAGCCCCGCCGCCGCCGCATACACTGCCACGGTGCTCAGCGCCTCCAGCTCCTTGTGGTAGTAGGTCGTTCTCCCGATGTGCAGCTTCGCCACCACCCGCTCCTCCGGCATCCCGTCCAGATACCTCAGCTCCAAAAGCCGCCTGCATACCGGATCTTCGGCCTCGTAGTAGTCCATCGCCAGCGCGATCACACCCGCCCAGTCGCTTTTTCCCTGTCCACAAGCCCGCAGCTCCGCCCGCACCCGTCGCTTCTGCTCTCTGGTCAATCCCTCGCCGCCTTTCTTCCGCGCGCGTTAAAACGCAAAATACCGGTACTTTGTCTGTCAGGTGCGAACTTTCGCACCCTCCCGCTTTACCATCACCACATAGCAGCGCAGCTCGTCTGCGTCCCATCCCTCTTTTTCGTCGCCCGGCGCGTCCGGCTCCGGCACGACGCACCGCACGAACTTCCAGCCCGGATACCGCTGCTCCCACCAGTAGGCGTTGTCCTTGCAGTCGGTGCAGCCTTTGCGCAGCTGCTTGCGGCTCCATCGGGTGTCGTTGGGGGCGTGCTCCACCGGCAGCTGAAGGTTTCTCGTCTCGTACCACCGCATCTGCCCGTGCTTCTCGAAGTAGGTGATCAGGTCATCCAGCCTGTTTTGCAGATTTAACCGGTCGGCGTTGGCTGTGCCGAGGCTCTCCACGCTGCCGTCCGGCCAGCGCACGGCCCATTTGTCCTCCAGCAGCTGCCGAAAGTCTGCGTTCTGCCGCATGGTCAGCCCTTTGCACTCCACCAGCAGGTGATGGTGGTAGCGCCCGCTCTTTCGTCCGCAGCCGGTCAGGCCCATCACCCGCAGCTCAGCGTCTGGGCCGTACAGCTTTGCGATGGCAGCCTTCACCCGGCGGATGTAGTTGCGCAGATCTCGCTGGGCCTGCTCCATGCTCTCGGGCAAAAATCCCTCTATGTAGGTCAGGGTCAGATAAAATCCCAGCACGGTAAAGTTTGCGTTGGCTTTCTGTACCCTTCGCCGGTGTGCGTGCTGGGCGTTCCGCTTCTTCTGCCGCTCGCTGCTGGGCTTTGTTTTCTTCCCCCGCTTGGCCGCATGCTCCTCGGGCGTGATGGGGTAGAGGTCTACTTCCATGTACCCCTCTCCGCAGAGCGTTTTCTTTTCCCGGGTGTAGGTCTGCTTCACGTTGTACCCTCCTGCTGCCTTAAGCTGGTAGTGTAGTTTTCTCTTCCGTGGTCATCACCGTCACAGAAATAACGGGTATACTAGCTCCCCCAAAGCGCCCGCCCGGACGCTTTATTTGAGAGAGGTTCTACCTTTATATAAACCGATATGCCTGCCGCCGAGCCTCCTCGGCAGCACCCATCCCGCCTTATATTTTTTGTCGAAGACGCCCCCGATGGTTTCCCATCGGGGGCTTACCTGTCTGTATTTTTATGGCCTCGCCGGCTTTCCCGCCGCTGCCCAGTAGCCGTAGGTCAGCTCCGGTCGGCCCTCTTTTTTGGCGATGGCGTTGTAGGTCATCAGGTCGTGGACGTCGTAGTCCAGCGGCGTCGGGTCTTTTATCTTCCGCAGGACGGGCAGCTCCGGCTTCTTTGCGGCGCAGTCTGCCTTTTCACCTCGGGTATTGTTCTGGCCGACCTTCCGCATCTCTTTTCGGCAGGTCATTTTTGCGATGCCGCGCTTTATGCAGCGCCCGCCCTGCTGGTTGTAGGCGTAGTAGGCCCCGTTGTCGTCGCCAAAGACGCCCGCCTCCCACAGCTCCCGGGACGTACCCTCGCCCATTACGTTTCCGGCTGCATCGTAGCAGGTGTAGACGCTCATCACCCGGCCTTTTTCTCCCCGCCGGGGACTGTCCTCCGGATGCAGCAGCTCGCTGCTGATGTTGTACTTCCGGCCCATCGTCCGGTTATTCTCGTGCTTGGCCCACTCGCTGGTGTGGTAGCCCTTCGGCACGATGCCGCTGGCCTCCAGCTCTCCGGCTGTGCCTTTTGCGAGGACTTCCCCGGTCAGGTAGTCCTTTACGGTGTAGAGATTCGCTTTGCCCATGTGCTCTCCTTCAGCTGCGCCATTGCAGCCGTAGCCTTTTCTTCCAGCTTCTTTTCGCTCAGCACCCGCAGGCTGCCCTTCCCGGCCCGGCGTCCCGGCTCCTGCATCACGGCCCGCTTCAAAAAGGCCCGTTTCTGCTCCTCGTAGTCCCGTTCGCTCTGTCGGACCCGGTCTTCGTCCGGCTGATTCTCCACCATGATGTCTTCCTTCAGCGCAGCCTGCGCGCACCGGCGCAGATGCTCCATCGCCACATCCAGCCCGTCCGCGTGTCCTTCTTCGTTCACCTGCCGGTAGTTGGCCAGCGCCTCTTCCTTCAGGCGGTTCAGCCGCCCGGCGCCGAAGCCCAGCTCCTCGATGCAGGCCTCAGCGCACAGCGTCCAGACCATGCTGGCTGCCACATCGCCCGCCATCCGCAGCTGCTCTTCCCGCCGGGTGCGGGGGCTGCGCAGCACCGGCACCCGGAAGTCCGGGTCCACGCCCTCCGGCATCCAGCTGCGCCGCAACGCAAGGCTCCTGTCCGTCGAGGGCATCCCCCGGTCATTCACTGTCATGGCCACATCCAGACTCTCCTGCCCCAGCTTTTCCGCCCGGGCCAGGATCTTGTTCAGCCGCGCCGCGCCAACGCCGAAGCTCTGGTGCAGCGCGATGAGGATGCACCACCTCGTCATCTCCGCCGTCCCCTCCCGCGTCAGATCAAGCTCTGTCGTGAGGCTCATCTTGTTTTTCTTCATACCCTTTGTACTCCCTGCATTTTTCTCCCTTTACGCACTGTGCCTGTCGTTCTTCTCTTCCGCCGCCCTCTGGCAGCTCTTCAGCTTCCGGCAGTACCGGCGCAGCTGCGCCTTCTCCGCCCGCTCGATCTCGAGCCCCCGGCCATAGCCCCAGCAGACGATGCCGCCGGCGGCCAGCAGCACGGCCAGGATGGCCGCGCCCGTCCAGCTGCCCACGGCGTCAAAGACGATGCTGTCGCCCACCCCCGCCGCGCCGATCAGCAGCGCAGTGCCGGTCAGGTAAAGCGCCTGTATCTTCATTTTCATTGCAATTCTCCCTTCTCTGTGGTAAAATCATTCTGGTGATAGGCCCTTTCAACCTGTCACTCGGAGGCTCGTCGGTGTTCCAGCACCGGCGGGCTTTTTGTTTTTCGGGGCCTTCCTGGCGTTCCGCTGGCAGATTTCCATGGTCTCCTGCCGCTGCTCCAGCGCGGCGTTCTTGTCGATGCGCCACAGCCTCGGCCCCTCCTTGTGGGCGGGCAGCTCGCCCCGCTGGCACATCCGCCGCACCGTCTTCGGGCAGATGCCCATCAGCTCGCCGTACTGCGCCACGGTCAGATACGCGGGCAGCTGCCTCGCGTCCCAGACCTTCGCCTTCCGCATGGTCATCCCCTCCTCACAGCCACTCGCTGCAAATGGTGTCGGCCACGTGCTTTGTAAACCCCAGCAGCTCGTCTCCCCGCTGGAACATCAGCACGGCAGCGCCCACGATGGGCAGCTTAACGTCCGCCGGGGCAAGCTGCGTGGCCTTCTGGTTCGCGGCCTTGCACTTCAGACGCCCTTCCTCGTCCACCAGCAGCACCAACCGGTCAGCCTCCTCCCGCGCCCAGGTGGCGTCCAGCGCCGACGGCACGGTCTCCACATATCCGCTCACCAGCTTCTGCAGGGTCTCCAGCTTCGCGCCGTCCCCCTCGTCGCACTTGAGCACAAAACTCCGGTTCTTCGCCGGGATCACGATCATGTAACGGTTCATTGCTTATCCCTCCGTATTGTCATATCCGGCCTTCTCGGCCTTCTCCACACTCACATCGTCGAACACCCCTTCCAGCACCCGCAGCATCCGGCGCTGTGCCGTGGGCCTCAGCCCCGCCCGCCGCATTGCGATCAGACAGTAGCCCATGCAGGCCGCGTTGCTCCACGGCCCGTTCAGATCCTTCAGCATTTCGTCCATCTTTTTCTCCTTCCTCCCGCACTCTTCGGCGGGTCAGCGGCCCGTTTCGTGGCCAAACTTTTTGAACTATGATACAATACCCCCAGAAAGGAGGTGATTGTCACGTCTTGTGTAATCGATTTCCATATTCGCTGCCCTCAGTACTTTTCCTTTGAACAACCACCCTATCATGTGTCTATTGCATGGGTCGAAACGCCCGATACTCCCGAACCATTTTTCACGTACCCGGGAGGTTGTGGCGGCTACCGGGATTGTTATGAGTGCAGATGGTGCCTGCGGACTGTTCAAGAAATGTTCACTCGTGGCGAGATCAGCTTTTATTGCGACCCTCGTTCCGTTTATGGAACATATCATGTAAAGCTCAATCAGATAATTTGTCCTCGTCCCGCAGGACCCGTTTCAGACCTGCCTTGACTGCCTGAGCCAGTTTCTTCCGGTACTCCCTGTCTTCCCGCTGCCACGGGTTGTTCATGGAGCCGTACCAGAAATTCAGTGTGTAGCAAAACTCGTCCAGTGCAGCACAAAGCGGGTCTTCTTCCCGAAATACGGTGGTCGTGTCCCTGCCCTCCTCTTCCACAGGAGCGCAGGGCTTTTTGCTTTCGTTGTCCATCTTTTTCTCCTTTCTCACGCACTCTTCGGCGGGTCAGCACGAACAGTCTTGAATTTGCTATCTTTCTGTGTTATCTTAAAATTAAGAGATGGATTTTAAGAAAGGAATTTTTATGATTTGCTATCCTGCGTCTTCTTCGATTCTTTCTGCGGATGAAATCGAATATATTTCTGGTGGCTCTAGTGATGCCGGTGCAGTTTTTTCCTTAGTTGGTGCCGTGTTCTCAGTCATTAACGCAATAAATGTCGTTAATATCAAACATGACCTTCGCGAAAAAAATCCCGACAAAGATAATGTTGCACTCACACGTGATGCATATAACGCCTATATGGAAAAGCCCTACGGCAGTTTAATGATGATTAGCAGTGTGGTACTTTTGATTGGTGGCATTGCTTTGTAAGTCTCAATTTCGTCCATCTCTCCCCCTCTTGAACTTTCAAGAGGGGAAATTTTATGTGTTCGTTGTGTCTTTTCGGGACACTGCTGAGGCAAAAAATATTTCGTTGACCTCTTCCGCCGACAAACCATAGTGCTCCTGGATCGCTGCAATTTCATTCTGCCGAAATTGCGCCCCACGGTACTCATTGATTTTAGCATTCAGACGGGAAAGACTCATCTGCAGATAGTCCGCCAAATTCTGTTGTGACTCGCCATGTAACTGCATCACCGCATTCAGTTTTCGTTTATTCATCTCTATCACCTCCGTATCTTTTTAGGATACTTAGATATTAGCATCTTTCTCGAATCCTGTCAAGATATTTTTTCTTGCTTTTTAGATTTTATGTGGTATTATTAAGACACAATAAACAAAAGAGGTGATGCTTCATGACCACTGGCGAACGGATACGCCAGCTTCGCATCGAGCACCAGATGACGCAGGAAGAACTGGGTGCGCGAGTTGGCGTGCAAAAGGCAGCCATCTACAAATATGAAAACGGCCTTGTCGTCAATCTCAAACGCTCTATTTTGGAAAAACTCGCCATCGTTTTGGATACCACTCCCACTTATTTGATGGGCATGGAAGATTCTGAGCAGCAGGCCAATATGCAGCTCACTCCCCAGCAGTCCACTCTTTTAGCAGCCTTCGACCAGCTCAACGAGGAAGGCCAGGTCAAGGCGGTGGAGTATGTCGAAGACCTCGTCCTCACCGGACGTTATAAAAAATGTCCTGCGTCTGGTCTGGACGCAAAGGAAGCATAAAAAATAACCGCTCTGGCTAAACCAAAGCGGCTGATCAGTATGGTGGTTTTTTATGATTGATGATTTTTACGCTCGTCCACTTTATGAGCGCTCGGCAATTATTCACGCCGAAACAATCAAATTTAATGTTAATGAACTCCTTTTGGGAATTTCTTTCCCCAATGAAGAGTTAAAAAGCCAAGTTCTTATTGATCTGTACTCGTTCTTTATTGCTTGCAACGAAGAAATTCTACATTTTTCTGATGATGAAAACACTCAAATTTTTCTTCGTCTTTCCAAGTCAATTTCTGATGAAGATAATTTCTCGAAAATCATAAAAAAAGAAAGTCAGTATGTCTCTTTGTGGATGAACTCCCTTCCGGATGATATTCTTTCCCCTCGCTGTGAAGATGTCCCCATTTTGTGTTCTGTAGTTTCTAGTGACCTCGCCTCGCTTTTAGTCATCTCGCAATCAGCTTTATTTTCTTGTTTTCAACAATATCTTAGAGATCTTTCATGCGAAGACTCCTCAAGGTATAAGCAGATTCTAAACGGTATACTTCCGTCATCACAAGCGGATTACCTTAGTACGCCGCATACTTTTTCATGTTCAATTTCTTCCCTGAATTCTCCAAAATCATTTTTGTCTACTGTAAAGAAAAAACATGTTTCTAACGAAACCGCCAAAGGTTGCGGTTGCCTTTCGGTGCTTCTTGTAATTTATCTTCTCATTGCCTTTTTCGGAGATTAAATAATTTTGAATCGAGGTGAATCTTATGTCTACCCGCAGCCACCCCGAATCTGCCCGCATCATCCGGGAGGCACGGCACGCCGCCGGGCTGACGCAGCTGGAGCTTGCGGAGAAGCTTGGTGTCACCATCGGCACGATCAGCTATTATGAGCGAGGCGCAGGCCAGCCCAAAATCGATAATCTCTTTGCACTCTGCGACATCCTGCACATCAGACCCGCCGACCTCCTGCGCGCCGATACATAACCAGACGCCCCCGCCAGTGTTTCCACCAGCGGGGGCGTTTGTACAAAAAATCCCGGCAGCCTTGTACGATAAAAGCTGCCGGGGCGCGCATGGGGTGCATGTCGGAGAAAAACAACGCAGTCAATGACTCTCTGCCTGCTGACACATCCAGTATACCATACCTCATGTGCATCGGCAAGCGGAGTCGGAAAGGAGTTTTTATGGCCAAAAATAAAAAAGGTTCTGACGGCCGCTACCGCTACCGTATCTATCTGGGCAAAGCGGACGATGGCAGCAAAAAGTTTAAGTCCTTTTACGGCTCCACGGAGCGTGAGGCCCGTGCAGCTGCCGAAGCTTACCGCACCGCCATCGCCAAAGGTATGGACCCCCAGCAGGCCGAAGCCACCTTAGGTACCCTGTACGATAATCTCATCGCGTCCAAAAAGGCAAAGGGCATCAGCCAAAAAAGCATTGACCGGCTGGCCACCAATAAAGCCCACTGGGGCGAGCTGGTGGACGTTCCCGCCTCTGAGCTGCGGGCGTCCGACTTCCAGCAGGTGCTCAACACGCTGGCCGGCTGGCACGACGGCAAGCCGCCCCTCTCCCACTTTACCCTCACCAATCTGCGCGGCAGCGCCAAGGCAGCGTATGACCTCGCCATCCCGGAGATCGTGATGTACAACCCTCTGATCAAGACCATCACCCCCGCCGGGGCTGCGCCGGAACCGCGCGACCCCCTCACCGAGGCGCAGCAGCTCTGGATCCGGGAGACGCCCCACGCCGCCCAGCGAGCCGCCATGCTCCTGCTCTACTCCGGCCTCCGCCGCAGCGAGGCCACTGCCCTCACTTGGGCCGACATCGACCTCGACGACGCCACCATCACGGTCAGCAAGGGCTACGACTTCCGCGCCAAAAAGGTCAAGATCCCCAAGACGCCTGCCGGCGTCCGCGTCGTCAGTATCCCCAAGGTCCTTGTCGATTATCTCCGCACCCAGCAGGACGGCTGCCTCTATGTGCTCCACAACCCCAAAGGCCAGCAGATGACCGAGCAGGGCTGGAAGCGCCTGTGGGAGAGCTATATGCGCGACCTGAACGTCAAGTACGGCTACGACGGCCAGCAAAATAAAAACCGCCCGGGCGGCCTGCCCATGCGCATCGATACCTTTACCCCGCACCAGCTCCGCCATACCTTCTGCACCCTGATGTACTTCGCCGGTGTGGACGTCATGACCGCCCGCGATCAGATGGGCCACAAGGACATCTCGGTCACGCTGGGCATCTACACCGCCCTCGATAAAAAATTTAAGAAAAAGAAAATCAATCGTCTGGATACCTACCTCAAAAAATCCTGTGCTAACTCGGGCTGATCCTCTTGTTTCTCTCCCCTTTTTGCGCCACCTCTTGAGCCACCTTTTTGAAAAACTTTCCCGGAAATTAGGGCAATCAGCGCCCACATCCCCCTCGAAAGGCATTTTCCCAGCCAAACAAAAATCCCCGAAAAGTCAGGCGCGAAGCCACTTTTCGGGGATTTTACTTTGGAGCTACTGATCCGATTCGAACGGACGACCTGCTCATTACGAGCTATAAAAGGGACTTCTAACGTGTTGTGTCGTGTTGTTTCATTGTTAAATAAATTGCGCGATGCAATCATTTTATTTGTCTGATGCTGTATCGTGCAATCTCGTTAATTACTTCGATTTTTCGAGGATGTTGCGGTTTTTGTTGCGGTCAAGTTGCGGTTTTTTAGCATCCTGTTTATAGGATGAATACGAGTCGTCAAGAGACACGGCGAAACAGAATTAAATTCAAGCTTTTCTCTTTTCTGGCTGCTTCAAGGCTTCTCTTACGGTCTGACCGACCCGGCGGATGCTGTCCTCGTTGGCATGAGCGTACATCCGCAGCGTGGTGCTGCTGTCAGAGTGTCCCAGCCGTGCGGCGACGCTTACCACGTCGGCACCGTTGGTGATGGCAAGGCTGGCGGACGTGTGGCGCAGCTTGTGCGGGTGGAAGTGCTCTATCCCATACCGTTTGCCAAATCGCTGAAAGTAACGAGTTGGAGTGTCTGGGTGCATAGGCTCCGGGCTATCGTCCTGTGTAAATGCCCAGCGCACCGTTACCGGCTGACTCTGCCGCAGCTCCTGCAAAAGCGCGGCCACGTCAGACGAGATGTCTACAACGCGGGTCTTGCCGTTTTTGGGCAGAGTCTCGTACACGCCCCGCTCGGAGGTGTACTGTAGATTCCTCTCGATGGTGATCGTGTTGGTATCAAAATCCACCGACTGCCATTGCAGCCCGCAGGCCTCGCCCCGGCGGCAGCCCGTATCGATAAGCAGCAGGATAAACGCCCGCCACTTGAGCGGCTCGCCATCCAGACAGCGCAGAATATATCGCGTCTCCTCTGCAGTAAAAGCCTTGTGCTCTGTAGGAAGGGCTGCATCCTTCGACTTCCGGGGGCGCGGAACCTTGTCCATTGGATTCCGGTCTATCGTATCATCCAGCAAGGCAGCCTTAAACAGGTTATGTAGTACAGCATACACCTTTGTCACGCTGGCGAAGGCAAGCTCCTCTGACAGACTGGAAAGTAACGCCTTTATCATGGCCGGGGTGATTTCCGGCAGCAGCACATGGCCCAGAGCCGGAAAGACATGCTGCTCCAACAGCTGGGTATAACTGGCCCGGGTCTTTTCCGCCAGCGTGGCGGCTTTCTCTGGCAGATAGACGGCTTCAGCATATTGCCGGAAGGTTTTGATTTTAGCCGCCTCTACGGCTTCCGCAGCGGCCTTTTGCGCAGTCTCTTCGCGGGTCAGCACTTCCCCATCCGCCAGCTGCTGCTCCAATTCAGCGGCGAATTTCTGCAGCTCCCGCTGAATGGTGCGCTTGCTCCATGTCGGCTCCGGACGGAAGGTGCGCCAGACACGCCGCCCTCGCCCATTGCTGGCCTGCACCTCGTAGATTCGGTTTCCGTTTTTGTCAAGTTTCTCCTTGAAACTCGCCATAAAAATACACCTCCATATGGGTACACTTTGACAAGCCTGCCCGGAGGTGGTACAATATAGTTGTCTTAGGGCTGTATTGTTCCTCGTGAACAAGCTGTTCTTGGAAACGCTCTCGGTGCGCCAACACCGGGGGCATTTTTTATTTTTGAGCCAGATCAAACAGATATGCGCTTGCTTCTCCAAGCTCAGACTTCTGGCCGTCTGTCATGTAAGGCAAATATGGTTCAAATTCCTGATGATATTTTTCTGCCCAGTTCTGTTTTGCCTTTGCTGTTTTCAGGCTCTCGATTTTTGCCTGATACTTTTCTTCCGTTCGATGAATGATTTCCTTTACAGCATCATCTCGGAAGCCAAGGCTGCGATACTTCTTCAAATCATCAGTAGTGCTTACCTGTGCACCGTACTTTTTGCACTTTTCAAGTTCCATCAAGCGTCCAACGCAAAAGTCATATCTTGTAAAAAAGGTGGCCGGTTCCGTGGTCGTCTGAAGGATTTTAGCGCTTTCCTGAGCCTGCTTCAGAAACTGTGGAGCCAAGACCTTTGCATTCGCGCGAGAATCAACAAGGCCAGTCTGCCCCATCCATTCAGGATTGGGATTATAGACCGATTCGAGTAGTCCTTCGCATTTATCACTATCTTGAGAACGAAATTCCTTTGCTCCCGCGATTCCTCCATATATAACGCAAAGAATTAGAAGAGAAACCCCATATGCTATAAATCCAAAAATGAGTGAAACCAGAAATCCGCCATCTTTGAGATCGGCAAGAAAAACCAGCACTCCAATCAGAGCACAGACAACAGTCACTGGCTGTGGGATACTAGTGTACTTCGTTTCAAACTCAGGTTCATCCATATGTGATTTCCGGGATGCTTTTGGGATTGATTTTGCTGTAGACTTACTACTAAATGCCACACGCGAAACAGAATGTGCCAATCGATTCATGCTTCGGTCAAACGATTTCGCAGCACTCGCATATTTTTTTGAATATCCAACCTTGTTCTTTCTCGACATATCAAGTTCCTCTTTACCATTTATCGGAACACCTTCCGGCACTCCACAACCAATCCTGCAATTCGCACCGGCACCTTCTTCAGATCATAAATCTGCGGCTGATACACCGGATTAAAGCTTTTCGGGGTCAGGATCACGAGATCGCCTTCCCTGCGGAAGTATTTTACAGTCGCTTCGTTGCCGTTGACCATCACCACAGCCAACTGGCCGTTTTCCACTTCCGGTTGTTCACGTACAAGGATCTGGTCGCCCTCATCCATGCCGGCAGCATTCATGCTGTCCCCGCGAATGTTCAACCAGAAATACTTTGCACCGTCTGTCTGCCGGATGGGAATGTAATCTTCAATGTTTTCCTCGGCATACATCGGCATCCCTGCACGGACAGTTCCCAACAGCGGGGCAACGTTTTGGGCATTATAAAGCGTGGCTCCCGCTGGAAGTTCTTTATCAGCGCTATTCCCTGTCATAATAAAGCTTGGGGTGGTTTTTAGTGCCTTCGCGTAAGCTGCAATGCGGTCACGCCGCATATTAGCAATTTCACCGCTTTCCCAGCGGGAGACTGTTGCTTCTGATACGTCTACCAGCTCTGCGATTTCCTTTTGCGTTAACCCAAGAGCTTTTCGTCGGTCAGCTAAGTAATTCCCCATGATCTGATGCTCCTTTCTGCCTTTATTATATCATTATATTGCGTTTTTGCAATGTGTTTTTGCAATTTCCCAAAGAAAACTTGCATTTTCGTATTGACTTACGTATACGCAAGAGTTATACTGTTCTTGCGCAAAGGAGGTGAGCAAATGTTCAACCGCGATTTATTCCGTGCCAAATGTATCGAGCATGGCATAAGAACTCAAGATGCAGCCCAGATTATGGGCATCAATCCGGCAACTCTGTCCCGTAAAATGGGTGGTCAGTCCGACTTCACCCGAAACGAGATTCAGTTGTTCCGGGCCGCACTGCATCTTACTCCGCAGGAGACCGATGCTATTTTTTTCGCGTAAACTTACGTTTACGCAATATCAGTGAAAGGAGGTGAACCACATGGACAACAACAAAAAGCCCAGCTGGAAAGAACGGCTTTCCAGCCGGACAACGGCAGAGCTGATGAGACTGGCACTTTTCTTCCAGTGCATCGCACTGGGATTTCAAATCGCTGCGCTCATCCTAACCATTGCAAGATTAGCGTTATGAACGCAGCCAAAAAGGATGCACCACCAAAAATTGCAGCCGCAAGGGAAACTTTATAGCTTTTGAGCGCCAGTTCTCTATTTTTCTTGTTTTCCTCTGCCTGCTCTTTCTGGTCAGCTTCCATCATTTCAAGCATTCTGCGAAGGTCCTCTGCTGAATCAAGCTGTGCATTGCCAATCTTTTCTTGACGCTTGTGCTCAGCCTGTGCAGCGGCAAGCATTTCATTGTGCCTCTTTGCCTGCTCTTCCATTACTTTGCTTATCTGGCTGGCACTGTTGGGCATATCGTAGAGATTCATACAACTCACATCCCTTCCTGCAATCATTTTACCGCAGGAAGGCACATCAAACAAGGAGATACATCATGGAACGTTATATTATTTTCATCCCGGCGGATGGGCCGTGCAGACTGGTACCCTGCGACGATGGCGACACCTGCAAATTGAGCACCCTGCAGCAGCTGGTGGGCGGCTTTATCGAGGTGACCGAAAGCAGTTTGGAACCCACCTGGGCGCGGGAGCCGGTGGAGTGTATCCACCTGATCGTCAACGAGGAAGGGCTGCTGCGTCAGCTGCCGGATAACCCGCGCGCAACCGAGCTGTATGTTTGCGGTGACCGGTCTGCCATCGTCGGTGATGCCGTCCTGATGGCCGCCCGCGGTGAGGACCTGATTGGTTTCCCCAAGCCGGTGTGCAAGACCATCTGCGACGAATGGGAGCTTGGAATGGAGGACAGCACATGGAACGACTGACAAACCCGCGCTGTAATGGCATCAAGACCGGATATTGGAGCCCGGCCAAGAAGGAGGAACTTGTGCAGCACCTTGGCCGGTATGAGGACATCGGGCTCACGCCGGAGGAAATCATGACACGGCTTTCTGCGCAGGAAACGACGATTGATGTTCCGGCGTTCGACCAGATCATGGCCGACATCTTCACCACCGAGAAAAAGGAGTGACCACTATGAGGAAGCATACTCCTCCCGTCCCTTCTACCCCATTCATGAATGTCCGTGATGCTGCCCGGGCCACCGGGCTTTCGGAATACTACCTGCGCAAAGAGCTTGCTAAAGGCACCATTCCTCACCTCAAGAGTGGCCGGTGCATCATGATCAACGTCCCCGCCCTGCTGGTGCAGCTGGGTGTGCCGCAGAAATAAAAAGGAGGCATCCGCATGAAATCTTATACCCTCGCCTCTGAGCGAACTGCAGCACCCACTGGGTGCGCATATGTCGCGCCGCTGTTTTGGATGCATTGGTTTCGTTGGACTGACAGCCGAGCATCTGGCGACTACCAGCTGGGCGCACGGGTCAAGGACGAAAACCACACAGGCTTACAAATTTTTGCCGACGGTGAGTGGCATCCAGTCAAGGCGTTTACATCTGATTTGTGCGAGCCGTGGAAAACCTGCGAAGCCGAAAACATTTTGGGAGAGGAGATCGCGGAATGAAACTTGAAAGTGAATACCTTTTGCACACCGCCGTCATGCTGACGCATTCTGCATCCGATGGCGTGAGTTCGGCTAATTCCGTCAACAAATACGGTGGGACACCCGAGGCCATTGATAATGCCCGCAAAGAGCTTCAGGAGGCCAACGACAAAATCAGCCATGTCGAAGCGCTTCTTGGAATGATTGCTAGTTTGGAGGGAATGGTTTTATGAGAATCAAATCTGGCGTCTGGTACTGGCTGGCGGTGGCCAGCGGTGCCGTCGGGATGCTGTATGCGCTGGGCTTTGCAGGCAGCATTGAAGCCCTTGGCGTCATCTCCGACACCGACTTCATCACCGCGATGGTGCTGCTGTTGCTGGCGCTGTTCTTTGCCCGGCTGGGCGACCATGCCGCAGAGCGCGAGGCTCAGCGCCGCAAGTACATCGACCGCCGCCACGCCCGCCCCGAAGAGCCGGAGTACCGGCAGAACCGGAGGGACGCATGAACGCAAAAAAGCCCGTCGGTGCTGGAACACCGGCGAGCCTGCAAAGGGATGATGGTTTGAACCCCCATCACCCCGAAGAATAACACACTTTGGAGGTTTTAGCAAGAGATGAAAGGTATTCTTATCGAGCCGGGCAAAGACTCGGTCGTGACTACCCTGCCGGACACGCTGCAGGGCATGGAAGCACTTTTGCAGTGTCCCTGCGAGCAGAAAGTTCTGCCCCGCACCCCGGCGGTGCTGGTGTACGCCATCTACGGCAAGAGCCTGAACCGTACTTATCGCGGCCAGCCAATCTATGGCACTATCCTCTGCTACGGCTGGCGAAATAACCGCTTCCAGCCCCTGAACAAAGACCTGCAGGCCGAGATGCTGGACCGCCTGAAGGACACGGAGGTGAGAGTGTGACTACCTATATCTGCAAATGCGGACGGCGAGTAAAGAAATCCACCGATGCCAGTACCACTGGCAACCGCCTATCCGGCTATGCACCCGGCCATGAGTGCTGGGGATGCCCCTACGCCATGCCATACGGAAACTATCAATGGGATGAAAGTGCTAGAACTGTCAGCCGGGAGACTCAGGGCTACGAATGCCGGATGAGTAAGACCCTCACCTATGCGTCAGAGTTCGCTGGCTCTATCAAGGATAAATGCACTTGTCGAGTGCATAGTCTGGACTTCGACTTTCTGTCTCAGGTCTCCTCCTGGATCAAAGACACTTATCCAGACAGAGAGATTTTTGGCTCGTTTTCCAAAGATATTCGTGCATCGAACTATGGATCTGATGGCCGTTACTGCCTGACTATCACCTGCACCCAGAATCTGAAAGGCGTTGCCGCAAAAAGAGAGCTGCTTGATCAGTTCTTTACTCCGGATGGAAGCCGCAAGGACATGACCCCACAGCAGGAAATGGAAAAGATTCTTGCTGACATCAAAAAAGCAAAGGAGATTTTCTCATGTACACCTGCCCAGAATGCGGATGCTGCTGCGACCATGACAAGCCCTGCTGCCAGCAGTTCGGCGGCGGCAACACCGACCACCTCGGCGAGCGAGGCGGCTGCAAAAGGCTTGACCCCCGCGCTGTCCCCGCAGAGCAGCGCATCGGCCCCTGTTGTTCCTGCGGAGACTTCTTTTGCATCCGCAGCTGCCCCCAGCTTTGACTTCTCCGCTCTGGGCGATTTATCCCAGCAGGCCACCGAAGCCGACCAGCAGTTTGATTTGCATTACGGCGCGGCGCAGGACGAATACCTGATCTCCTGCATCTACCTTGCCCGCATCCACGCTCTGACTGCCAAGGCGGGCCGGTATGGCGGCGGTACATGGACAAAGTGGTATGAGAGCAAGGGGTTGAGCCATGGCAGTGTGACCAAGATGGTTCAAAACGGCGAGGCTTTTAATTCGTCAACTGTTGACGAATTAAAACAGCTGCCCGAGCTGACCCGCAAAGATTTGAACCTCATCGCCCGCAGCGGGTGCGCTGGGCAGCTGGTCGAAGCCGCCGGAGACAGCCAGCGGGTGCAGGAGCTTTTAGCCCAGCTCAAGGCCAAAGAGTACAAGCTGAACGAAACGCAGGCCAGATTGAAGAGCGCCTGCATTCAGGAGCAGGAGTCGCGGGACGCAATGAATACCGCCAATGCTCAGCTGGAAGCCGCCCACGCCGACATTAAAGGTCTGACCGAACAGAACGATCAGCTCAAAAGCCGGTTAGACGCCGCTGAAGCCCGGGAAGAGGAAGCATGGAAGATGCAGACCAAGGCCGAGCAGCGTGCCAAAATCGCCGAGAGCCAGCTGGAAGGCTCCCGTCAGGTAGCCGAAGCGGCCAATCGTCGGGCCGACAAGTGGAGATCCGAGGCCGAAGCTGCCCGGAAGCAGCCCATCGTAGCTGTGGTGGACAAGGACGAAGTCGTCCGGCAGGCCAAGGAAATGGCCGACGGCATGACCGCCGACTACAAAGCCACACAGGAGCAGGACGCCCGCGACGCATACGACAGCATCCTTCTGGCAGGGCGCTCCATCACAAATCTCGCGCAGTCCATAAAGCCGCTGTTCGGCAAGCTGCCGGGTGAACAGCGGGAAAACGCGATCGATCAGTTCGTACGCACATTAGGACAAATTCAAGGGGAGGTATCCAGATGTCTGTAAAGATCACGGCCCTCGAGGCCGAAAACGTCAAGCGCATCAAGGCCGTTGCGCTCACTCCTGCGCCCACCGGGCTCACCCTCGTGGGCGGCAACAACAATCAGGGCAAGACCAGCGTTCTCGACGCGCTGGCATGGGCGCTTGGCGGCGAAAAATTCCGCCCGAACGCCGCCCAGCGGGATGGTGCCGTCGCTCCCGCCCACCTCCGCGTCACTCTCTCCAACGGGGTCGTCGTGGAGCGCAAGGGCAAGAACAGCAGCCTCACCGTCACCGACCCCACCGGCCGCCGCAGCGGCCAGCAGCTGCTGAACGCTTTTGTCGAGCCGCTGGCCCTCGATCTGCCCCGCTTCATGGAGGCCAGCGACAAGGAAAAGGCTGACATCCTGCTGCGCATCATCGGCATCGGGAATGAATTGCATCTCCGGGATATGGAGATCAAAAGCATCTACGACAAGCGCACCTTCACCGGCCAGCTGGCCCAGCAGAAAAAGCACTTCGCCGACGAGCTCATCTCCTACCCCGACGCTCCCGAACAGCCCCTCAGCGCCTCCGACCTCATCCGCCGGCAGCAGGATATTCTGGCCCGGAACGGGGAGAATCAGCGTCTGCGGCAGCAGGCGCAGGAGTTGGCCCGGCAGGAACAACAGTGTCTGGACGAACTGAAACGCACCCGTGAGCGCATTGCGGAACTGGAAAAGCTGCGGGAAGAGCTGGACACCAAGCACACCAAGCTGTTCAACCAGCGAAAAAATGCAGAAAAGACCGTTGACCAGCTTCAGGACGAATCCACTGCCGAGCTGGAAGCCTCTATCCAGAGCATCGAGGAGACGAACCGGAAAGTCCGGGCCAACCTCGAAAAAGCCCGCGCCGAGGACGAAGCCTCCAAGTACGCCAGCGACTACGACAAGCTTACGGATGCCCTCGAGCAGAAGCGCAAAGAGCGTCTGGCCCTGCTGAACGGTGCCGACCTGCCCCTGCCGGAGCTGAGTGTGGAGGACGGCGCTCTTACTTATAAAGGCAAGCGCTGGCGGGATATGTCCGGCAGCGACCAGCTCCGGGTGGCCGCGGCCATCGTCCGGCGACTCAACCCGGACTGCGGCTTTGTCCTTCTGGACAAGCTCGAGCAGATGGACATGACCACGCTGGAAGAGTTCGGCCACTGGCTCGAAGCGGAGGGTCTGCAGGCCATCGCCACCCGCGTCTCCACCGGCAGCGAGTGCCAGATCATCATTGAGGACGGCATGGTCAAGGGTGCTGACCTGCCTGTCCTGTCCGCCGCACCCACGCAGACCAGAACATGGACGAAAGGAGCTTTCTGATGAGCAGCTATTCCATCACCACCGGCATTCTGAACACCCCGGTCAAGGTCGTGCTGTACGGCCCCGAGGGCATCGGCAAGAGCACATTTGCCTCTCACTTCCCGGACCCCGTTTTCATCGACACCGAGGGCGGCACCAAGCGGCTCAATGTTGCCCGCCTGCCTCAGCCCACCAGCTGGGCCATGCTGCTGGACGAGGTGCGGGCCGTCACCCGGGGCGAAGTTTCCTGCGGTACGCTGGTCATCGACACCGCCGACTGGGCCGAGCGTCTGGCCATCGACGCCATCTGCGCCAAAGCCAAGGTGGACGGCCTCGAGGGCTTCGGCTACGGCAAGGGTTACACCTACGTCAAGGAGGAGTTCGGCCGGCTCCTCGACGCCCTCGAGGAGGTGCTGAACAGCGGCCACCATGTGCTGATCCTCGCCCACGCGGCCATCACCAAGTTCGAGCAGCCGGACGCGGCGGGCAGTTATGACCGCTGGACCATGAAGACCACCAAGCAGACTGAACCCCTCCTGCGGGAGTGGTGCGATATGCTCCTCTTCGCCAACTACCAGACCATCGTAGAAAAGAGCGGCAGCGGCCCCAACGCCAAGAACAAAGCCACCGGCGGCAAACGGGTGCTCTACACCACCCACCACGCCTGCTGGGACGCCAAGAACCGCTTCGGCCTGCCGGATGAAGTCCCCTTCGACTACGCCAGCATCGCCCACTGCATCACCGGTCCGGCCTCTGCGCCGCCTGCCGCCCCGAAGCCCGCAGCACCCGCCGAAAAGGACATTCTTCCCCCGCCCAGCGCGCCGGCACCGCAGCCGGAACAGCCCCGGGAGACTGTTCCCGAAGCCCTGCTGACGCCCGACCTCATGGCGCTGGGCGTCCCCGAAAAGCTGGCCGCGCTGATGAGTGCCAACAACGTCACCCCCGAAGAATTGCAGTTCGTTGTGGGCAAGCGGGGCTATTTCCCGGAAGATATGCCCATCAGGGACTACCCCGCCGACTTTGTGGAGGGCTGTCTCGTGGCCGCATGGCCGCAGGTGCTCCAGATGGTGCTGGACAACCGCGACCTGCCTTTCTGATTTCTTCCTCTTAGGCTTCCCTAACAGGGGAGCTGGCTGCCGCAGGCAGACTGAGAGGTTCACACATTATTATAAAGGAGAATACTTATGGCTGACATGAATACCACTACCGACCGCGCTCTTGGCTGGGACGACGAATTTACCAACGTCTCGCAGGACTTCGTGCTCCTGCCCGAGGGCGAATACTACTTCGAAGTCACCGGGATGGAGCGCGCCCGCTTCGAGGGCAGCGCCAAGCTGCCGCCCTGCTCCATGGCAAAGCTGACGCTGAAGATCTTCGGCGGCGCTCTGGGCGATACCACCGTCACCCACCGTCTCTACCTCCACACCAAGACCCAGGGCCTGCTGGGCGCGTTCTTCGAGAGCATCGGCCAGTGCAGGAAGGGCGACACCTTCCGCCCCCGCTGGAACGAGGTCGTCGGCGCCAAAGGCCGCTGCAAGCTGGGCGTCCACGATTACGTCAAGAAGAGCGGCGACCCCGGCCAGAGCAATGAAGTCATCCGCTTCCTGCCGCCGCCTGAAGAGAAAGCCGCGCCCGCTCAGGGCTGGACGCAGGGGGCATTCTGATGGGAGAAAAACAGGCTCTGCGCCCCTATCAGGAAGCCGCCCGGAAGAGCATCCACACCGAGTGGGAAAATGGCCGTCTCCGCACCCTGCTGGTGCTGCCCACCGGCACCGGCAAGACCATCGTGTTCGCCTCCGTCGCCGCCGATCAGGTGCGGGCGGGCGACCGGGTGCTCATCCTCGCCCACCGGGGCGAGCTGTTGGAGCAGGCGGCAGACAAGCTTCAGCGCTCCACCGGTCTCGTCAGCGCGGTGGAAAAAGCCGAGTCCACCTGCCTCGACAGCTGGTATCGGGTGGTGGTCGGCTCTGTCCAGACCCTGCAGCGGCCGGCACGACTCGAGCGCTTCCCCCGGGACTACTTCGGGACTATCATCATCGACGAGGCCCACCATTCTATCACCGACGGCTACCGCCGCATCCTCGACTACTTCGGCAGTGCGAAGGTCCTGGGCGTGACCGCTACCCCCGACCGGGGCGATATGCGAAACCTCGGCGAGGTGTTCGACAGCCTGGCCTATGAGTACAAGCTGACCGATGCCATCAAAGACGGCTACCTCTGCCGCATCATGGCCCAGACCGTCCCCCTCAAGCTGGACATCTCCGCCGTGGGCATGAGCAGCGGCGATTATTCCGTAGGCGAGCTTGGCACTGCCCTTGACCCTTACCTGAGCCAAATTGCTGAAGAAATGGCAGCACGCTGTGCCGGGCGCAAAACGGTGGTGTTCCTGCCCCTCATCAAGACGAGCCAGAAATTCCGCGATCTGCTGAACGCGAAGGGCTTTCGCGCCGCCGAGGTCAACGGCCAGAGCGCCGACCGCAGACAGGTGCTTTCGGATTTCGAAGCCGACAAGTACAACGTGCTCTGCAACTCCATGCTGCTGACGGAAGGTTGGGACTGCCCCTCGGTGGACTGCGTCGTCGTGCTGCGGCCCACGAAGGTGCGCAGCCTCTACAGCCAGATGGTGGGACGCGGCACCCGGCTCTCCCCGGGCAAGAAAGACCTGCTGCTCCTCGATTTCCTCTGGATGACCGACAAGCACGAGCTCTGCCGCCCCGCCGACCTCGTCTGTGAGGACCGGGCCGTGGCCCGGCAGATGACCGAAAATCTGGCCGAGAGCGGCGGGCCGCAGGATATTGAGGACGCCGCCGCACAGGCCAGCGAGGATGTGGTGGCCCAGCGCGAAGAGGCGCTTGCCAAGCAGCTGGAAGAACAGCGCCGCAAAAAGGCGAAGCTGGTTGACCCGCTGCAATACGAGATGAGCATTCAGGCCGAGGACCTTTCCGGCTATGTGCCGGCCTTTGGCTGGGAGGCTGGCCCGCCCAGCGCAGAACAGACTGCTGCACTGGAAAAACTGGGCATCCTGCCCGACGCCGTGGAGTCTGCAGGCAAAGCGTCTCTCCTGCTCGACCGTCTCAGCAAGCGCCGGGACGAAGGTCTCACCACCCCAAAGCAGATCCGCTGCCTGGAGAAATACGGCTTCCAGCACGTCGGCACGTGGAGCTTCGAGGCCGCACGGCACATGATCGACCGCATTGCCGCCGGCGGCTGGCGGGGCGCGCCGAATGGCGTTGACCCCAAGAACTATATCCCGTCTGCTGAGTCGGTCATCGCAGATGATATGTTACTATGGTAATGCGAATGGAACATGAAAATGACATCAAAGAAGCGCTGGACTTCGTCTCCCCGTCCGCCCTGACCTATGAAGAATGGCTCATGGTGGGCATGGGCCTGAAAGAAGCCGGTCTGCCCGTCGCCGTGTGGGAGCAGTGGAGCGCCCGGGACGGCGGGCGGTATCACAAGGGCGAGTGCATCAAAAAATGGGAGAGCTTCCACGGCAGTTCGAAGCCCGTCACCCAGAGCAGCATCTTCCAGCTGGCCTACGAGCACGGCTGGTCCGGCCCTGCAGGCCATGCGCTGGACTGGGGCGATGAGCTGACCGTCGGCCCGCAGCAGCCCGCACTGGTAGACCCCCGCTGGGTCGAAGAGCAGGAGCTTTACCTTCCCGACACATGGGAGCCTGCCCAGCAGCTCAAACGCTACCTGCAGGCCCTCTTCGAGCCGGACGAGTATGTGGCCTATGTCACCGAGAGCTTCATGGCCGCCGACCGCCGACGCCCGGCGAAAGGCTGCTGGGACAGAACTGCCGGGCAGCTCATCGAAGAGCTGGACGCCTGCGGCGGCGACGTCGGCAAGGTCATGGGCGACTGCGACCCGGAAATCGGTGCATGGATCTGCTTCAACCCGGTGGACGGCACAGGCCGGAAGGATGCCAATGTCACCAGCTACCGCTACGCCCTCGTGGAGTGCGACAACATGGAGCCGGGCAAGCAGCTGGCCGCTATCCACCAGATGGAGCTGCCCTGCGCCGCGCTGGTCTACTCCGGCGGCAAGAGCATCCACGCCATCGTCCGGGTCAACGCGCCGGATTATGCTGAGTACCGCAAGCGGGTCGATCACCTCTACGCCATCTGCCAGAAGAACGGCCTGACCCTCGACCAGCAGAACCGCAACCCTTCCCGTCTCTCCCGGATGCCCGGCATCCTGCGGGCGGGGCAGAAACAGGCCCTGCTTGAAACGAATGTCGGCAAAAGCTGCTGGGAGGACTGGTGCGACTGGGTGGAGGCCTGCACCGATGACCTGCCCGACACCGAATGTCTGGCCGACGACTGGGACGACCTGCCCCCGCTGGCCGATGCCCTCATCTCCGGCGTACTGCGCCAGGGCCACAAGATGCTGCTGGCAGGCCCCTCCAAGGCAGGCAAGAGCTTCGCCCTCATCGAGTTATGCATCGCCATCGCCGAGGGCAAGACGTGGCTTGGCCGCTTCTCCTGTGCGCAGGGGCGTGTACTTTATATCAATCTGGAACTTGATAGGCCGTCCTGCCTGCACCGCTTCAAGGACGTCTATACCACGATGGGCCTTGCGCCGGACAATCTGCGGAACATTGACATCTGGAACCTGCGCGGCGCATCCGTCCCGATGGACAAGCTTGCCCCCAAGCTCATCCGCCGGGCAGGCAAAAAGGGCTACACTGCCGTCATCCTCGACCCCATCTACAAGGTCATCACCGGCGACGAGAACAGCGCCGACCAGATGGCGAAATTCTGCAACCAGTTCGATGTGGTCTGCCGCGCCCTGGACTGCGCCGTGATCTACTGCCACCATCATTCCAAGGGCGCGCAGGGCGGCAAGCGCAGCATGGACAGAGCCTCCGGCTCCGGCGTGTTTGCCCGCGACCCGGATGCCCTGCTGGACATGACCGAGCTGACCATCACCGACGCGATTCGGGAACAGCTCCACAATAAAGCCGCCTGCCGGGTCATCAAAGCGATGCTGGATAAGCGTGGCTATACGGACGCCTACGGCCCGGATGACGCCCTCAGCAAGAGCCGGATGCTCACCGTCGCCAAAGAGAAGCTTGGCCTCGCCGACCTGCGGGCCATCGACGCCGAAGTGGCTGCGGCTCAGAAGAAAGCCGACAGCATGACTGCCTGGCGCATCGAAGGCACCCTCCGCGAGTTTGCAAGCTTTGCCCCGGTGAACCTCTGGTTTGACTATCCGGTGCATAAGCTGGACAGCGGGCTTCTGGAAGATCTGCAGCCGGACAGCGACTTCCGCACACTGGGCGCAAAGGGCGCGAGCCGCCGCTGGGGTGACAAGGCCAAGCAGTCCAAGGACAGGAAGGCCGAGCTGGACACCGCTTTTGAAGCCTGCATGATGGACGGTGAGGTCACCGTCTACAGCCTCGGCGAGTATATGGATCTGAAGCCCCGCACCGTCAAGAACCGTCTGAAAGAAGACGGGCGCTTCTGGATCGACGGCGAGAAGGTTGGCCGCAAGGAACCCGGCAGTAGAGGTTAAACGCTCTGTTATATTTGCAATTACATCTTGTTGTAAAAGTGCGGTGATAGCCGCTATTTTGCACGACAGCAAAAACTGCAAAATTGCAGAAATAGCCGCTATGACTGCAACATTTGCAGTGCAAAATAGCCTATATATAATAGCATGACTGCACTGCAATGTGTGATGGGGTATCCCAGAGGATGGGGCGACCACAGCCCCCATCCTCCGGGGACCCTCCCCATCACGTTGGCCGCTGATACAAAAAAGAAAACGAGGTACGAAATGACCACACAGTTTTTTATCCCCATGCGTCCGCCCACCACTACCCATAACGCCAAAGAGCTTCATGCCTACATGAAGGGCGGCAAGCCCTGCGCCGTGCTGCATGACAGCCCTGAACTGAAAGCCGCCCGTGCCAAGCTCCACGCCTACCTCGCGCCCCACGCCCCTGAGAAGCCCATCCCGGCGGGCCGTCCGGTGCGTCTGCTGGTCAAGTGGATGTTCCCCGCCGAGGGCCGTCCGAACGGCAGCTGGCGCACTTCCAAGCCCGACACTGACAATCTGGAAAAAGCCCTCAAGGACGAGATGACCCGCCTGCACTTCTGGCACGACGACGCCCAGGTGTGCAGCGAGATCGTCGAGAAGTTCTGGGCCGACATCTGCGGCGTGTTCGTGCAGGTGGAGGAGCTGGCATGACCTACGAGGAAAAGATAAGCTGGCTCTCCCGCTATCGGGAAGCCGAAAAGCTCTACCAACGGCTCTCCTACCGGCTGGCAGAGGCACAGGAAGCCGCCCGGCACATTACCCAGAATCTCAGCGCCGCGCCGGGAGGCAGCAAAGATGGGCAGAGCCTCGCCCGGGCAGTAGAGCGCCAGGAGGAGGCTGAGCGCCGCGCCTACGCACAGCTGGCCGTCTGTGATGCTCTGTTTGAGGAAATTGATGCCGTGCTTGTGCAGCTGGACTCCGCCGAATACTGCGCTCTTCGCAAATACTATCTGGACTGCCTGAAATGGGAGCAGGTAGCCGCAGACATGAATTTCACTTCCCGTGGCATTTTCGCCCTGCGCCGCCGGGCCATTGAACACCTGAAGCTCTGAAACTGTGCAGTATCCGTTCATTGTGCGTTCACTCTCTTTCGGTGTAAAATGATACCATCGGCAGAGCCGGAAAGGCCACCCGATACACGCAGCCTCCGAAGCTTTTCCTACATCATGATGAATTGCTCCTTTGGACTTTTTGCTGCTTGACAGGCATTTTTCTCCTTCTTGAGCTTTCTGAGGCTGCTTCAAAGATTTTCTTCCCTGCACAGAAATGTGCGGGGATTTTTTATGCAGCCGTAGCTCAGACGCGAGAGCGCTGGCGTGACCAGACGGATGGAGGGCCGCACCCTCCCGGCTGCTCCATTTTTGTGCAGGAGAGGTGGTGAGGATGACCGACAAGCAGGCACGATTCTGCGAAGAATACATGGTCGATTTGAATGCGACCCAAGCGGCCATCCGCGCCGGATATTCCCCAGCAAGTGCCAAGACGGTGGGGCCGCGATTGTTGGAGAATGTTGGAGTTCAGAAGCTCATCGCCCAGCTTCAGGCTGAGCAGAGTCGCCGCACCGGTGTATCTACTGACCGGGTGGTGCGCGAGCTGGCAAAGATTGCATTCGTCAACGCCGCTGACCTCATCGACCCCAAGACCGCCTCTCTCAAATCCGATGCCAGCCACGATGACCTTGCCGCTGTGCAGTCAGTCAAGGTCAAGACGTTCGGCGAGGATGGGCTTGAGCAGGAAGTGAAACTGGCCGACAAGCTCCGCGCGCTCGACCTGCTGGGCAAACACCTCGGGATGTACAAAGACACTTCCGAGAAAGACCCCGCCGCCGATGCACTGGCAAAAGCGAAGGAACTTCTGGGAGGCGTGGACAGTGCCATTGACTGAATTTCAGCAGGAATATCTGCGCAACTGCAATCACCGTTGGAATGTCAAGACCGGGGCGACCCGCTCCGGCAAGACCTATCTTGACTGCGCCGTCACCATCCCGAAGCGCATCTGTGCGGCCCGGGGCGAGGGCCTGCTGGTCATGCTGGGCAACACCCTCGGCACGCTGGAACGCAACGTGCTGGAGTCCATGCGCAGCCTCTGGGGGCCGGAGCTTGTGGGCGTCGTCCGCACCTCGGCCTCTGGCAACATCGTGCAGCTCTTCGGCCACAAGGTCTATGTCCTTGGTGCCGACAACAAAAAGCACATTGCCCGCATCCAGGGCGCGGCCTTCGAGTATGCCTACGGCGACGAGATCACTACCTGGGACGAGGGCGTTTTCCAAATGCTCAAGAGCCGCCTCTCCTGTCCGCACAGTCATTTCGACGGCACCTGCAATCCGGAAAGCCCTTCCCACTGGTTCAAGAAATTCCTCGACAGCGACGCGGACATCTATTGTCAGGCCTACACCATCGACGACAATCCGACTCTTCCGGCCCAGTTCGTGGCCGACCTGAAAAAAGAGTATACCGGCACCGTCTACTATAACCGCTTCATCCTCGGGCAGTGGATGGCCGCGAACGGCGTTATCTACCGCCTGTTGGCCGACAGCCTCGCCGCCGGGGATAGGCGTTTTTTCTGGCCCGCCGAGAAGCAGCTGCACCCGTGGCGGATCCGCATTGGCGTGGACTTTGGCGGCAATGGCTCGAAGCACGCTTTTGTGGCGACGGCCATTCTCCCGGGCTGGTCCGGCGTTGTGGGGCTGGCGTCCCAGCGCATCGACCCGGTGGCGCAGGATGCCGACTTTCTGGCCGACAAGCTCATCGAGTTCTGTATCGCGGTCTTTGCCCGCTGGGGTGAGATTCAGTACATCTTCTGCGACAGCGCCGAGCAGACCCTGATAAACCACATCCGTTCCCGCCTGCGCCAATGCAGACTTTCCTGGCTGGCCGACCGGGTGGAGAACAGTGCCAAGATAAAGATCACCGACCGCATCCGGCTCACCTGCATCCTGATGGGCGGCGGACGCTTCTGGCTCATGCCGGAAGCTGCCACCCTGCGGGATGCCCTCGCTACGGCCCTTTACAGCGGCAAACATCCCGGCGTAGATGAGCGCCTCGACGACGGCAGCACCGACATCGACACACTGGACGCCTATGAGTACACCATCGAGCGCGATTTCAAGAGGTTGACGAACACATGAACATCACCGATTTTCTGGATCATCTGCATAAAACGCGCGGGTGGCAGCTGGATGCCGATTACTACAGCCAAATCGAGACATGGCGGCAATGGTGGAAAGGCAACGTACCCGGCGTTCATACCCGCGCCGCCGAGTATGCCGACGGCACCAAAAAGCGCACCATTGCCTCCCTGCGGATGCCCAAACGGGTCTGCGAGGACTGGGCGAATCTGTTGCTGAACGACCGCACCACTTTCCAAATCGCGGACGCTGCCACCGCCCGGTATCTTCTGGGCGACGATGAGCAGCAGGTGGGCGGACTGCTCCGCGACCTGCACTTCTGGACGCGCGCGAACGCGCTGGTCGAGAAAGCGTTCTGGTCCGGCACAGGCGCTTTCGTTTTGAGCGCTGAGAATATGACCGTCGTGAACGGCAAGGCCGTCCCCAGCCCGGACGTCCGGCTCCGGCTGGACTACGACCCGGCCCCCTGCATCCTGCCTCTGCGGGTAGAGCGGGGCATCGTGACCGAAGCGGCCTTTGTCTCCGAGTGTCTGATGGACGGCAAGCCCGCTGTCTACTTACAGACCCACACCGGCAACGAAAAGAAGCGCACCATCCGCAACGAATGGTTCCGCGTCACCGACTCCATGTCCGGCACACCGGTGTTTTCTCCGGTCGAGAAGCCCCCGGAAGGCACGGTGGAAAGCGTCACGGTAGAGGGCTCCCCGCCCTGGTTTGCACTGTTCAGCCCGGGAGCTGTCAAGAACATCGATGGCGGCAGTGGGCTGGGCATGAGCATCTTTGCCGAGGCGCTGGAAGAGGCGCAGGGCGTTGACCTTGCCTTTGACAACTATCGTGAGGACATCCGCCTCGGCCACAAGAAGATATTCTACAGCGCCGACATCTGCCGCAAGGTAGTGGACGATAAGGGCGTGGAGCACTCCATCCCGCCGGACGATGACGTCGTGAGCCAGTTTGTGCATCTGCCCGGCAAAGAAAGTAGCCTTGACCAGACCAGCGAGTACCATGAATACAATCCCGACCTCCGCGTGGAGCAGAATCACCGGGCGGTGCAGGATATGCTCAACCTGTTCTCCTTCAAGTGCGGGCTGGGGTGTCACCGGTACAATTTCGAGAACGGCAAGGTCACGACGGCCACCGAGTACAACGGCAGCCGACAGGATCTCGTAGCCAGCGCCAACAAGAACCAGATACCCATTGAGGGCGCGCTGATCGCCATCATCCGGGCCGTCCTCTGGGCCGCGAAGGAGCTGCAGAAGGCCGCAGTCGTCCCCGACACTCCCATCTCGGTGAACTGGGACGACAGCTATATCACCGACGCCGAGACCCGCATGACCCAGATGAGGGACGACGCCCTCAGCGGCTTGCTGCCCCGCTACAAGTATCTTTCGGCCCGGTACGGCATCTCCGAAGAGAATGCCCGCAGACTGGCGCAGGAAGCCAAAGACGAAAACCGCCAGCCTGAGCTGACCTTCGGCGGGGGTGTCTGATGCTGGCCCCGGACTATCTCGACCATGCACCCGACCGTCTCGTAATGCTCTGGCAGCAGGCCGAGGACGACATCCTGCGGGACGTGGCCCGGCGCATCGGCAGGATGGACGCCCTGACGCCCACGGCGAACTGGCAGCTCTGGCGCTGCCAGCAGACCGAGGCTGTCCGCAAGGATGTGGTGAAGCTTCTGGCCCGGTATACCGGCAAGAGCGAGGCCGAGATACGCCGTCTGATGCAGGAGGCCGCGGCCGCTGCACTGGAAGCCGAGGACGAGATTTATTTTCATTACGGCAAAGAACCGACGCCCTTCGAGGAGTCAGCTCCCTTGCGGAACCTGCTCAACGCAGGCTATCGGCAGACGGCAGGCAGCTTCTCCAACCTCACCGCCACCACGGCTAACACCGTCTCCGGGGCCTTTGAACAGGCGCTGGACAGGGCGTGGCTCCAAGTGAGCAGCGGCGCGTTTGACTACAAGACTGCCGTCAAACGGGCCGTGGACGGCCTCGCCGACTCCATGCCCTACGTCACCTACCCCAGCGGCCACAGGGATACGCTGGAGGTGGCCTGCCGCCGGGCCGTGCTCACCGGCGTGAACCAGACCGGCGCGAAGCTTCAGGAGGCCCGGATGGACGAGATGGGGGCCAGCTTCGTCGAAGTGACAGCCCACGGCGGGGCGCGTCCCAGTCATGCCGTATGGCAGGGCAGGCGCTACCACCGGGGCGGTGCGGTGGACTATCTGGGCCAGCACTACGAGGATTTCGAGTCGGTCACCGGCTACGGCACCGGCGCGGGGCTTTGCGGCTGGAACTGCCGCCACACCTTCTTCGTGGTGTTCCCGGAGCTGGGCAGCCCGCCCGCATGGACACAGGAGAGCCTCGAAGCCCTCAACGCCCGGAACATCGAGTATGACGGCAGGCTCTACACCCGCTATGAGATCAGCCAGATGCAGCGCGCCCGGGAGCGGGCCGTCCGCAAGTGGAAACGCCAGTATCTGGCCGAGGACGCCGCCGGGGCTGACACCACCGCCAGCGCCGTGAAGCTCCGGCAGGCCCGGCAGAGCCTTGCAGACTTCACTCGGGCCACCGGCGGCAGAGTGGACAGCGCCCGGACAAGCGTGCATGGGTTCGGACGGAGCGAGGGCAGCAAGGCCAGCTACGCGGCCCGGAAACAGGAGCGGTTCAATGCTGCAAATACTGAGTTGCAGCAAATGCGGGAAGCTGGTACAATAAAGGCGAAAGGTCGGCTCATTGAATCCCCGTCTGCTCCAAATGAGATAAATTTTGCAAGCGACCACGTCTTGCAGCGCTGGGCTGAACGCGGTATGGGGCCAATGGATGCCGAACGCATCATCCGCTCCTCTAAGGTCGCAATGTCCCAGCGAAACGGTACACAGACCTGTTATTACTCTGAGCTGGGCTTTGTCGCCATCGGACAAGATGGCAATGTGTCCAGCATCGGCCCGCTGGATGAGGGCGGAAAGAAATTGATGGAGGTGGTCAAAAAGCATGGAATTCCGCATTAGTGATGATGTGAAGCTTGAAGAATGGTTTTGTCCCATTTACAACCGAAAAATCGACTGCGGCTTATGCTTCGACATTTCCAACATCGGCGATGACATTCTTTGCCTGAAGGGCGACGATAAGCCGCCTTGCAGCTGGGATGAAGCCCACAAAAGCTGTCTCAAGTGTCAGCACTATGCTGACTGGGACTAACAGCCAAATACCGCGAGCGTCTTTGCCCATCCGGGCAGGGGCGCTTTTTTTATGCCGTATTCGCTCATATTGGTCAGAGCAGCTGCCTCGTAAGCAGCGGGCCGCCGGTTCGATTCCGGCAGACGGCACCATCGCGGCGGGCAGCGCGTACCCTGCCCAGCAACATGCGGAAGGCGAACCGCGTTACAAAACCGTAGTTTCACCCAAAGAAAGGGGTTTACTTATGAAGCGTGAAGACGTAAAGGCAAAGATTCCCGGCATCACCGACGAACAGCTCAACTGGCTGATGAGCGAAAACGGCGCTGACATCAACCGCGAGAAGACCGTCGCCGAACAGTTCAAGACCCAGTTCGAAAACACACAGGCCCAGCTCAAGGCCGCGCAGGACGGCCTCGCCAAGTTCGACGGCAAGAAGACCCCGGACGAGTACGAGGCCGAGCTGACGAAGCTCCGGAGCGATATGCAGGCACAGGCAGACGGCTTTGCTTTCGACTCGGCCCTGAACACCGCCATCATGGGAAAGAAGGGCCGCAGCGTCAAGGCCGTCCGCGCCCTGCTGGACATGGAGGCCCTCAAGTCCTCCAAAGACCGCACCACCGACATCGACAAGGCGCTGGAAGAAGCCGCAAAGGCCAACCCCTGGGCTTTCGGCGAGGCCGCAGAGGGCGGCAGTGTCCACGTTTCCAGCGGCGCAGAGCACGGCACTCCGCCCACCGGTGACACCGATGCTGTCACCGCTGCCTTCAAAGCGATGAACCCCGGCATCAAAATCGACTGATAGAAAGGAAACATTATGGCACACGAAGCACAGGTTCGTTATTCCAAGCTGGTTGACCTCAAGCTCCGGGCAACGCTGGTCAAGAAGGTCGGTGTTATCTGCAACAGCCGCTATGAGGGCAGCCCCAAGGCCGGCTCGGTCAAAGTCCCTGTCCGCGACACCGAAGTTGCCGTGAACGACTACGACAAGCAGACCGGCGCAGAGCTGACCGGCGGCGATACCACCTATCTTACCGTCAACATCGACAAGGACAAGGCCGTCAATGAGATCATCGACGGCTTCGACGCCGCCAGCGTCCCCGACGATCTGGTGGCTGATCGTCTGGACAGTGCCGGTTATTCTCTGGCGCTGCAGGTGGATTCCGACGGCTCTGTGGAGTTGACCACCGCAGGCACTGCCTTCGGCACCACCACCGCCCTGACCGAGAAGACCATCTACGGCAACATCGTGGACGCCCGCACCAAGCTCTCCACCGTCCATGTCCCTACCGAAGGCCGCTGGCTGTTGGTCTCGCCCGAAATCTATGGTCTGCTGCTGAAGAGTCCCGAGTTCATCAAGGCGTCTGACCTTGGCGATGCTGTCGTCCAGACCGGCGCTGTGGGCCGCATCGCTGGCTTCACCGTCTTTGAGGATTCCACCCTCGGCGAAAACGTGGAGTACATCGCCGGTCATCCCAACTGGTTTGCCTTCATCGACGAGTGGGCCGTCCCCGTCTATGTGCAGGATCTCAATGGTTCCAGCAAGTACATCGGCGCGTCCGCAGTCAAAGGCCGCAAGGTCTACGCCTTCAAAGTCACCAAGCCCCAGACCATCCTCATCAAGAAGAAAGCGTGACCGAACCTCTCAGTCTGCCTGCGGCAACCAGCTCCCCTAACAGGGGAGCCTGAAAGGAGCTGATTTTTTTGAATTACTGCACCTATGACCAGTATGCAGCCGTCGGCGGCACGCTGGACGAAGCTGCCTTTGCCCCTTTGGCCGCACGGGCGTCCCGGCTCATCGACCGGATGACCTTTGGCCGGGCCGAGGGCCATGCCGCAGTGTGCGAAGGCTGTGCAGAGGCACTGGCGGATGCCTGCATCCAGATCATCGATGCAGCGAACGCCGTGCAGAGCGCTTGCACGCCGCCCGGCGTGTCCAGCGTCTCCAACGATGGCGTGTCCATGACCTTCACCTCCGGCGCACTGGCCGAACGGCTGGCGGCAGAGGCGCAGGACATCCTCGCCAACACACTGGGCAGCGACCCGCACAATCTGCTGTATCGGGGGTGTTTCTGATGCAGACCCCCGTCACGGTCGTCATGCTGCTGCACGACACGGCCACCGAAGCCGACCAGCCGGTCTGCAAGGTGCTCACGGGGTGCAGCTGGCGGGAGACGCGCCGCACCTCGGCCTCCGGCGACCCCCAGAGGGTGGTGCATATCCGCCTCCCGCCTGCGCCGGGTTATCTGCCCTATCCCCAGTGGGCGCGTCTGCCCCCGGCAGAAAAAGCCGCGCACTGGACGCTCAAGCGGGGCAGCAAGCTCCTCTGCGGCGCTGTCCGCAGCCTGACGGAGGCCGAATACGCCGCCCTCGAAAAAACGCACATCTGCTGTACGGTGGCGGACGTCTCGGACGACCGGGGCGTCCCGCTGCCGCATTTTCATGTGGAAGGGAGCTGAGAGAATGAGCGCACTGATCCCCTTTGGCCCGGTCGCGCCGTCAGCAAAACCGGTCTTCGACCCACCTGACGGCTGGAAGTACCGGGTCGATGGTGTGCAGATGGAGTTGAGCTGGCGTCCCGACTTCGGCGCAGAAAAGACCGCCGCCCTGCAAAAGGCCCAGTTCGCCCTTGCGCAGGAAGCCGCGCGGCTCATCGACGCCTATGTGCCGTTCGATACCGGCGCACTGAAAAACAGCGTTCAGACCGCTTCCAAGTACGACGAGGGCCTTTTGGTGTACAACACCCCTTACGCCCGCAAGCAGTATTACCTCCATGCAGAGGGTACAGACCTTCGTGGAGACACCGGCCTGCGCGGCTCCTACTGGGGCCAGCGGGCTATTGCTGATGTGGGCGAGCATCTTGCTCTCTACGGCGCAAAGGCTGTCACGACCTTCTGGGGAGGGATGGGCCACTTATGAGCGAGAAAGCCACCATCACGGCCATGCGGGAGTGGCTCAAAACCTGCCCGCTCATCGCCGAGGAACAGGGCGAAAACGGCACAGCCTTCCGTATCTCCGGGCTTTCCCCGGAGCCGGTGGCCGAGTTTTCCATCGAGGACAGCCCCACCGACCCGGTGACGGCTGTTTTCTTTTCCGGCCGCAACCTCGCCAAGAGCTACATCTTCGTCAGTCGCCGCGACTACAACGAGGCCCAGAGCGTCCAGATCGCGAGCAGCGGCTTTTTTGAGCAGCTGACCGAATGGGTGCTGGCCCAGAACGACCGGCATCACCTGCCCCGGCTGGGCGGCCGCAAAGAGCCGCTGCGCGTTTCGGTGACGTCCAGCGGCTATATCGTCGCCGCCGGGTCGGGCAGCTGCCGGATGCAGCTCCAGCTCCGGCTGGAGTATTACCAGCCAAAAGGCTGAATCGAAAGGAGTTTTTCTTATGACTGTTACCGAAGCCGTCAAGCTGTCGGGCCTGACCCCCAGCGCAGCCTATACCGGCGTGGAGACCACCGACGACTTCCTTCTGGCTGTCCAGACCGAGGCCAGCCAGACCGACGTAAAAAACTGGGTGGTCTGTGCCGACCACGTGCGGGAGCACAGCGGCGCACTGAACGCCTCCACCACGGACAACACCTACATCCGCACCGGCCCTGTCACCACCAAGGGCAGTGTCCAGCGCACCCTCTCCATTCAGGGCGACCGCTATGTGGGCGACGCCTTTCAGGACTTTCTGCTCTCCCACAGGATCGCGTTCGGCTCCGGCCAGAGCGTGGTGGTGCCTTATGTTTACTTCTCTCTCCGCACCGGCAAGGGCGAGAAGGGCGAAGGCGCGCTCATCCTGACCAGCGATGTGGGCGGCAGCGCCGGCGCGAATGCCACCTTTGCCGCCGATTTCAAGGGCATCGGCATCCCGGCTGAGTTCGACTATAACACCGCCGTCGCGGGCTGAGAGAAAGGAGCACCGATAGATGCTGATCCATGGACAGGAATTTGATTTTTCGCTTCTGAACGCCAACGACCTCGACCGTCTGGAGGAAGCACTGGACGAGATGACCCGGGAGAGCGAGGCCGAGACAGCCCGGTGCGAACGGGAGAATGTCCGCCTGCGCGACCGTCTCCGCGCACAGGCCCGCGTCTCCATGCGCGGCCTCGACAAGATCCTGGGCGCAGGGGCATCCGCCCGTCTGGGGCTGAACGAAAACGATGTCAGCCGTCTGTACGACGTCCTCGACGAGATCACGCAGGCAGCCGCTGCCGAGAAGGCTCGTTATTCCCGCCCGGCGGCCGTCCCTCAGAACCGCGCCCAGCGCCGGGCTGAGAAGCGCCAGAAGGACAAGCACAAGCCGCCCGTGAGCTATCCGGCCCAGCCTGCCGCCGCCCAGATGGTGGAGCGGGTGGACAAGGCCGCACGCCGCAAGCAGCTTCTGACCGAGCTGGCTGCTCTGGAAAATGGCTGACATCCTGCTGGACAGGCTGCCCCGCGCGTGGGCAGGCAGACCCATCGACTGGGATTTCCGGCCTATGGTCTGGTTCAACGGGCAGTATCTTCGCCTTCCGGAGGACGAAAAGGGCCTGCCTGAGCTGGCCCGGGAAACCATTCACCGTTTTTACCGAGTGGTCGTCCCGCCGGAGGAAGAGGTGGACGCTTTCAAGGCGCTGGTGGAGTTCTACACCGCAGGCCCGCAGGAAGTGGCCGACCGCCCCGGCAGCAGCCCCACCGAGGAGCTGGCGCTGGACTACGTCACCGACGGCCCCGCCATCGTGGCCGCGTTCCAGCAGGCATACGGCATCGACCTCACCCGGGCACGGCTCCACTGGTGGCGGTTCAAGGCCCTCATGTCCAACCTGCCCGAGGAGACCCAGCTGGTGAAGATCATCGGGTTCCGGACGGCTGACCTCGCGCAGTTTCAGGGCGCAGAGCGGGAGCGGCGTGCCGAGCTGAAGGAACGCTTCGCCCTGCCCGCTGCCCTACGGAAAGGAGGTGGTCGCATTGTCACCCTGCAAGACCGCAACGAAGCCTTTGCGGCCCGCTTCCGGCGCTGACCGCGCCCCGGTGGTCTGCCCCCTGTGCGGCCGGCCCCTGCCGGTCTGGGCCATCCCGGAAGCCAGCGCCCGGGGCATCTGGGTCAAATGCAAGAACCCGGCCTGCCGCAAAGAAATCGAAATAAAACTCTAAGCCTGTGCCACTGTGCCTGCGCTCTTTTTCACAGAAAGAGGTGGACACCGTGGCCGCAGATTTTTCCATCACCGGCGAAGTAAAGCTCAACAGTGAACCGGCTGAGAAAGCCACGAGCAAGTGGACAGTGGCCGCAGGCCAGCTCATCGCGGACTTTGCCAAGAAAGCTGCATCCAGCCTGAAAAGCGTGGTCAAATCCGGTCTGGACTACAACGCCCAGATGGAAAGCTATCTGACCAACTTCAAGGTCATGCTGGGCAACGAACAGCTTGCCGCCGAGAAGCTGGAAGAGATACGCCGGATGGCCGCAAGCACGCCCTTCTCCCTGTCCGACCTGACCGAGGGGACCCAGACCCTCTTGCAGTTCGGCGTCGCGGCGGACGACACCACCGGCGTGCTCAAGCAGCTGGGCGATATTTCGCTGGGCAACGCGGACAAGCTCCAGACCCTCGTGCGGGCTTACGGCAAGATGTCCAGCGCCCAGAAGGTCACGCTGGAAAACGTCAACATGATGATCGACGCGGGCTTCAACCCGCTCAATCAGATCTGCGACGCCACCGGCGAAAGCATGAGCGCCCTCTACAAGCGCATCTCGGACGGCAAGGTCAGCTTCAACGAGCTGGAAGCCGCCGTGGCCGCTGCCACCAGCGAGGGTGGGCAGTTCTACAACGGTATGCTGGAGGCCAGCCAGACCTTCAACGGCAGGCTGTCTACCCTGAAGGACAACGTGGCCGCGCTGACCGGTGAACTGACCAGCGGGCTGTTCTCGGCTCTCGGGGACATCATCGTCAAGGCAAACGAGCTGGTCGTCTCCATCACCGAGGACGACAGCAAGATGGCTGCGCTCAAGGAGACCATCGGCGTACTGACGGCGGCGGTCGTGGCCGTCACGGCGGCAGTGCTGAGCTATAAGGCGACCGTGGCAGCAGCTACAGCTATCACGGCGCTGCATACCGCTGCCACCACCGCGATGGCTGCGGCCCATAAAGCTGCCGCCGCAGGAGCTACCGGTCTGCAAGTGGCACAGGCGGCATTGAATACCGTGCTTTCGGCCAATCCCATCGGGCTTGTGGTGGCCGCTCTGGCCGCTCTGGCGGCGGGGCTTGTGACAGCCTACCACACCAGCGAGGCCTTCCGCTCTGCTGTCGATTCAGCATTTTCGGCCATTCAAAAGACAGCCTCGAATGTCATCGGTTCGGTGGTGGACTGGATCAATGAGCTGGTGGCCCGCATCAAGGGTGCAACCGCCGCTCTGGGCTCTCTGAAAAACGGCCTCGGTGCAGCAAAAGATGCCTACAACGAGGCTTATTCCGACGCTATCGGCAGCTATCAGCAGTCGAAAAGAGATAAGGCAAGCCAGAACCGCCTCGACAAGCACAATGAGCGGGTCGCACAGTCTCAAGCTAACGCGGCCAGCAGTTCCGGCTCTTCCGGCGCGGCGGCATCTGCCACCGCCGCTGCCGCTGCGGCCACCTCTGCCGCCAAGAGCACAAAACAGGCCACGGCGGACATCATCAAATCCATCAGCGACACCACCACCGCAGTCAAGGACGGCGTGACCACCACGACCGAGACTGTCACCGAAACGCTGTCCAACGGCACGACCCAGCAGAAGCAGGTCATCACCTCCACCAGCCGCCAGCTGGTGGACGGCGTCCTCAAGGACATCAAGACCGTCGAGACCATCGCGGCAGACGGCAAGCGGACGGTCAGCCAGACTATGGAGACCGTGCGGGACGTGGTGAGCACCGTGACGGCCAGCAGCACGGCCCTCGTGGACGGCATCAAGACCACCACCCAGACCGTGACCAAGACCCTCGCGGACGGAACCACCGAGCAGCAGCGGGTCATCACCCAGACGCAGGACAAGGTCATCGACGGAGCGCTCCGCACGGTGGAGACCGTCAAGACCATTGCCGCCGACGGCACCGAGCAGGTGGCCGAGACCATCAAGGACAGCTCCGCCAAGACCTTAGACGGCCTTTGGAAAGAGATTCAGGACCGCACCAACGAGGGCATCCTCGGCACGGTAGACACCCTGTGGGAAGCCGTGAAGAGCGGCGACTGGGTGGGCATCGGCAAGTGGGCGGCATCCGCCCTCTACTCGGGCCTCACCGCCGACCAGAAGCAGCAGCTCACCGACTATGCCCTCTCGCTGGTGGACGGCCTGAACGGCGTCCTCGGCGACGCGGCGGGCAGTCTGGCGCAGACGGCGTGGAGCCTCGGGCAGAGCCTCTACAACGGCATCACCGGCAAGTTCGGCGACATCTCCTCCATGGCCGTCAAGATGGGCGGCACCCTGAAAAGCGTGTTCGGCGCACTCAAGGTCCCGCTGGCCGCTGCGGCCAAAGCCATCAGCGCCGGCCTCTCCGGCGGTCTGCTGAGTATGTTTCCCGCCATCTATGCGGGCTTCGCCGGCATGATCGGCACCATCGGCGCAGCCGTCGAAGGGATGCTGGCCGCCATCAGCGCGGCCCTCACCTCCACCCTCTTCGGCATCCCGGCGGGCCTCGTGGTGGCCGCTGCCGCCGTCGCTCTGGGCGTCGCCATCGCGGCCATCGTGTCCAAGCTGGGCGGGAGCCACAGCAGTTCCGGCGGCTCTGGCGGCAGCGGTGGGGGCGGGGGCGGAAGCTCCGGCCTCGACCTCGACACCCCCAGCATCACCGACGGGTCGAACAAGCTGACAGACACCATCGACGCCAACACCGCAAAGCTCACCGAGATCAACAAGTCCCTCGCCAAGCTGGTCAAGAGCGCAAACGCCCTTGTCCTCAGCGACAACATGGCCGTGAGCAGCCGGGTGGCAGCATCCGGCACGGCGCAGGTCGCCGCCGCTGCTCACAGCTACCGCGAGGGCGACACCAACATCACCCAGAACATCTACTCCAAGGCCCACACCGCCGCCGACCTCCAGCGCGAAGCCCGCTGGGAGGCCGACCGCGCCAAGGCACAGAACCGCTGAAAGGAGGTCATCTACTCGTGCGCAAAGACCATCTCCGCCTCGTGACGGACGCCGGAGCCTCCCTCGACCTCGGCTGGGACTATGGCATCCCCTACCAGATTGACAACCTCTCGGGCGTGGATGTCACCCTCAAGACCGCCCAGGGCGTCAACCAGCAGGGGGTCACCGTGGAGGGCCAGAGCGTGGAGGGGATCTCTCATGAGGTCATCGCGGATTTCTGGGGGCCGGAGGGCGAGCGGCAGGCAAATCTGTTTTTGCAAAAGCTGCCCTTCTTCACCTCCGGCACCGCCTACTTCGGCGACAAGTATTTTTCCCGCTTCGTGCTCCAAAAGACCCCCTATCCCATCCAGTTCCACCCTTACCCCCGGCTGGACATGATGCTCTACCGCCCCAAGCCCTACTGGTACAGCCTGACGGCCCAGAACGCTGTCATGGGCGGCTTCATCCCCCACTTCCAGTTTCCCGTCTGCTACGACAGCCACCAGTACAGCGAGTGGCGGCAGAGCTACTTCCTCAACATCCGCAACCCCGGGGCGCTGCCGGTGCCTTTCACCGCGAAGCTCCGCTCCTCGGGTATCGTGGTCGATCCCGCCATCCGCAACAGCGTCACCGGGGAGCACATCGGCTTTGACACCACCCTGAACAAGGGGGACGTGCTGGAGATCTACCGCACCACCACCGACCGTCTGGCCGTCAAGCTCATCTCCGGCGGCGTGGAGACCAACGCCTTCGCCCTGCTGGACGAGGACAGCGACCTCATGGAGCTGCATCCCGGCGATAACGTCCTCACCGCCGACGCCGCCAGCGGCAGGGAGGGCTTGCAGGCGTCCATCTCCTTCTACCCGATGGTGGTGGGCATCCTGCCTGAGGTGATGAAATGACATTCGACGTCTTGGATGAAACGACCCTCGCCCGCCTCGGGAATATCGACGTATGGGTGTCGGTGTACTGGGATGAGCCCTACAACTCCGAAGGCAGCTTTACCCTCGAGGTGCGACCTACACCCGAAAACCTAGAGCTGCTGCGGGAGGGCCGCTGGCTCGTCCGCACCGACGCAGCGGTCAAAATCCCCATGCGCATCTGCCACCGGAGCAACGAGAACGAGGACGCCAACCTCGTCGTCACCGGCTACCCGGCCACGTGGATCTTCACCAAGCGCGTCTCCGCGTCGGCCATCAAGAACGAGAACGCCGAAACCGCCATGCTGACCCTCGCCAAAGCGGCAAAGCCCTGGCCCCGGCTGGAAGTGGCTGAACCGAAGGGCTTTGACACCAAGTTCGAGAACCAGACCTCGGGCGCTGCACTCTTTGGGTATTTCAAGACGGTGGGCGCAGCCTGCGACCTCGGCTTCCGGGTCGTCCTCATGGGCAAAAACAGCGCGAAAAAACTCATGTTCGAGGTCTGGCGGCCCACAGCAGACCCCAACAACCGCTTTTCGACCAAGTGGGGCAGCCTGCGGGAGGCCAGCTGGGCCTTCGGCGACGGCAGCTATGCCAACGTGGCGCTTGTGTTAGGCGCTGGCGAGGGCAGCAGCCGGGCCATGGTCTGGGTGGGCGACACCGAGGCCGAAGGAGCCCAGCGCCGGGAGATGATCGTGGACGCCCGGGACATCCAGCCCGAGGACGGCGAGACCGTCAAAAGCGACAGCTACATCAAACGGCTGGCTGATAGGGGCGCATCGAAGCTCCTCGAACAGCTCCGCACCGGCAGCATCGAGATGACGCTGGACGCCGACGGCCTCGAGCCGGGCGACGTCTGTTTCTGCTCCCTGCCGGATCTCGGCTACAAGGCCACTGTCCGGGTGGCCGACATCATCATTCAGAGCCAGACCGACGGCACCACCCGCACCGCGCGGCTGGGTACACCCGTCTGGCACAAGATCTAGGAGGCGATAGCTTGAGCTCCCCCGGAATTATTACCTACCCGCTGGGCGGCATCACCTATGACGCCGAGGATGCTGCGGCCTACTTTGCCGGGCGCACCAGCGGCGTTTACAGCACCGACACCGATTTCGCGGTGGCTGCTGCCGCCGATGGCAGTACCGACCTCACCGTCAGCGCCGGTCAGGCGTGGATGCACGTCAGCCGGTGGGTGGGCCTCAGCGTCACCATGCGGGAGGCCCAGACCCTCACGCTGCCCCTCGCGGACAGCGCTCTGCCCCGCATCGACCGCGTCGTGCTCCGGTACGACGCTACCAGCCGCAGCACCTCTCTGCAGGTGCTGCAGGGCGCGCCGTCCTCCGAGCCGGCAGGCCCGGACCTCTCCCGCACCGAGATGGTCTATGACCTCTGCCTCGCCGAGGTCTCCCGCCCGGCGGGCCAGACCTCCGTCTCCACCGCCGACCTCACCGACACCCGCACCGACGAAGCCCTCTGCGGCCTCATGCGGGACGGCGTCACCGGCATCCCCATGGACGAGCTGGGCGCACAGGCATTGGCCAAGGCCAAAGAGACCGCCAAGCTTTGCGACAAGCTGCTGGCCAGCTACAGCGGCGGCTATCTCGGCATCTGGCCGGTGACCCTGACGGCGGACGGCTGGGCCGAATGCACCGACGTGCCCGGCTACGCCTACAAGCAGACGGCCGCCCTGCGGGCCGCGAGGGCGGCCACCGTCCCCTCGGCGGTGCCAAGCCCCGAGACCTATACCGTGGCCGTCACGGCGGGGCTTGCAGGCGTCTGCGAGACCAAGGACGGCAGCATCACGTTTTGGGCCGAGAACGTCCCCGAAGGCGGCATCCAGATGCAGGTGGAGCTGCTGGGACCCTCGGCCTCGACCGCTGACACCGGAGAGGACACCCTAGGCGACACCGTTTTGGAAGACACGACTTTGTAACGGAGGTACACCATGAAGTATGTGAAACAGCATTTCGTCACCGGGATGAAGGTCAGCCTGCCCGACGTGCTCAACCGGATGGAGGACGGCATCGCAGCCGCCTGCGGCGCGGCGGTGGAGGGCATCGGCAGCGTGATCACCGGCGATACACCCGCCGCCGGCATCCGGGACGGCAAGCTCTGCCTGACTCTGCCGCGCGGTGAACCCGGCCCGCAGGGCGACCCCGGCGAGGGCCTGAGTGACAACGCCAAGGCCCTGCTGCTCTCCCTGTTGGCCGGCACGGCCCTCGACAGGGACGCCGCTCTCGCTGCCCTGCGGGCGGAGTGGGGCCTCGCCGAGCCGGACGACACCACCCCCGAGGCCGCAGACGCGGCAGACGCGGCAGACGCAGCAGAGGAGGCGTGAGTATGGCGCTGGGAAGCGTAAGTATATCCACCTTTATCCCGGGGGAGTTGGAGGATTTAACCGGCACAGTTAGTATTATCCCGTTTACCCGGGCGGAAATCGAGCGGCTAGCAAACAAGAAAGCATACCCGGATGGTAAGCTGGTATGGTCCGCTAACGTCAATGCATCGTCTACTACCAATGTTCCTGATGACGTGGACTATATCACGATTTCAGTTGGCAACTCCCCTGTTAAAGTAGCCCGTGGCGGCTCCGCACAATGGACGAGCAGTGCGTATTATAAGTACTCTCCTAGCGGCTATGTTGCTGTTAATAATACCGCAAAGTTTTCTGACGAAGGAGTTCTTACGCTCTCATGGTCCTGTAGCGTCAATATCAGTAGCGGCGGTACATACCAACTCACAGGCTACCACTACTACTGACAAAACAAAAAGCAGCCCCGGGTGGGGGCTGCTCAAAAGAAAGGTCGTGTTCTCTATCGCTATCAAAGAATATTCCATGTCCCGGGACTCCACCCGGCAGCTCTCGCCCAGCTTCAAGGTGCGGGAGTTTGCCTGCAAGGGCAGCAATGTCGTGCTCCTCGACGACGAGCTTGTGGTGCTGCTCCAGTGCATCCGGGAGCACTTCGGAAAGCCGGTGCATATCACCAGCGGCTACCGCACCGCCGCCCACAACGCCGCCGTCGGCGGCAGCAAGTCCAGCCAGCACCTGCTGGGCCGGGCGGCGGACTTCTACGTCGAAGGTGTAGATGTGGCCGTTGTGGCCGCCTACGCCGAGACCCTGCTGCCAGCCCGGGGCGGCATCGGGCGCTACCCGAAGGACGCAAAGCATCCCAAGCGCAGCACCGGCTGGGTGCATATCGATACCCGGGCGAATAAGAGCCGGTGGAGTATGTAAAGGAGTGAAGAAAATGAAGGATACCATTTGCACCGTCATCGGCCTCATCGGCGGGGCCATTGCCGCCTTGTTCGGTGGCTGGGACACCGCCTTGCAGACGCTGGTCATCTTTATGGCCATCGACTACATCACCGGTCTGGTGGTGGCGGGCGTGTTCCACGCCAGCCCCAAGACCAAGACCGGCGCGCTGGAAAGCAAGGCTGGCTGGAAGGGCCTCATCCGCAAAGGTGAGACTCTGCTCATCGTTCTGGTGGCCTGCCAGCTGGATGCCGTCATCGGCGGCAGCTTCGTCCGCGACGCAGCGATCATCGGCTTTTCGGCCAACGAGGCCATCTCCATCGTCGAGAATGCCGGCCTGATGGGTCTGCCCATCCCCGCAGCCATCACCAAGGCCATCGACATCCTCAAGCAGCGGGCCGAGACGCCCGAGAAAGGCAAGGACTGATATGAAAAAGAAGATCTCCGCCGGCACCCTGACCCGCACTGCTGTGCTGGGCCTCGCCCTGGCAAATCAGCTGCTCAGCGCAGCGGGTAAGCCTTTGCTTCCCATCGACAATGCCCAGCTTGAGCAGATGATCTCTACTGGGGTTACCGTCGGTGCTGCGCTGGCCGCATGGTGGAAGAACAACAGCTTCACCCCTGAGGCCATCGAGGCAGATGCATTCATGGCGAGGATGAAGAAGAGCGTACATTGAGCTGTCGCCCCTAACTGCATAGCATGACAACGCCCCCGCTTCGGATGGTCTCCGAGGCGGGGGCGCTTTGTTTATTCTTTCATCATGGCAAGTATGAGCCGCATTTCTTCCGTTGCAGCTTGAATCTCACCGCAGAGCTGTTCGACCTCTGCGACGCAGCTGACCAAATCAAGTGTCTTGATATATTCAATTTTTCGCCCTATATCCGAGAATTTTTGTCCAACACAACCCAGCTGTTCTTCCGGAAAGTTCATACATCCACCGTTCCGCCCTTTTTCTCAAACCGATTTCACAACAATTATCTATCACTTAATTCATTGAAAATTTTGTCAAAAAGCCTCAATTCTCGATTTTGAGCCACCTCATGTTGCGGTTTTTGTTGCGGTTTTCTTCATGCAAGTCAGCGCAAGCAAGAAAAAATCCTACAAATCAGTCAAATTTTGACGCTGATTTGTAGGATTTTTGGAGCTACTGATCCGATTCGAACGGACGACCTGCTCATTACGAGTGAGCTGCTCTACCGGCTGAGCCACAGTAGCACATTGCGATCTCTGCAACGTGTGATATTTTACCATAAAAGCCGGGAGCTGTCAAGATTGATTCGCAACTTTATCCCTCTGTGTTTGATTCGGCTCCTTTGCAAGGACGCGGCTCAGCTCACAGACCCCAAAGCAGCAGCCGAGAAACACCAGCAGCGCACAGTCGGGCGGGAGGCGGCGCATCGTGGTCACGCGGCCGCACAGGGTGCTGAACGTCTCCTGCGCCCGCTGAGGAAGGAGAAGATAGAATACCAGCAGCGAAAGTGGCAGATGGAGCAGCCGGGCGCGGTAGAGCGGGCGGAGGGTCATCTCGGGCGGGCAGATGGTCCGCACCTGCATCAGAACAGAAAGCCCCTGCACGCTCAGCGCCGCGCAGCACAGCATACTGGCGAACCGACCGCTTTTTGCAGCCAGGTCACAGCCGGAGCAGACCTCCAAAAGCATCGTGCAGAAAACGCCTGCACCCGAGGGCAGCACTTCCCCCGCTCCTGCGGCCAGCATCCGGAAAAACAGGACGAAGCCGCAGAGCTTGAGATAGGTCTGGGACGCCTGCGCGATGATGCCGTCCAGCCGGAGAGGCTGCGAAGCGGTCGGGGCAGCGGGGCGCGCCATTGACCCAAGCGTCCCTCCCAGCCGCACCAGAAGCGCGGCGGACAGATAGCCCGCCGCCACCTGTGCAAGGAACAGCAGGACGCCCAGCTCTGCACTGCCCAGCATGGACTGCCCGACAGCCAGTATCACAAAGGACGGGCCGGAACAGACACAGGCCGGGAGGAGCGCATCGGCCTCCCGCGCGGTGAGCTGCCCGGAGCGGACGGCCCCGGCGGTGGCACTTGCTGCGGGGGCAAAGCCGCCCAGAGAGCCGATGAGCAGCACCCGCCCAGCCGCCGGAGCACGGACCCCGATGAGCCTTGCCGCCGGGCAGAAGGGCAGCCCCAGCACATCCGCCGCCGGGCATTGGATGAGCAGCGTGGACACGATGAGGAACGGGAACAGCGAGAGCAGCAGCGGGCCGCCGCAGAGCGCCAGCCCCTCCCGCAGGGCCTGCGCGCAGGCATCCGGCGCGGCAAACGGCAGCAGACCCGCGGCCAGCGCCATCAAAAAATACCCCGTGCTCCGGATTTTCTCTTTCTGAATCATACGCGCACCCTCCATTTCCATATATATGTGGTAATTGGCAGCGGTTTGCATGGCGGGAGGGAGCAGCGTGGGAAGGAAACGAAAGCAAACGCATTCCCTGCGCGGCTGGTTCCGGCGGATGTTCCGTCAGCCACCCGGGGACTTCTACGGACGGGCTTCGGTCTACCTGAGCGGCAGAAGGATGGAGATCGAGCAGTTCCGGCGCATCCGCTCCTACGAAGAAGGCAGGCTCTGTCTCGAGCTGGGGTGCGGCACTCTGACGGTCTACGGCGATGATTTGAAGATAGAGACCCTCTCCGCCCGGAGGCTCACCCTGCGGGGACAGATCTTGCGGACCGATTTTTCAAAGGAATAGGAGCTTTCTACCATGGAATGGACTCAGCTCTGGGCGGGCATCACCTTTGCGGCGCAGAACGGCGATGCCGAAGGTCTGCTGACTGCTGCGGCCGCAGGCGGGCTGCACCTCTCCGACATCGTTCCCCGGCCCGGCGGGTTCTCGGCCCGGTGCGCCGCATGGCATTATCGGAAACTGGCCGCTCTGGCCCGCAGACGGCGGGTGCGGCTGCGCATCCAAAAACGGCAGGGTCTTTTCTTTTGCATTCGTCCCCTTCTCCGGCGGCGGGGGCTCTGGGCCGGATGCCTTGTCTTTCTCCCTCTACTGTTCTGGCTGCAGGGCTTTATCTGGTTCGTCAAACCGGTGGGCCTGACGCCCGGCCAGCAGGCGCGGGCCGCCGTCGTCCTGTGGGAGGCAGGGCTTTTCCCGGGAAATGCCGTCACACAGGAAAAGCTCACCGACGGAGAATACGCCCTGCTCCAGAGCGGTGAGTTTTCCTGGGCCAGCCTCAACTTTATGAAGGGAAAGCTGGTGGCGGAGGCGGCTGCGGCGAAACCGGTGCCGGACATCGCGGCCGGGACGCTCCACGGCCTCCGGGCCAGGGTGTCCGGCACGGTCGTTCGCACCAACCTCGTCAGCGGGACGATGCTCGTCGTCCCCGGCCAGGCCGTAGAAGCCGGTCAGGGCCTCATCGGGACAGCCCGCGCCGAACGGGGCGGAACGCTCATCTTTCAGCCTGCGGCGGGCAGTGTCCGGGCGCAGTTCGAGTGGGAAAACGAGCAGGATACTGCCCTGATGCTGCCCATCGAACAGCTCACAGGGCAGCAGGCCGTGCATCGGACGCTCTTCTGGGACGGTCATGCTGTCGCTCTGCCCTCCCTGCATCCCGTCCCAAACTCGGCAGAGGCCGCTGCCGTCGTCCGACACTACCAGCCAGAAGTCTTCGGGCTTCCTGTTCCTGTTTTTATCGAAGAAACGACATATTATTACAAAGCTTCCACCGATTTGGAGCGGACCGAAGAGCAGGCTCTGGCCCTTGCAAGGCTGCAAAGTAAACAAGCTTTACAGCAAAATTGGCCTGATTTTGAGCTTCTGGCCCGCAAAGAGGACGTCTCCGTCGAAGAAAACACCCTCCACTACCGGGTCGTCTACACCATCACCGCCGACATCTGCAAATGAAAACGCCGCACAGCCCCGAGCACCTCTGCTCCGGCCATGCGGCGTTTTATGATTATGGATTTTTGTTACTTTTCTTCCGGGGTCGTCTCGGCCAGAAGCTCGTTCAGGTCGAACTCATACTTCGTGTGGCAGAAGTGGCAGACCACCTCACACTTCGGGTCTTCGTCCCGGAGCTTTACCAGCTCTTTGCGGCCAAGGCTGAGGAGCATATCCTTCGTGCGCTCCTTGCTGCAGTCGCACTGATACTTCACCTCGCGGGTATCGAGGACCTGCGGGTCGAAGCCCGCCATTGCCAGCTCCATCATATCCTGCGGGGTCTTCCCTGCCCGGAGCAGCTCGGTGACGGAAGGTATGGCGGCGATGTTCTGCTCCAGACGGGTGATCTCGGCATCAGTCGCGCCCGGCAGGAGCTGCAGCAGATAGCCGCCGGCGCAGGCGATGGACAGGTCCTTGTCCACCAGAACGCCCAGCGCACACACGGTGGGGATCTGCTCGCTGTAGGCGTAGTAGCTGGTGATGTCCTCGGCGATCTCACCGGACACCAGAGGCACCTGACCCACCGTCGGCTCCTTCTGGAGCTTGTTGTCCCGGATGACGGTCAGAACGCCGTCTTTGCCGACTGCGCCGCCCACGTCCAGATGGCCGTTCTCCTTTGCGGGAAGCTCGACCAGCGGGTGGTCGATGCAGCCTTTGACGTTGCCGTGTGCGTCGGTGCAGGCGATGACGACGCCAGCCGGGCCGCCGCCGGACACGCGCAGGGTGATGGAGTCGCCATCATCCTTGAGCATCGCGCCCATCAGGGAGACACCGGTGAGCAGACGGCCAAGGGCTGCGCTGCAGGTGGCGCTGGTGGTATGCAGCTTTTCTGCCGTGCGGACGATCTCAGTGGAGTCCACGCCGCAGAACACGACACCGCCGTTTTCCGAAATGCCGCGGATAAGATTCGACATATTATTGTTCCTCCAGTTGGGTATACTGTTTGACTGCGCAGAAGAAATAGCGCTCGCTCTCGTCGGTCAGAGGGCCAAAGCTCTCGCCGTCGCAGACACTTTCCAGCGCAAAGCCGTGCTTTTCCAGAGCGGCGCGGATGGTGTCGAGGTCGTAGGTGTACTCGCAGAACTGCTCGTGGAAGTGCTCCCCCGTCTCGCGGTAGTCGATGTCCACGCTGATCTCCACCCGGCGGTCGGCGGCGCTGTAATGGTTGCGCCAGACGCAGGAGGCGTCCTCTTCTTCAAACGTAAAGACGTTTTCGCCCAGCACGTTCCGGTGCTTATAGGGCGTGTTCATATCGAACAGGAGCACACCGCCTTTTTCCATAAAGAAACCGGCGTTGGCGATGGCTTTGTCCAGGTCCGGGATGTGGTTGAAGGTGTCGAAGGTGGACACCGCACCCCGGATGGTGCCATAGAGGTCCAGCTTGAGCAGGTCCTGCCGCAAAAGAAGCAGGCCGCCGGAAAGGCCCAGCTGCTCAGCCTTGTCCCGGACGACGCAGAGCATCTCCTCCGACTGGTCGATGCCGATCATATCGTAGCCCGCCTGCGTGAGCATCAGGGTCAGCTCCCCTGTCCCGCAGCCCAAGTCGGCGAGGATGCCGTCATGGATGCCGTGGGCTTCCAGCTCTTTTTTGATGTGGGCATACAGGGCCTCGTAGTCGGCCTCGCCGTTGAACTCATCGTAAAAATAAGCAAATTCGTTGTAAGCCATTGCGTTACTCCGCGTCCTCTGCGTTTGCCTCGTACTCGGCGGCGACGGCTGCGTTCAGCACCGCCTGCAGCTCCGGGATGCCGTAGCCGTTCTCGCCGCTGGTCAGCACCACCTTCTGGCAGCCGTAGGGCAGGCAGAGCTTTTCGAACTCCTCCTGCGTCTGGGCCAGCTGGCTCTTCTTGAGCTTGTCGGCCTTGGTCAGGGCCACGACGAAGGGGATGTTGTGGTAGTGGAGATACTGCAGCATCTGGATGTCGTCGGCGCTGGGGGCGTGACGGCAGTCGATGAGCTGGACCAGCAGGGTGTGGTGGCGCTGAGCCTCGAAGTAGCTGTTGATGAGGTCGTCCCAGCGCTCACGGTCGGCGTTGCTCACCTTGGCATAGCCGTAGCCGGGCAGGTCCACGAAGTAGCAGTCATCCACCGCGTAGAAGTTGATGGTAGCCGTCTTGCCCGGCGTGCTGGACACGCGGGCGAGATTCTTGCGGTTGCAGAGCTTATTGATGAGGCTGGATTTGCCCACGTTGGAACGGCCGGAGAAGCTCAGCTCCGGGCGGTCGCTCTCGGGCAGCTGGCTGGAAATGCCGTAGCTTGCAATGAAATCCGCTTTGTTATAGTTCATAGCTTCGCTCCTTTCGTCTCAGCAAACCGCGCCCGGCTGCGGCTTTTCAGCCGTCTGCGGCAGGGCCGCAGCCTCAGCGGGCTTTACCTTCCTGGTGCGGGGGTGGCCCGCAGACACCGTCTTGGGCTTGAGGAGGGCTGCGGCGAGGACCTGCGACAGGTTGGACATGGGCAGGAACTCGATGTTCTTCTTGACCTCGTCGTCCACCTCGTACAGATCGGACAGGTTGTCCTTCGGGATGAGGACGGTCTTCATCCCCTCGCGGTAAGCGGCCATGCTCTTCTCGCGGAGGCCGCCGATGGGCAGCACATTGCCGTGGAGGGTGATCTCGCCGGTCATGGCCACATCGCCCCGCACCGGGATGCCGGACAGGCAGGAGATGAGGGCCGTGGTCAGGGTGACGCCGGCAGAGGGGCCGTCTTTGGGGACTGCGCCCTCCGGGGCATGGATGTGCAGGTCGCACTTCTTGAGGCGCTCGGAGTCGATGCCGTACTCTGCGGCATGGACGCGGGCATAGGTGATGGCCAGCTGGGCGCTCTCCTTCATCACGTCGCCCAGAGAGCCGGTGACGGTGATCTTGCCGCTGCCGTTGTCGATGACCTGCACCTCGATGGGCAGGGTCTCGCCGCCGATGCTGGTCCATGCCAGACCGTTGGCGATGCCGATGGCGTTGGTGCGGTTGAGGAACTCGGGCTTGACCATCCGGGGTCCCAGCAGCTTTTCGAGGCTGGTGCCGGTGACGGAGACATTCTCCGCCTCGCCGGAAGCGATCTTCCGGGCGCACTTGCGCAGGACGCTGGTGATGGTGCGCTCCAGATTGCGGACGCCGGCCTCGCGGGTGTAGCCGTCGATGATGCCGTAGAGGGCGCTCTGGGAGAAGGTGACCTTGCCGGTCAGGCCGCAGGCATCCAGCTGCTTGGGGACCAGATGCTTCCGGGCGATGTTGTACTTTTCCACCCGGGTGTAGCTGGGCAGCTCGATGACGTCCATGCGGTCCCGCAGCGGGCCGGGGATGGCGCTGAGGTCGTTGGCCGTGGTGATGAAGAGCACATGGCTCAAATCAAACGGCATATCAATGAAATGGTCGTTGAAGGTGCTGTTCTGCTCGGGGTCGAGGGCTTCCAGCAGAGCGGCCGCCGGGTCGCCCCGGAAGTCGCCTGCCAGCTTGTCGATCTCGTCCAGAAGCATCAGGGGGTTCGAGCTCCTGGCAGAGATCATGGCATTGATGATCTTGCCGGGCATCGCGCCGATGTAGGTGCGGCGGTGGCCGCGGATCTCGGCCTCATCCCGCACGCCGCCGAGGCTGATGCGGACATACTTGCGGTTCAGGCTCTCGGCGATGGAGCGGGCGATGCTGGTCTTGCCGACACCCGGAGGGCCGACGAGGCAGATGATCTGGCCCTTCACGTCGGGGGCCAGCTTGCGGACGGCCAGCACCTCGAGGATGCGGTCCTTGACCTTCTTCAGGCCGTAATGGTCCCGGTCCAGCACCCGCTGGGCCTTGGCGATGTCCAGATCGTCCTCGGTGAAGGTGTTCCAGGGCAGGTCGAGGCAGGTGTCCAGATAGGTGCGGATGACCGTGCCTTCCTGATTGCTGCTCTGCATTTTGGAGAGGCGGTCCACCTCTTTGAGAAGCTTCTTTTCCCGGTCCTCGTCCAGATGGAGGGCCGTGATCTTCCGGCGGTACTCCTCGGCCTCGGCGGTGGTATCGTCGTCCTCGCCCAGCTCCTCGCTGATCATGTGGAGCTGCTCGTGGAGGTAGTAGTCGCGCTGGTTCTTGTCCATCGCCTCGTCTACCTTCTGGGCGATCTCCTTATCGATCTCGAGCATCCGGCGCTCCCGGTGCATCTTCTCGATGAGCAGATGCAGACGGCCCATCAGGGTGCCTTCGTCCAGAATGGCCTGCTTATCCTCGAAGCGGAACAGGAGGTTGGCCGGGATGTACTCGGACAGGAAGGCGGCGTCGGTGCTGGTGGTGATGGCAAACACCACGTCCTTGCCGATGTGGGGGTTCAGAGCCAGCAGGTCGTCAAAGCTCTTTTTGACGTTGCGGACGAGGACGTCCGCCTCCGGCAGCTCCTCGGGCTTCGCCATCTTGACCGGGGCCGGGCGGACGGTGGCCAGCAGGAAGCTGCCGTCGTCCTCCATCTCGGAGAGTCTGGCGCGGTATTTGCCTTCGACCAGGATGCGGACGAGGTCGTCCGACACCCGCATCACCTGCTTGACCTCGGCCACGACGCCGTAAGTATAGAGATCGGCGGCCTTGGGGTCTTCGACCTTCATCTCTTTCTGTGCCACGAGGAAGACGTCAGAGTTGTTGCTGACGGCCCACTCCACGGCGGCGATGCTCTTCTCGCGGCCCACCTCGAAGTGGAGCAGATTGTTGGGGAAGACCACCAGCCCGCGCAGGGCGATGGCCGGAAGATGGAGGACGCTCCGCTCCACCTTGACCGTAACTTTTTCAGACATAGTACAAAACCTCCCAGCCGTCCCTCGGATGCGAGTCATCCATAAGGGCGGCTTTTTTGTAGGGTCATATCAAATCTATCATTTTATTATAGCGAAAAATGTTTGCAGATGCAACTGTTCAGCGCTTTTCCCGGGTGTTGTAGCCCAGTCTGCCCAGTGCGGGCAGGATGGCCCGGAGAGTCAGGGACGTGAGGGCGCCCATGACAAGGCCCAGCACCAGCATCACCGGCGCATAGTACAGCGACATGGCCGAGGACAGGATGAGTCCCGCGCCAAGCAGCTGGCCGATGTTGTGGGACAGTGCGCCGCAGACCGACAGGATGAACCATGTGGGCCGGAACGGGAGCTTATAGTAGAGTACCCACATCACCAGCAGGGACAACAGTCCGCCGCAGAGCGAGAGGAAGCCTGCCGTCCAGCCGGAGACGAGAAAGACGAACAGCGCCTTGAGCAGGTCGAGATAGAGCGCCTGCCGCGCCCCCATGAAGAACAGTGCATACATCACCACGATATTCGCAAGGCCCAGCTTCATGCCCGGCGCAAGGCCCGGGATGACCAGGGTGCCTTCGATGAAGGAAAGCGCCATCGCCAGCGCGAACAGCAGGCCGGAAAGTGCGATCTCGTGTGTTTTCTTCGGGTCATGGTTTCGGTTTGCCATCGGCTCTCCCCCTTTGCTGCATCGGTCATTCTTCGCCGCCGGCGGTCTGCTCGTACTGCTCCTGCTCCTCGACAGCGGCTTCCCATGCGGCGAAAAGCTCGTCCTGATGGAAGCGCAGATCGCTGAGCTCGTCGCTCTTTTCCCGCAAAAGCTGGGGGTCGTTGTAGACTTCCGGCGAGTTTATCTCGTTTTCCAGCTCCACCTCGCGGGCGCCGCAGGCTTCCATCTCGTCCTCGCAGGCTTTGATCTTGGCGCGCAGCTCGGCCCGGCGGCGGCGCTGCTCTTTGCCGTAGCCCGCCTTGGCGGGTTCGCTGCTCTTCTCGGCCACGGGGGCGGGAGCGGCGCGGCCCATCAGGGCGTCATAGCTGGGGTAGATGACCGCCTTGCCGTCCTCGAGGTAGAGGATGGGGCAGGCCAGACTGTTCATCAGGTGGCGGTCATGGGTGACGAGGAGCAGCGTGCCAGTGTAGGCCATCAGCGCCTCGGTCAGGTTCTCGCGGGTGTAGATGTCCAGATGGTTGGTAGGCTCGTCCAGGAACAGCAGGTTCGGGCGTTCCAGCACGATCTCTGCAAAGCGCAGTCGGGCCAGCTCGCCGCCGGACAGGGCCTCGCAGGGCTTGAAGACCGTCTCGCCCCGGAAGCCCAGCTTTGCCAGATGGCTGCGGACTTCCAGCTCGGTCATCCGGGGGTACTTGTTCCAGATGACGTCGATGACGCGGCCCGCGCCGATGCGGTTCTGCTGCTGGGCGAAGATGCTGGGCCGTGCGCCGGTGCCAAGGCGCACCATGCCGCCGGAGGGGCGGCGCTTGCCGTCCAGCACCTGCATCAGGGTGGATTTGCCTGCGCCGTTGGGGCCGGCAATGATGAGCCGCTGGCCGCGGCAGACGGTATAGGTGAAGGGCTCCAGCAGGGTGCGGTCGCCGATCTTAATGGTCAGGTTCTTGAGCAGCACCAGCTCATTCCACGGCTCCACGTCGTATTCGAAGCGGAACTTGAGCTGGTTGGTCTCGTCCTGAGGGGCCTCGGTGATCTCCAGCTTTTCCAGCTGCCTGCGGCGGCTCTGGGCCATCTTGGTGGTGGAGGCGCGGACGAGGTTGCGGTCGATGTAGTCCTGTAATTTTTCGGCCAGCGCCACGTCGGCGTCGTGCTGCTTCTGGCGCAGGGCGTCGGCGGCTTCCTTCTGGGGCAGATAGGCCGAGAAGTTGCCCTTATAGGTAGTCATGGTCTGGAACGAGACTTCCCAGATTTTGGTACAGACGTTGTCGAGGAAATAGCGGTCGTGGCTGACCACCAGAACGGCACCGGAGTAGCCCTTGAGGTAGTTTTCCAGCCACTCCATGGTGGCGAAGTCCAGATGGTTGGTGGGCTCGTCCAGAATGAGGACGTCCGGCTTCTCGAGGAGGAGCTTGGCCAGACGGAGACGGGTCAGTTCACCGCCGGAGAGGACGCCCACGTTCTTGCTCCAGGTATCCTGCGCAAAGCCCATGCCGGACAGCACCTTCTTGATGTTGACGTCCATGTTGTAGCCGTCGGCAGCGTCGATGATGTTCTGCAGTTCGTCGTGCTTTTCGAGAAGGGCGGCATCGTCGGGAGAGGCCGCCATCTTCTTTTCCAGGATCTGCATCCGGGCCATGGCGTCCAGCACAGGGGCGAAGGAAGAGCGCATCTCCCCGTAAATATCCAGCGTGACATCGAGCTTTGCGTTCTGCTCCAGATAGCCCAGCGTCACGCCGTGGGTCACGCTGAACTCGCCGTCATAGTCGGTGTAGACGCCGGTCAGGATTTTGAGCAGGGTCGTCTTGCCTGCGCCGTTCTGGCCCACGATGCCGATGCGGTCTTCTTTTTCCACGCTGGCGCTCACGTCGTGCAGGACGACTTTCTCGCCAAAGCTCTTTCCGAGTTTTTCCAAATGAATCAGCATATCGTTCTTCCGTGTTCTTTTCCAGTAGGGTGGATAGGGACATTCCCGCCGTTACAGCTGATGACGGCGGTGCTTGAGACCGAGGTTCGCCAGCTCTTCCGGCTCCATCACCAGCGGGTAGAGCTCTTCCAGCGAGGCGATCTCGTAGGTGGGGCTCACCTTGCCCGGGTTCTCGGCGTGGCCGGGGTTGAACCAGCAGGTGTCGAGGCCCGCGTTCACGCCGCCCTGAATGTCGCTGGTGAGGCTGTCGCCCACCACCAGGACGTGCTCCCGGTTCTCCACGCCCAGAGCGCGGAGGGCGGAGTCGAAGATGCGGCGGCTGGGCTTCTCGCTGTCCAGCTTCTCGGAGACGAAGACGTCCTCAAGGTAGGCCCCGATGCCGGATTCTGCCACCCGGCGGCTCTGCACCTTTTCGAAGCCGTTGGTCACGACGGCCAGCGTCGCCACCTCGGAAAGCTCCCCGAGGACGTCCGGCACATTGGGGGTCATCAGGTCGGGGTGGGAGGACAGGTGGTCGAGGTAGCAGCGGTTCATCTCCGCGCCGTCACCGGCTGCGTTGATGGCCTTGAGGAAGCGGGTGAAGCGCTCCCCCATCAGCTTGTCGCGGCGTATCTGGCCCTTTTCCAGCTGACGCCAGAGCTCCGAGTTGATGTCCCGGTAGGTCTGCACCGTCCCGGCGTCCGGCTCGATGCCGTATTCCACCAGCGTCTCAGCCAGCGCCTTGTTCTCGGCGGCATCAAAGTCCAGAAGCGTATTGTCTGCATCGAAGAGGATGCAATAATATTTTGCCATGTTTCTTTCCCTTCTCTATCATGTTTCGAGCCGCCTGCCGCTTTGAGCGGGCGCGGCTGCGGTGCGGTTTGAGAACAGCGAGAAGCCAGCCCCGCCCGGCAGAGCTGGCTTCTCGTATTTTTTATCCTTCCAACGTCATTTCATAGGCTTCGTCGTCGGACTGGTCCGGCAGGTTCCCGCTGCACTTGCAGTGTGGCGTGCAGGCGCACTCTTTTGCGATGCACTTTGCCATCTGCTCCTCCGTCACGCCGTTCTCGACGTTTTCCCAATCCATGTCGTAGTAGTCCACGCTGCCGTCGGTCACATCTTCTGCGCCGGGCAGGCCGAGGACTTGCATTTCTTCACGGAACATCCGCTCGCCTCCTCTCGGCTCAGCCTATGCGGCTGCGCAGAGGAAGGTGCGGGGCGTCATTCTGCCTTGCTTTCGGCTTCCTTGCTGGCGGAGGCTTCCGGCTTGGTTTCGGCCTTGGGCTCCGCTTTGCTCTCAGTCTTGGATTCTGCGTTAGACTCGGCCTTGCTTTCGGACTCCGGCTCTGCCTTGGAGCTGCCAGACGCCGTGCTGGACGATGCCGACGACGAACTGCTGGTGCTGTGGGAAGAGCTGCCCGAGCTTGCAGAGGAAGAGGATGTACTGCCGGAAGAACCGGCATGGGACGAGGAGGAGCTGCTGGTGGAGTCGGACTCGCTGGTCACACCGCTGCCGATGGTGATGGTCAGGGTGTTGCTGCTCACCTTGCAGTCGTTGTAGGTGACGACGGCGTGGATCTTATAAGAAGCGTTGGCCATGGAGCTGTCCACCACCACAGTGATGCTGGACTTGCCGGCGGCCTGCGTGACCTCCTGACCGTTGGCGTACCAGCGCAGGTTCTCGGTCTTGGCGTACTTGCCGCTCAAAGTCGCCTTGAAGGTGTAGGAGCTTCCCACAGCGCCCTTGCCCTCACTGGTGATGTGGACGGAGGCCGTGCCGAAGACTGCCGTGACGTCCAGATTCTGCTTGAAGTCGGTGTCGGTGCGGGTCTTGCTGGTGAGGCCGTCGCTCCACTTGACGAAGACATGGCCCTCCGCCGGGACAGCGGTCACGGTGATGGATTTATCGGGGTCGGTGACGGTGTAGGTCACAGAGCTGTTGCCGGTGTCATTGCCGACGCTCAGGGTGCCGCCGCCGTTCTTGTCCACACGGTAGCGGGCCTCGAACTTTTTGTTCTCGCTGGTGCTCTCGCTGGAAGAGCTCTCCGAGCTGCTGGCACTCTCGGCCTGACTCTCGCTGGAGCTGACAGCCTCCGAGCTGGGAGCGGCCACGGCGGAGCTGGGGTTGGAGACATACTCCATGGTGCGGGTGGGGATGTTGTTGGTGTCGGGGCGGCGGTCCTCGGTCTGCAGGGCGTGGGTGCGGAGATAGTTCAGCACTGCCTTGAGGCCGGCGCTCTTGAGGTGGATGTCGCCGCTGGTGTAGTAGTCCGCGATGCCGTAGCCGTCGCTGCCCTTGAGGGCCTCGGCGGAGTTGAGGAAGCGGACGCCCAGCTGCTCGCAGAGAGCCAGAAGGGCCATGTTGAAGTCGTCGATCTTGGCCTGGTCCATGTGGGGGTAGTTGGAGTGGTCAGCCGGGACCGGCGGCACCGTGTTGACGATGATGTCGGTGTAGGGGTAGCTCTGCTGGATGGCCTGGATGAGGGCCGTGTAGTGGGCGATGAAGTCCGAGACTTCCATCCCGGTGTCGTTGGTGCCGAAGGTCATGACCACACGGCGGGGCTTCATCATGGCCACCGCCTGAGGGATGGTGTAGTGGTTGGAGTCCTTCTTAAAGGTAACGATGCCCTCGTTGAGCGCTACCTGGGTGCCGATGCCCTCTTTGGCGCAGAACTGCTGCAGGGAGATGAGGCCGTTGTTATAGAGGCGGACGGTGTTGGAATCGCCCAGAAAAAGGGTGTCGTTCAGATAGTCCGTGCCGGCGTCGGCGGTCTCCGTCAGCAGAGCGGTGGAGGCGTTGTCGATCTGGTAGTGGCCCGACAGGTCTTCGCCGGGGGCAGCGGGTCCCTCTGCAGGCTCCGAGACGGAGGGGGCAGGCTCCTCCTTTTTGAGGAGGGTGGTGGTGATGCCGAAGGTCAGCAGCACCGCCAGCACGCAGAGGATGCAGACCAGAACGGCCCGATGCTGCATGGGAGTCATGGTTTCGTTTTGTTGTTGTCTTTTTTGACTCATAGATTCAGTCCCTCTCGTTTCAGGAATGGGAAGGCTCGTCCACCGGGCGGAGAGCCCAGTCCGTCAGCTCTTTGCAGTCAGCGGCCATGAAGACCGGCGCAAAGGGGGCGACCTCTTCCCTGCTGCCGTAGCCGTAGAGCACAGCGGCGGCGTCCAGGCCGCAGTCCACAGCGCCCTGCATATCGTCCCGGCGGTCGCCCACCATCAGCACCCGCTTGCCCTGCATGACGGGCTGGGCGAGGACGTGGCGGATGACGTCGGTCTTGTTGTCGCGGCTCTCATCCATGGACGCGCCGCCCACGAAGGAGAAGTAAGGCGCAAGGCCCTGCTCTTCGAGGATGGGCCTCACAACGTCGGTGGGCTTGCAGGTGGCCGTGCAGAGGGTCAGGCCCGCAGCCTTGAGACGGTCCAGCATCTCCACCACGCCGGGGTAGACATCGCCCTCGTGGCAGCCCCTGGCGGCGTAGCTCACGCGGTAGCGCTTCGTGGCCTCCTCGATCTTTGCAGGGTCGGAGAAATGCTCGCCGAAGCTCTTGCGGAGGGGCGGGCCGATGTAGCGGCCAAGGTCGCTCCGGGCGACGTCAACGCCCATGGAGCTGAAAACTTCTTCCAGTGTATTGAGAATGCCGGGGGCGGAATCGATGAGCGTACCGTCCACGTCAAACAGGATCGCATCGTAGTGCAGCAAGGTCAGGTTCCCCTTTCTCTTTGGATAAACATTATATAGTATAGCACAGATTTCGATATTCAGCAATTCCAACAAAACACTTTTCCGACTTTTATACATATTTTTAGGCAGCCCCGCCCCGGAAAGCAAAAACTGCCCACCCATTGCGGGCGGGCAGTCGCGTTTTGACATCAGCTCTCGGTGGTGGTGCAGTTCCCCGTCGAGGGGTAGTAGAGGTTGTTGGCGATGAATTCCAGCTTCTCTTTCAGAACCAGCTCAAGGTTCGCCACGGCGTGGACCATGTTGGTGGCGGAGTCGTTGACTTCCAGCAGCTTGCACAGGTCCAGCTCCTCCATGCTGAGGGCGGCTTTCATCTTCTGGGTCTCGGCGCAGAGGATGTGGCTCAGGGCCGACTCCTGCAAAGCGATGCTCTCCATCAGGTCGACGACGGCCTGGTCGAAGGAAACTCTCGGCAGCGCGGGGCAGCCGCAGGAAACGCAGGGGGTGCAGTTGGTGGTATCAGCCATAAGAAGGACCTTCCTTTCTATAATAGGGATCGGGCGCAGTCCATCCTATGTGCCTCGCCGCCCGGATGTCACTCCGGCTTTGCGCTCTTCTGTACCTTCTCGATGGTGTCGCGGTAGCCGCCGGAGCCGTACTGGATGCAGCGGTTGATGCGGCTGATGGTGGCGGTGCTGATCTCCACCGCCTTTACGATCTGGTCGTAGGTGCTGCCGCCGAGCAGGAGCTTGGCCGCTTCCAGACGCTGGGCCATATCGGAGATCTCCTTGACCGTGCAGAGGTCTTCGAAGAAGTTGTAGCACTCCTCCCTCGTCTCAAGACTCAGGATCGCGTCGAACAGTGCGTCGGTGGTGGGGTTTCTTCTGGGGTTCTTGTCCGCCATAGCTGCCTCCTTTAGGGCAAAGTGCCGCAGGGTGCGGCAGGGGTCTTTCTATTACTCTGTTACTTTAGCACTTGAAAGCGTAAAAGTCAAGTATTCGGTCTTTCTTTCCGGGAGTTTAGCAGATTTCACCTGTGGAGGCATTCAGTTTTATTCATCTCACATCTGAACAAAAATCGCCTAAATTTTCTTAGTCTCTCCCCCGCAAAAATGGCACAGTCTCCTAACTTGCCCAAACTATATTGACAAATTATGAAATCGGGACTAAAGTATACACAATCATTCGGCAAATGCAATGAACAGGACATGACTTTTCGCATTCCCTGCGCTCAGAGAGCCGCCATTCCGGTGCAAGACGGCAGCACAGTGCGATCAGCCCTCACCTGCGAGCAGCCTGTGCGAACCCGCTTGCGGCAGTAGTGCATGGCCGTTCAGCCCACGTTACAGGGCGGCGTATCGGCGGCAGGAACGCCTGTACGCGCAAGCGGTTGCTCCCGAAAGCAGCAAACGAAGTGGTACCGCGGAGAACGACCGGTGCAGATGCACCGTTTGGCCTTCGTCTTCGAGGAAGACGGGATACATCTTTGTGTCTCTATCTTTCATGAGGACGGAGGCTTTTTTCACCCCTCCGGGCCGTTTCGCCTGCCCTGCTTTTGGGCACAGCCGTCCTGCTTCGGCCATTGCCGGTGTGAAAGAAAGGAAAGAGGTAAAAGAAATGAATACGCTGGTCATCGTTTTGATCGCAGCCGTGTGTCTGCTCGGCGCTTATACGCTGTACGGCCGCTGGCTGGCCAACAAATGGGGCATCGACCCCACCGCCAAGACCCCCGCAGTCGTCCACGAGGATGGCCGTGACTATGTCCCCACCAACGGCTGGACCGTGTTTGCACACCAGTTCAGCTCCATCGCCGGTGCAGGCCCTGTCACCGGTGCCATCCAGGCTGCTGCTTTCGGCTGGCTGCCTGTCCTGCTGTGGGTGCTGCTGGGCGGCATCTTCTTCGGCGCTGTCACCGACTTTGGCGCTCTGTACGCTTCCGTCAAGAACGACGGCAAGAGCATGGGCATGCTGATCGAGAAGTACATCGGCAAGACCGGCCGCAAGCTGTTCCTGCTGTTCTGCTGGCTGTTCTGCGGCATCGTCATTGCAGCGTTTGCTGACATGGTGGCCGGAACCTTCAACGCCTTCGGCGCCGACGGTGCTCTGGTGGAGGCTGCGCAGACCAACGGCGCTGCCGGTATGGTCTCCATCATGTTCATGGTCTTTGCTGTCGTCTTCGGCCTCATCCAGAAGAAGTTCAACTTCTCCGGCTGGAAAGAGAGCGTCATCAGCATCGTGTTCATCGTGCTGTCCTTCGTCATCGGTGCGAACCTGCCCCTCATTCTGGGCAAGGCTGCATGGAGCTACATCACCTTCGTCTACATCTTCTTTGCCGCCGTTCTGCCCATGTGGCTGCTGAAGCAGCCCCGTGACCACATGACCACCTTTATGTTCGTGGCCATGATCGCCGGTGCCGTTGTGGGCCTGCTGGTCGCTCATCCCACCATGAACCTGCCCGTCTTCACCGGCTTCACCAACGAGAAGCTGGGTACCATGTTCCCCATCCTGTTCGTCACCGTGGCCTGCGGTGCTGTCTCCGGCTTCCACAGCCTCGTCTCTTCCGGCACTTCCTCCAAGACCGTCGAGAACGAGAAGGATATGCTGAAGGTCGGCTATGGCGCCATGATCCTCGAGAGCCTGCTGGCTGTTCTGGCTCTCTGCGTCGCCGGTGCTGCTGCCGCTGCTGACGGCACCCCCGCCGCCGGTACTCCCTTCCAGATCTTCAGCCGCGGCGTCGCCGGTTTCTTTGAGATGTTCGGTGTCCCCGCTTATGCCGCTACCGTCTTTATGACCATGTGCGTTTCCGCACTGGCTCTGACCAGTCTGGATGCCGTGGCCCGTATCGGCCGCATGAGCTTCCAGGAGCTGTTCAGCGTGGACGACATGGAGCACGCTGAGGGCTGGCGCAAGCTGCTCTGCAACGTCTACTTCTCCACCTTCATCACTCTGGTGTTCGGCTTCATCCTGACCAAGATCGGCTACGCCAACATCTGGCCCCTGTTCGGTTCTGCAAACCAGCTGCTGAGCGCTCTGGTCCTGTCTACCCTGTGCGTCTTCCTGAAGGTCACCGGCCGCAGCAACAAGATGCTCTTCCCCCCGCTGGTCATCATGCTCTGCGTCACCTTCACCGCTCTGGTGCAGCGTCTCATGGCGATGGTCAAGGCCATCAGCAATGCCGCTGCTGTCACCATCCCTGCCGGTGAGACTACCTGGGGTGCTGTGTTCATCGCCAACGGCCTGCAGCTCATCCTGGCTGTCCTGCTGATCGTTCTGGGCCTGAACATCGTGTTCCACTCCTTCTCCGCCTACAAGAAGGCAGAGCACAACAGCGAGGCCAAGGCCTGATCCATTGACCGCTGCTGACTGAATAAGCAAAGCGCCGCTGACGGCTTCTGAACCGTCAGCGGCGTTTTTGTTTGTTTATTGTGCTGTGTGATGGGTTTCCTCTGCTCTGGCTGGATGCGCGGCAATGCGGGGTGTCGTCCGGTGCGTAGATGGAATCGGTAGTTTTCTCTTCGGACACGGTGGCCGAGTTGCGGCTCCCAGCATCCGCCGCCAGTCGTCGCTGTTGCTCCTACCGAGGGAAGGCCTTAGCATTTCGTAAAACTTTGCCTCTTCGCCAGAGGCTCCCCTACTAGGGGAGCTGTCTGCGAAGCAGACTGAGAG
>OLET01000025.1_pt1 | contig 66570 bp, 57 predicted proteins | sample 1602871 | NCBI WGS metagenome assembly OLET01 (sample SAMN02674792, study PRJEB24791) | human gut metagenome, SKBSTL006 | isolation source: stool | host: Homo sapiens | place: USA
CAGCATCCTTGCCCTCTCAGGCGCTCCGCGCCAGCTCTCCCAAAGGGAGAGCCTTTGCAGAGGGTAAGCTTCACATTTTGCTATCACCTATTACTATATCAAAGTAATAAGTCCAAATTGTAAACTTCGAAATGATTTTATAAAAAAATAAGGTATGCCCGGAGGCATCTGCCTCCGGGCATACCATTACGAGGCATTATCATCCGGCGGCCCGAGAGCCGCCGGACGAAACACACTTCAGATTCTAGGGGTTACTGATTACAGCTTGCCGTTGATGCCGTAAACGCCATCGTTGAAGCCGATCTTGGCAGGAGCGGTGCCCAGGGTGTAGACGACAGAAGCCATGCCCAGAGTACGCATGACCTTGTTGCCGAAGGTCATCTCGTCGCCATTGATATCACCGTAGATGTTCTTCTTCAGAGCGCCGTCGTCGCCGAAGATCTTATCGCCGTCGTCGCCGCCCCAGTTGCCGCCGAACATAACACCCAGAGTGTTGTTGACGGTCTTCTGGAAGAAGGAGTTGCTGATCAGAGTGATCAGGTTGGTGTTGAACTGCTTGACGTTAGCAGCGCCCCAGACAGGAGCGGCGGTGTCAGCCAGGATGGTGAACAGGTCAGCGCCGCCGTAGACGACCTCAGAGTTAACAGCAGTAAAGTTTGCAGGCATCATCATAATGAATTACTCCCTTCAAATGATTGAAAAACAAATTTAGTCGGCTCAATTTCCGGATGCGCATCCAGCCAAAAAGCCATTTATGTAACTGCGTGCGCACGCAGCTGCAACGAATTAGTAGGTGATGGACTCGCCATCGTCCTCGTCCTCCACCACCTTGGCGGCAGAGACAGGGGCTGCGGGCTTCTCCCCGCGCTTCTTATCGCGGAAGATGCCCTGCTGCAGGCTCCAGAGCTCGTAGTATTTGCCCTGCTTTTCCAGCAGCTCTTCGTGGGTGCCGCGCTCTACGATCTCGCCGTGGTCCATGACCAGGATAAGGTCACAATCACGGATGGTGGAGAGGCGGTGGGCGACGATCAGCATCGAGCGGTCTGCAAGCTGGTTGTAGATCATATCAAAGATGGTATTCTCTGTGCCAAAGTCCAGACTGCTGGTGGATTCGTCCAGGATATAGAGGTTCGCATCCTTCAGGAAGGCGCGGGCCAGTGCAAGGCGCTGCTTCTCACCGCCCGAGAGGCCGTTGCCGGCTTCTTCCAGATAGGTGTTGTACTGCAACGGCAGCTTGCGGATGAACTCGTGGGCATCTGCCTTCTTGGCAGCGGCCTTGACCTCATCGAGGCTGGCTTCCGGTCGGGAAATGCGGATGTTGTCGTAGATGGTCTTGCTGAACAGCTCGACGTTCTGGGGAACATAGGCGATGGCACGGCGGACGGAGGCATTGCTGTACTCGTCCAGATCGACGCCGCCTACGCTGATGGTACCGCTTTCCGGCTCATAATACTTGAGCAGGAGCTTGGTGATGGTGGATTTGCCGCTGCCGCTACTGCCCACGAGGGCCACCTTCTTGCCATAGGGGATGGTGAAGGAGACGTGGCTCAGGGCCGGGGAACGGCTGCCGTAGCGGAAGGAGACATCCTTGAATTCAATGTCACCGTCGATTTTTTCCATCTCGGTGTATTCGCGGGTCTCGTCCTGCTCGGACTCGTAATCCATGATCTCGGTCAGACGCTTGATGGAGATCTGGGCCTGCTGGATGGACATCTGCAGGCTGACCAGCTCGCTGACCGGAGAAGTAAAGTAAGAGGAAAGGGTGCTGAAGGCCATATAGCCGCCCAGCGTCATCTCACCATTCAGCACCTGCATGATGCCCACATAAGAGGTGACCATGCCGAGGATGGTGGTGATGAGGGTGGAGATCAGGGACTGCACCGTGCTGATCTTGCTGGAACGCAGGCTGATCTTCAGGCTCTTGATATATTCCCGCTCCAGAGCTTCCAGCTCACGGTCCTCTTCGGCGTTGCACTTGACGGTCTCGATGCCCCGGAGGCTCTCGATCATCTGGCTGTTGAGGATAGCAGACTGCTGCATGGTCTCTTCGTTGATCCGCTTGAAGGGCTGCTTGAAGATGAACACCAGCAGGATGCTCAGCAGGGTGGTGAAGATCGAAATAGAGAAGAGGGTGGCATTCATCCGGAAGAGGATGACGCCGGTGGCGCAGGCCATCACAATATCCATCACGACGCTCAGCGCGATGCTGGTGAACACCGATTTGATGGTGCTGGCGTCGGAGTAGCGGGTGGTGATCTCGCCGGTCTTGCGGGTGGCGAAGAACTTCATGGGCAGTTTGAAAACATGCCCGAAGTAGCCCAGCATCAGGGGAATATCGACCTTGATGGACAGATAGATGAGCACCCACTGCCGCACCATGCTGATAAGTGCGCTGGTGACGCTCACGATGCTGAACACCAGAATGACAGCCACCAGCAGGCTCTTCAGGCCGTAGGGGAGTATCTCATCCATCAGGATCTTGTTGTACATCGAGGATGCGATACCCAGAACGGTCATGATGACCGAGCTGAGGATGGCGTAGAAGAAAAGCTTCTTCTGGGGCCACAGCAGGTCGAGAAAACGCTTGACCATGCTGCCCTGTTTCTGCTTACCTGCCTTGAACTCCGAAGTCGGGGTCATCAGGAGCAGAACACCGGTAAAGTTCTTGTAGAACTCATCGAGGGAGATCTTTTTCAGCTCTTTTGCCGGGTCGCCGATGATGACGTAGTCGCGGCATCTGAACTTCTTGCCTTCGTCAGCGCACTTCTTGCGCTCCTCTTCCTGCCGAACCATGTGCCGACGCCGCTCGCCGTCGTCCTTGATGGTGGTCTTCTTGAAGACCGTCACAAAGTGGGCCAGACCCTCGTCGGTGATGACCTGTGCAATACAGGGAGTGGTGAATTCGCTGAGGAAGTTTTCCCGGTCTACCCGGACGGCGGCGGTGCTGAAGCCCAGCTCCTGCGCCGCCTTTTCCATACCGGTCAGGTTTGTGCCTTTTAGGTCGGTACCCATCATGTCCCGCAGGCGGGTGATGGTGATCTCCTTTTTGTAATGGAGGCACACCATTGCGAGACAGGCGGCAGCGCAGTCTGTGGTGTCGTGCTGCCGGACATAGGTATAACGCATAGATGCTTCCTTTGTGGTTTCTATTTCAAAACGCCCGCCTTGCGGCTGAGGACGATTTGGCGAAGAAGAAAGGGTCTCTACTGCTGGCGCTTCATCCGCTTCTTCAATAAAGCAGCATACAGCTCTCTGCCTCGCCCCGCCCTGCGGCCAGACGGAGCAGAGAGCAGCTGCTATCAAAAGAAGGGAGCGCCTACCCTTTGATCATTTTGACCGGCCCGGGAGAGGGGATTTTGACGTACCGTCTCCTAAACCTTGGGCATAGTATAACACATTCTGTCGGCTTCTTCAAGAGGACAATTTTTAATAAACCCTTAAATTTTGAAAAAAATGTGAAAAAAGTCTCAGTTTGGTAACAGGAAGGCAGCAAAAAAGGGCGGCGAATCTTTCGATTCGCCGCCCTTTCAATGAACCTTTGGTGAAACCTCAGATGAGATTAGACATTGGTTTTGCCGACATTCTTGACAGTGAAGATCTTAGCGTCAGAAGTGCCCAGAGTGTAGACAACAGAAGCCAGACCCAGAGTGGTCATGATCTTGTTGCCGAAGTTCTGAGAATCCTTGGTGATATCATGGTCAATGTGGTACAGAGCAGTGAGGCTGCCCTCGTCGCCGAACAGCTTCACGCCGTCGCTGCCCCAGTTGCCGCTGAACATGGTGCCCAGGGTGGCGTTGATCACACGCTGGAAGAAGCTGTTGCTGACCAGGGTGATAATGTTGGTGGAGAACTGCTTGACGTTGGCAGCAGTCCATGCGTTGGGCAGGTAATCAGCCACAGCGCCGCCGTAGACGACCTCTGCGTTCACAGCAGAGAAGTTTGCAGGCATCATCATAATGAATTACTCCCTTCAAATGAAAAAACGAATATAATCGGTCTCCTCCCGGTTGCGCAACCGGGAAAACCTATGCAACCGAGTGCGCACTCGGCAACATCACGAATTAAGTGGGCTGTAGTGCCTTGCGGACGCCAAAGCCTCTCCCTCTGGGAGAGGTGTCACCGAAGGTGACGGAGAGGGCAAGCCCGTGGCGATAGAAACGCAGACACAGCGATAAGCAGGCTCTTTGTCAGAGCGATGAGATCGCGGTGCGGTCGCTTTGCTGTGAGCATCCTTGCCCTCTCAGGCGCTTCGCGCCAGCTCTCCCAAAGGGAGAGCCTTTTGGATACACCTCTACTACATTTTACCATACTTTCCCCCTTGCCACAAGGCTAAATGGCCGGAAAACAGCCAAAACGGGCAGAAAAGTAGAAAAAATGCGTGGTAATCACTCTGCCGCCACCCCCAGAGCCATAAAACACTGGGGGAAAAACGCCAGAATCTCCAAAAATACCATTACAGCTTGGATGTAGTGTAACACAAATACGCCATTTCTTCAAGAGGACATTTTTTAATTTGCCTTTAATTTTTGAAAATAATGTGAAAAAGGCTACAGATTGGTTACATACAGCACACAAAAAAACGGCGAAGAAAACTCTTCGCCGCAAAAAGCGCCTCTTGCCTGACTCGAACAGGCGACACCCTGATTAACAGTCAGGTGCTCTAACCGACTGAGCTAAAGAGGCAGATATTCGATTCTCAGCGGACTTACCGCGAGATGTATTATACCGCATCTCGGGGAAGTTTGCAAGGGGTTTTTGCAATTTTTTGCACACCTTTCCGGTTCTGACAAAGCCTCTCCCTCTGGGAGAGGTGTCACCGAAGGTGACGGAGAGGGCAAGGATGCTGACAATGATTCGAGGGCGCAGCGATAGCATCGCTCTGACAAAGAGTCTGCTTATCGCTGCATGGGCGGTCCTTTCGCGCCGGGCTTGCCCTCTCAGTCGCTTCGCGCCAGCTCTCCCAAAGGGAGAGCCTTACGCCCCACACCGACCCTTTTCCTCCCGCCCCTCTGCTATCCTGGAAAGAGGGGGTGGGGCTTGTGCGGACGGTCATCTATCTCGATGTGCTGCTTCTGGTGAATTTCGTGGTGGGGGCGGCGTTCCTGCTGGCGGCGGGGCTGCTGTGCGGGGCGTGCTGTTCGCCGCTGCGGCTGGTGGGCGGCGCGGGAGCGGCGGCAGTGTCGTCGCTGGCCCTGCTGGCCCCCACCGCCCCCTGGCCGCTGGCCCTTACTTATAAAGGTACGTCCGCCGCCCTCTGCGTAGCCGCTGCCTACGGCTGGCAGGGGGCGCGGAACACCGCCCGGCTCACGGCGTGGTTCGTCCTGCTCAATCTGACCCTCACGGGGGCGCTTTTCCTGCCCGGCGCGGCCTGCAACAACCTCAGCTTCTATCTGCCGGTGTCGCCGGGGCTGCTGCTGGCGTCCACAGCGGGGGTCTGCGGCGTGGTAGAGGGAGTGCTTCACGTTCTGGGCCGCAGCGGCCCGGCCTGCTTTGGGGCGGAGCTGTCGGTGGCCGGGCAGGTCGTCCCGCTGAGCGTCTTCTGCGACACCGGCTTCCATCTGCAGGAGCCGCTTTCGGGCCGGGCGGTGGTGCTGGTGCGGCTGGATGCCGTGTCTCTGCCCACTGAGCTGAGGGCGTATCTGGACGCCTGCCTCGCGGGCGTCGGCGCAGAGCCTCGACCGGAGTGGGGTGTGCGGTTCGTACCCTGTCAGACCGTCGCGGGACACTGTCTGCTGCCCGCCCTGCCTGCCGCACTTGGGTCAAACGGTAGAAAACAGGACGAAATATACGCAGCGTTTTGCGATATGCCGCCTCCGCCGGGGGGATGGACGGCTCTCGTCAGCGCGGAAACGGCGGCGCTGCTGGGCAAATGACAATACAGTGGGAGGAATGCACCTGTGTTTCAACGATTTGTAGATTTTTTGCAGCGCCTCTGGGCCAGACTGAGCTGGACAGGCGGCGCACATTATCTGAACGGCGGGCCGGGTCTGCCGCCGCCCCTGACCCCGGAGGAGGAGAAAGTCCTTCTGGCCCGGATGGCCGACGGCGACCCCGCCGCCCGGGATGAGCTCATCACCCATAATCTGCGGCTGGTGGTGTACCTTGCGAAGAAATACGAGGGCAGCGGCGTCCCCTCGGAGGATATGGTGTCCATCGGCACCATCGGGCTCATCAAGGCTGTGAACACCTTCACGCCCGAGCGGAGCATCAAGCTGGCGACTTACGCCAGCCGCTGCATCGGCAACGAGATCCTGATGTATCTGCGCAAAAGCTCCAACCGGCGGCAGGAGGCCAGCATCGACGAGCCGCTGAACATCGACGGCGACGGCAACGAGCTGCTGCTGTCGGACGTGCTGTGCAGCGAGGCGGATCAGGTGGGCCAGCGTCTCGAGCAGGACGCCGAGCGGGCCAGCCTCCGCCGGTCGGTGGAGCAGCTCTCGCCCCGGGAGCGGCAGATCATGGAGCTGCGCTTCGGCCTGCTGGACGGCGTGGAGCGGACCCAGAAGGAGGTGGCAGACGCCATCGGCATCAGCCAGAGCTATATTTCGAGGCTGGAGAAGAGGATCATACGGCAGCTGAGGGAGCAATTAGGGGAGTAGCCCCCTGAATTTGGAATGAATGTTATCCTGCCCCTGCGGCCATACTTCCGGTGAAACTGAAACGAAACCGGAGGGTAGGGGATGTACAACAAGGTTGAGCTGTGCGGCGTGAACACCGCCGAACTGCCGATACTGTCCGAGCAGGAGAAGCGCGACCTGCTCACCCGGGCGCGGGCCGGGGACAAAGAGGCCCGCCAGAGCATGATAGAGGGCAATCTGCGGCTGGTGCTCAGCGTGGTGCAGCGCTTTTCGCAGCGGGGCGAGAACATGGACGACCTGTTTCAGGTGGGGTGCATCGGGCTCATCAAGGCCATCGACAACTTCGACCCGGCCCAGCAGGTGCGGTTCTCCACCTACGGCGTGCCGATGATCATCGGCGAGATACGGCGGTTCCTGCGGGACAACAACGCTCTACGGGTGAGCCGCAGCCTCCGGGACACGGCCTACCGGGCCATGCAGTCCCGCGAGGAACTGGAAAAGCAGCTGGGCCGTGAGCCCACCGTGGACGAGATCGCCCAGAAGACCGGTCTGTCCCGCCGCGAGGTGTCGGCGGCGCTGGAATCGGTGGTGGAGCCGCTGAGCCTTGAGGAACCGGTCTACGCCGACGGCGGCGATGCGGTGTACGTCATCGACCAGGTGCGCGACCCCGACGGCGAGGACAGCTGGATCAGCGGCCTGCAGTTCCGCCAGACCGTGGCGGGCCTCACCCCGCGCGAAAAGCGCATCATGGAACTGCGCTACCTCAAAGGCAAGACCCAGATGGAGGTAGCCCGGGAGATCGGCATCAGTCAGGCACAGGTGAGCCGGCTGGAAAAGGCGGCGCTGGAGCAGTTCCACCAGATGACATGACAAAGCGGCGGTGCCTGGACACCGCCGCTTTCCGTTAACGAGGCTTGTGGTATTTTTCCCGGGTGGCCGCGCCGCCCCGCAGATGGCGCTCAGCCTTGTTCCGGGCCAGCACCATCTGCACCTGCCGGAACAGCTCCGGGCCTACCGTCCGCAGCCGCACCGACACGTCTTTGTGTACGGTGGACTTGCTGCAGCCGAAGGCCCGCGCCGCCGCCCGCACGGTGGCCCCATGCTCCACGATGTACTCTCCCAGCAGCAGCGCCCGCTGTTCCGGATCACCTTTCATGACTGCTCCCTCCCGCCAAAGTGTGCTTGTTCCAGAATATGTGACCCGGCGGGCCGATATACCGCCGGGGGCTTGACTTTTGGCGGAGAGCGGCTATACTGAAAGCGGACATGAAAACAGGGGCGCCGTGAGGCTGAGATCTGCTGGAAGCAGAGACCCTTGAACCTGATCCGGGTAATGCCGGCGTAGGTAGTTTGCGGAAAGGTCCCGATTTTCACAAACAGCCCGTGCGCCTGCCAGCAAAAGCAGGCGCATTTTTGTTTTTGTGTACTATTATTATGAGAAGAGGAATCCTCATGTCGAAATCCTACTCCAAGACCCGGGTGCTGGTGGAGTGCGCGCTGATGGTGGCGATCGGCACCGTGCTGGCCAACATCAAGATCTTCACCATGCCCAACGGCGGCAGCGTCACTCTGCTGAGTATGCTGCCCTTCGTGCTCGTCTCCTTCCGCCACGGCGTCAAGTGGGGCCTGTTCACCGGTCTGGTGAACGGCTGCCTGCAGATGCTGCTGGGCTTCTGGGCTCCCCCGACGCCCACCTTCATCTACTTCCTCGGTGAGATCCTGCTGGACTATCTGGTGGCCTTTATGGCTCTGGGTACCGCAGAGTTTTTCGCCCGCCCCTTCAAGAACCGGATGGTCGGCGTGGCCGTCGGTACCGCCATCGCAGGCTTCCTGCGCTTCATGTGCAGCTTCCTGTCCGGCGTCCTCGTCTGGGGCAACCTGAATGAGGGTCTGAGCGCCTGGACCTACAGCCTCGTGTACAACGCCAGCTACATGCTGCCGGAGACGCTCATCACTGTGGTGGGCGCTGTGCTGCTCATCAAGGCAGCACCCCAGATCTTCGACCGTCAGTACACCAAAGCCTGAGTTCTCCTGAACGCAAGTCCCGCCGGAGGCAGAAATGCACCCGGCGGGACTTTTTTGCACGAATTTGAAAAAAGCTGTTGACAACTCTCCTTTCAGCTGGTATAATAACACACGTCGTCAGGGACGACGCACCGGCTATGGGGGATTAGCTCAGCTGGGAGAGCGCTTGCATGGCATGCAAGAGGTCAGCGGTTCGATCCCGCTATTCTCCACCAAAAAGACACTGCACAGTTTGTGCGGTGTCTTTCTTTTTGCACCTTTGTTAGTCCTGCCTGATGCAGTAGATGCAGTAAAATAAACGAAGAAACCGCCTTTCCCGTTCGGGAAGGGCGGTTTTGTGCTTATTGAGTATCAGAAAGAGGGCGGCGAGACGGCGAAGATGACCTGCACGGTTTCGTCCGTGGGGTTATACCATCGGTGCATGGCCCCTCCGGGGATGCGGATGCTGTCCTCGTGGTGCAGCGTATAGCTGTCGCCGTCTATCTCGAGCTGGACTTCCTCGCCGGAGTAGAAGAAGGCAACCTCTTCGCCGAAGTGGCCCTTCGGCTCACGGCAGGAGTAGGCCTTGGGCGGGATGACCATCATGCAGAACTCAATCTCGCCGCGGGTGTCCGGTGTCAGCAGTTCGTACACGACGGAAGGCTCCTGCTTGTTGCCCAGCACCATACGGGTGCTCTGGGTGACGACGACAGAGGCATTGTCTTCGTCTTTGAAAAAGTAATAGATGGGCGTTTCCAACGCCGAGCTGATGGTGCGGAGAGTGGGAATGGACGGGTTGACCGCACCGTTTTCGATTTGGCTTATCATGGAGGCCGTCAGGTTCGTCATGGCGGCAAGCTTGCGCACGCTGATTTTTTTGCTGGTGCGGATAGCCTGAAGCTTTTTGCCGAGATTCAATTCTTCCACTGTTCTTCTCCTGAATGTATTTCATTTGTATTATATCGGATTTTCGTGACTTTATCAAGGGAGAAGCTGAGAGTACTGCGAAAACTCTGAAAATGCATTTCGTTCATTTACACTGAACACATGAACGACGTAATGTTGCCTAAAAACGGGAGCCTGCTTTTGTAAAAATAGACGAAAACGCACTGAATTCGTTGGAAAATGCGGGTTTTCCGTTGACAGACACAGAAAAAACATTTATATTAATGCCAATGGAACTTAACAATTCGTTAAGTGAAAATGAACAGAATGGAAAGGAGCATATAATATGTTGGATGTGTTGATCAAGAATGCGAATATCATCGATGGCACCGGAAAGCCGGCCTATAAGGGCAGCATCGGTATTTCCGGCGGAAAGCTGGTCATGGCAGACGGCAGTGAGGAAGCCACCGCTGTCATCGACGCCAGCGGCAAGTACGTCAGCCCCGGCTGGATAGACGCCCACTCCCACGGCGACCTCATTCTTGGCTCGGAAGATGCGCACCTCTTCAAGACCACGCAGGGCGTCACGACCGAGCTGACCGGCCAGTGCGGCCTGTCGATGGCACCGGTCATGCCGGAGAATCTGGCCGCCGTCCAGAACATGCTCTCGATGGGAACGACATGGTTCCCAGATGACATGAAGAACTGGAGCAGCTTCGCACGCTTCCTCGAGTACGCCGACCAGCAGAAGCTCACGGCAAACGCCAAGATGTACATCGGCCACAGCAGCCTACGCATCGCCGTGATGGGCATGGCCAACCGCCCCGCAACAGATGCGGAGCTTGACCGGATGAAGGGCATCCTGCGCGAGGCGATGGAAGACGGCGCAGCCGGCTTCTCCACCGGCCTCATCTATACGCCCAGCTGCTACGCCGAGGAAAAGGAGATCATTGAACTGGCCAAGGTCATCGCCCCCTTCAACGGCATCTACGCCAGCCATATGCGCAACGAGAGCGACAAGATCGTCGAGGCCGTGGAAGAGACCATCAACGTCGGCCGTCAGGCGGGCGTCCTCGTGGACATCTCCCACCACAAGATGCTCGGCAAGCCCAACTGGGGCAAGCAGAAGCAGACCCTCGCCCTCATGCACAAGGCCCGCGACGAGGGCATTCCCGTCATCTGCGACCAGTACCCCTACACCTGCAACATGACGACCCTGAACGCCTGTATGCCGCCGTGGTACTTCGCAAACGGTTTCCATGCCATGACCGACCAGCTGAAGGACAAGGACTTCCGCGCAAAGCTCAAGGCCGAGATGGAAGACCCCGCCACCCCCTACGATAACTACTACCTCAACGCCGGCGGCTGGGGCGGCGTCTATGTTTATTCGGCATCCAAGACGCCGGAGGCTGAGGGCCATTTCATCACAGAGTACGCCGACTCTATCGGCAAAGACCCGTGGGAGGCATTCTTCGATATGTGCGTCGCCAACAACTGTGAGACGGGCGGCGTTTACAGCAGCATGTGCGACGAGGATGTCTGCGAGATCATCCGCGACCCCTACTGCATCGTGGGCAGCGACGGTCTGACACGCAGCTGGAAGGAAAAGGGCCACCCCAGAGCCAGCGGCACCTTCCCGCACGTCATCACTTACTTCGTCAAGGAAAAGAAGATCCTCACCCTCGAAGAGGCTGTCAACAAGATGACCGGCCGCACCGCCGAGTACCTCCGCATCAAAAACAAGGGCCTCATCAAGGAAGGCTATGACGCCGACCTCGTCATCTTCGACTACGACAAGCTTCAGGACACCGCCACTTACAGCAACTCCAACAGCATCACCGAGGGCATCGACTCCGTCTATGTGAACGGCGTGCTCGTCTATAAGGACAAGCAGTTCACCGGTGCTGCTCCGGGCAAGATGCTGCGCCACAACGCATAAATACGTCTTTCCACCGAACAAAATCTACGACAGAAAGGGAAATGATCATGTCTCCATTGATCGCGTTTTTGATCGTCTTCGTGCTCCTGCTCATTGCGCTCATCAAGCTTAAAGTCACCCCCTCTGTTGGTCTGTTTGCCGCCGCCATCATCTTCGGCCTCATGGTCGGGATGCCGGCTGCGGATATTCTGAGCAAGCTGCCCGCCGGCTTCGGCAATATGATGACGAGCATTGGACTCCTCATCGTGTTCGGCAGCATCTTCGGTGACTTCCTTGGCAACTCGGGCGCGACCGAGGAGCTGGCAAAAGGTATGGTCCGGCTGTTCGGCAAGAAGAACGATTACCTTGCGCTGAACCTCGTCGGCTTCATCCTCTCCATCCCCATCTACTTCGGCTGTGCCTACATCATGACGGCCCCGCTGGTGACTGCCTTGCAGAAGATCAGCAAAAAGAGCATGAAGGGTTATGTCATCGCCATCTTTACCGGCCTGATGCTTACCCACAGCTGCGTCGCACCTACTCCCGGCCCTCTGGCCGTCGCAGGCCAGATTGGCGCGAACGTCGGCTGGTTCATCATCTGGGGCATCATCGTCTGCCTGCCCGCCAGCCTCCTCGTGGGCTGGGTGTATGCGAACCTCGTCAACTCGAAGGAAGAAAAGCAGCGCGCCCGCGACGCGATGAAGGAGATCGTGGAGGACGAAGACCTCCTCGCTCCCGACCCCACCAAGCCCTCCGCGCTGAAAGCCTTCCTGCTCGTCATGTTCCCCATCGTCCTCATCGTTTTCGCAGCCATCTTCTCGCTGTTCGTCACGGAGGGCCCTGTCTACACCGTCATCAACTTTGTCGGCAACTCCAACATCGCCCTCTTCATCGCCATGCTCGTCACTGGCTATGTTCTGCATCCGTATATGCCTGAAAAGACCGTCATGCAGTACATCGACGCCTATGCAGACCGCACCGGCAATGTCCTGCTCATCGTGGGTGCCGGTGGATGCTTCGCCTCCATGCTGGGGGCAACGACCATGAGCACCGACCTCGTCGCCATCATGTCCGCGACCAAGATGCCCGTCATTCTGCTGGGATTCCTGCTGGCGTTCTGCATCCGCGCCGCTGTCGGCTCTGCCACCGCTGCCATGCTCACCTCCATCGCCATCGCCGGCCCGGTGTGCCTTGCCTCTGGCATGTCGCCCATCATCGCAGGCCTCTCTGTCTGTCTCGGCGCCAACGCCGCCACCTTCCCGACGGACGTTACCTTCTGGTTTCCGTCCACCTACAACGGCCTCGATACCAAAGACTGTCTCGCCACTACGACGATCCCCTGCATTCTGTCCGGTGCCATCGGCATGGTCATTCTGGTCGTGCTCAACGCCTTCTCCGGTGTCCTCCCCGGAATGTTCTGAACGTCGCTTTAGGAATAGGAAAAGGAAAATATTATGCTCTCACCAAATAAGATCATCGCAGGGCGCTCTGCTGCCGACTGGATAAGCTCCTGTCCGGTCGTGGGCGACATCTGCGAGCTGAAGGAAACGGCGTGGCTCAACCCCGACAAGCAGCCGTTTGAACAGGCCAAAGCCGCCTGCCCCCTCGGCATGGCGGACATCGAGGATGCCGCTGCGCGCTTGGAGCGCTTTGCCCCGTACCTGTGCAGGGTCTTCCCCGAGACAGCCGAGAGCCACGGCATCATCGAGTCTGCCGTCCGCCCCATCCCCGCGATGCAGAAGGTGCTGGAAGAAACTTCGGACACCGCCATCGCCGGGCAGGTGTGGATAAAGCTGGACAGTCATCTGCCGATCTCCGGCTCCATCAAGGCCCGCGGCGGCATCTATGAGGTGCTGAAAACGGCGGAGGACATCGCCCTCCAGAGCGGGATGCTCCACCTGACGGACGATTACGCCGTGCTGGACACCGAGCCGTTCCGGGAGCTGTTCTCCCGCTACTCCATCGCTGTCGGCTCCACCGGCAACCTCGGCCTCTCCATCGGCATCATGAGCGCAAAACTCGGCTTCAAAGTCACCGTCCACATGTCTGCGGACGCGCGGCAGTGGAAAAAAGACCTCCTGCGCAGCCGCGGAGTCAAGGTGGTGGAGTACAAGTCCGATTACAGCATCGCCGTGGCCGAGGGCCGCAGGCTGGCCGCAGATGACCCTTACTGCCATTTTGTGGACGACGAAAATTCCAAGACCCTCTTCCTCGGCTACACCGTGGCCGCGCTCCGACTGAAAAAGCAGTTCGACGCTCTGGGCATCATCGTCGATGAAGAGCATCTGCTCTTCGTCTACCTGCCCTGCGGCGTGGGCGGTGGACCCGGCGGCGTGGCCTTTGGACTGAAAATGGTGTTCGGCAATGCGGCGCACTGTTTCTTTGCAGAGCCCACGCATTCCCCGTGTATGATGCTTGGCATGGCGACAGGTGAAAATAACAACGTCTGTGTGCAGGATTTTGGCGTTGACAACCTGACCGCTGCCGACGGCCTCGCCGTGGGACGCGCTTCCGGTTTCGTCGGCGCGCTCATGCGCCCCTTCATGAGCGGCTGCTATTCGATCCAGGATGAGCGGATGTACAAGCTTCTTGCCGAGCTTGCGGACGCCGAAGGCATCTACCTCGAGCCGAGCGCCCTCGCCGGGATGTATGGCCCGGTCCTGACACAGCAGGGCCGGGCGCTCGGCGGGTACGCGGAGCGCGCTGTCCCCGCAGGGGCAATGGCCAACGCCATCCACCTTGTCTGGGCCACGGGCGGCAACATGGTGCCCCGCGAAGAGATGCAGCACTACTACGAGAAGGGAAAAGCCCAATAAATGCCCTGAACCATAAAACAGCAGCGGGTATCCGGTGAGAGCCGGATACCCGCTGCTGTTTATTTATTTGATTCAGTCGTTCTTCACAGCGATGAGCACGCGGATCTTGCCGCCTGCTGCGCAGCCGAGGCTGTCGTACCAGCCGATGAGGTGGTGATCTTCGGCGTTGACCTGCGAGAGGGTGGTGGCATAATACTGGCCCTTGTACCACAGGTAGACCTGCATATCGTCGGCAAGCTCATAGCGCTTGGAGCCGCTCATGGCCGAGGCTGCGCCCAGCTTGTCGATGTTGGTGGGGACCAGCTGCACCATCGACTTCACGGTGCCGGAGGGGCTGGTACTGACGGCGATGCCGCCGGCCAGGACCGGGTACTTCACCGAAACATTATGGACAAGAGCACAAAAGGCAGACCGAGAAACGGGCTGCTGACAACAAATTAAGGCTGAACACCAAGCACAGGAAAAGTGCGAGGTATTCAGCCTGTTTTGTTGTCCGGGGTTTCCAAAGGGGCTTGTCCCTTGGCACACGACTTTGCTTGCAAAGTGTAGTGTGTTATACGCTCTGTCGGCGTTGCTGCGAAAATGCCGTTGCCGCCGGGGAGGGCAAGCACATTTTAAGCAGCAGGAAAATAGGACTGTGCTTGCGTGGCGTGGAGCCGCAAGCACAGGTCCGGTTTCAACAGCAGACAGGGCGTATATGAATGCCCCCGTCCCTCGTCCTACGCCGAACTATGGGACAAAGTGTCCCAGACAGATAGCCACACTTACGAAAAAGCAGACGGATTTTCTTTTCAAAATTGAAATGGGCGGGAAGCCATTTTAGGGCTTTCCCGCCTTGATTACCCTTTAGCAAAGACGGGCGGGGCCGTCAACGGCGGGCGCAGCCCGTTCATCTTGCCGTTGACTGGCTCGACTGGTTTTGCTACAAATTCTATCTCTTTATGATTTGTCGGAAAAACTCTTTACCCAAACAAAAACTACAATTGTAGTTGCAATGAGTAATTCCGCAAGAATTACAGAAGCATTCCATATTTCAAAATAGAAATGCCCAATGAAATAGACTGCAAAAAATATCAAATAAATTCCAATCGAATACATGATATTTTTGGAAATTTGAGTGCGTTTCTGTTCCCTAACTAACATCTGTTTCTGTTGCTGTTCCAGAATTTCTGTTTTAACCGATAATTCATCTATCTCTGATGGTTTTAACAGATAATCCACGGTAACATCGAATGCTTTGCTTAGTTCAACAATCTTTTCTACTTCGGGTATGACCTGCCCACTTTCCCATTTTGAAATAGACTGTCTTGAAACATTAAGCTGCTCAGCCAGTTGTTCCTGTGTTAATTCTCTACTTTTGCGTAGTGCTATAAGTTTTTCTGCGAACTCCATATGCGTTCCTCCTTTTGATTTTGTGTATAAATCTTATCAAAATACTCATTTGCACTCCAGCAAGTGAGCTATACAATTACATGACAAACGGTGGAGTTTAAGCGTTTTCTTGTATATCTTGATTGTCATTCTACTTTATGTGCCTATTTTAGCATAGAAAAAACGTTTTCTCTATTACTCTCCATTATTTTACGGAATAGTGGGCTGTCTTTCTTTATTTTAGTTGTGTTACTTTATCGCACATGAGCATTGAATTGGGGTCGATAGCTGCAAAATTTTTCATACGCATAACAAGAGAACTGACAGAGTGGGAAAAGCCACAAGCGACCTGCTGTATCAATTTGTTTGAGGGGCGAATATCGTTCAGCGGCGTAATGCAATACAGCGCATAGGCAACGATAATATCCTCTCGGCTCCATGCCACGCGTTCACCCATAGTTCAAAATCTCCGTGCATAGCATCAGTATAGCAGATTTTCTGCATTGTGGACAGTTTATCACATACTTCTTGGGATTTGTGGGATAAGATCCTAAGGAATTCTTAAGAAAGCGGCCATTTTGCCTCTTGCGGAGCGGGGCGGGGGAGAGTATCCTTATAGAAGAATACACAGGAAGTGAGGGTATCCCTATGCACAAAAAAGTTTTGGTATGTCTGCCCCTGAACGACGCCCACCGCGCCGCGCTGGAGGCATCCGTGCCGGAATTTGAATTCCGTTTCAACGCGCTGGACGATGTCCACGCCGAAGATGTGCTCTGGGCCGACATCGTGCTGGGCAACGCACCGGTGTCGATGATCCGCCAGAACAAGCACATCGAGTGGTTCCAGTCCAACTCCGCCGGCCCCGACGCCTACCTGAAGCCCGGCGTCCTGCCCGAAAACTGCATGGTGACCAACGCCACTGGTGCCTACGGTCTGGCCATCAGCGAGTGGATGCTGGCCATGTGGCTGGGCATCCAGAAGGATATGTTCCTCTACCGCGACCGCCAGAACCAGCGCCAGTGGGCTCCCATCGACCGCCCCGTGAGGGGCATCACCGGGGCGCGGGTGCTCTGCGTCGGCATGGGCGACATCGGCTCCAACTTTGCCCGCCGCGCCCATATGCTGGGCGCTGAGGTGGTGGGCGTCCGCCGCACGGTCCACCCCGACACGCCCTGCCCGGACTACTGCCTGCGTGTGGTGGCCCAGAGCCAGCTGGACGAGGAGCTGCCTGAGGCCGACCTCATCGCTCTGAGCCTGCCCGGCACCCCCGAGACCAACAATCTGTTCAACGCCGAGCGCTTCGCCCGCTGCAAGGACGGTGCCATCCTCATCAACGTGGGCCGCGGCACCACCGTGGACAGCGACGCCCTCGTGGAGGCCCTGCGCAGCGGCAAAATTTTTGGCGCGGGCCTCGACGTCACCGACCCGGAGCCTCTGCCCGCCGACCACCCGCTGTGGGGTGAGCCGGGCGCTATCATCACGCCCCACAACTCCGGCAAGTTCAGCCTGCCCAAGACGCTGGACAACATCGTGGACATCTTCATCCACAACCTCAAGCGCTACGCTGAGGGCCTGCCGCTGGACAATCAGGTCAACCGCACCACCCGCTATGCCGCTGACCAGAACGGCGGCCACCGCCTGCTGAGTACCCTGTAAAATACGATAGTGTGATAAAAAGCCCATCTGCACCGTGGTACAGATGGGCTTTTGGTTTAGAGATTCATCGTGCCAGCACCACCGAGAGGGTGACTTCCTTGGCGTCGGGCGAGAGGTCGAAGCTGCCGCCGTCCTGTGCGGTGAGGCAGATCGTGTAGACCTTCTTCGCGCTGAGACGGGCCGGGGCATCGTCGAAGTGCCAGTCGGACACCTCGTGGTAGCGGCCATCCGTGCCGAGGGCGAAGAGCTTATAGTCGGCGGCATTTCCGGTCAGGCCGTTGATGCGGAAAGAAACAGTCGTTGCGGGGTGGAGGTTGTCGAGGGTGGCGGTGTGGAGCCAGCTTGCGGGGGTGCCGGCGCCGCCTGCGGCCTGGAACTCTGCCGCCGAAAGCACCCGGCGGGAGGTCTTGTCCAGATCGACCTTCCGGTAGGGCATCTCGGGCAGGAAGACGAAGCGGTCCTGCAGGCGGAGCAGCTCTTTGTAGCCGGTGGGGCAGTAGAGCTTGTTGCCGTCACGGCCCGCGTACATACCGATGGCCATGTTGTTGTAGCCGTAGAGGGAGGCGACGTCCACGGTGAGGACGGTCTTTCCGGTGTCGAAGTCCAGCACGATGTACTGCCACATGCCGCTGTCCACGTCCTGCACGAAGCCGTAGATATAGCCGGTGGCGGTGGAGAGCTTCATCATGGAAGTGTCGCTGAGGTCGTCGCGGCACCAGATGCTCTTCATGGTCCAGCCGTCGGCGATGCGGATGGTGTCCACCCGTTCGACGCCGGGCATGATCATGCAGTTGCCCTTGAGCAGCCAGTTGCGGTCGTAGATGTTCTCGTAGCTCTGGATGGACGAGTCACTGTCGGGCTTTGCGAGGTTGGGGCTGCCTGCGCCGAACCAGTTGCAGACGATGGTGCTGACCCGGCCATTGCCGTGGTCGTAGACGATGGCCGAATTTTCCACCGACACCGGCATGTTGGCGGGCAGCTCGTCGATGACCGGGTGGCTGGCGGCGACTTCGCCGGTGCGGATGTCCACAGCCATCAGGCTGACGGTCTCGAGGTTGTCGGTGAAGAAGACCAGCTCCCGGCTCAGAGAGGGCGAGCAGCCGCCGCCCCATGCCAGACCGCCGCCGGTGGTGGCAGCGCCTTCGCGGCTGTCTTTTGCGCCCACGCTGTCGTAGGGGGTGCGCCAGACGACTTCAACGCCGCCGTTGGCGCGCAGCAGGTAGCAGGCAAGGTTCGTCAGGATGACCGCACCCTCCCGGCAGGAGGCAATGCCGTTTTCAGCACCTTCGCCCGGAGCGGGAGCGTAGACATGGACTTCGTGGTCGAGGTCGGCGGTGCCGCCGGCAAGGATGGTTTCGATGGCGTTGTGGGAGATGTAGCCCATCGCGCCCTGCTGGCCGCGGCTGGGGTAGATGCGGAAGCCGCCGGTGACGAACCAGAGGTTGCCGTCGTAGTCGAAGACGATGGAGAGCAGGTTCTGCTCGAGGCTGCGGCCAAGCACCCGCTCGGCGGCCTCTTTGATGTTGATGTCCAGTACCTTTTCAAAAACCGGCAGAGGCGTACCGTTCTCGTCGGTGGCGCGAAGCATCAGCACATGGTTGTGGCTGGTGGGGCAGACGATGAGGTTGCGCCCGTCCACAAAGGAATAGGAGCTTTGGATGAGATAGCCGCCTCCGTCGTGCTTGGCGGGAGAGAAAAAGCCGATGGTGCGGACTTCTTCTGCGTCGAGGTCGCGGATGGCCAGACCGCCCAGGAACGGGCTGACGGGGTTATCGAAGTTGTCGAAGAAGATGGCCGGGGAGGCGTTGGGGTTCGTCTTTTCCATTGCCACGTTGACCTCGGGGCAGATGCCCACGGGGAGGACGGCGTCGGTGGAGTCGGTGTTGTAGCAGTCGTGGTGGATGTTTGACTCGCTGCGGCCCATAAAGGGGTTGGCGTCCACGACTTTCGCCGTCAGGGGCTTCGGCGGCAGGGCGGTGTCTGTGCCGTGGAAAAGGCCGGACAGAAGGCAGTCTGCCCTGGCGGTAGGGGCCAGCTGGCAGGACAGCAGTGTGAGAGCGGAAGCGCTGAGGAAATTGCGTCGGGTCATTTTCATGGTGGAGTCCTCCTTTTTTGATAACATGACCTCTCAGCCTCCCCTCGATAGGGGAGGTGGCACGCCGCAGGCGTGACGGAGAGGTTAAAGGTTCAATAAAATATTCACCCGGAACAAACCGTTCTCGGTCTCGACGGTCATAGAACCGCCATATCTGGAAACGGCCGTCTGGATGGAGACGAGGCCGATGCCCATTCCGTCGTGTTTCGTGGAGTGAAGGGTGCCCTGCTGGCGCTTGAGCACACCGTCATAGCGGTTCTCCACCAGCAGGCCCAGCATGGCGGGGCTCAGCATCCGGGCCAGCACCTTCACCTGCCGCTGTTCGGGCGGCAGCTTCTGGCTGGCGTGGAGAGCATTTTCCAACAGATTGCCCAGCATCATGCAGAAGTCAGCCTCCGGGATGGCCAGCTGGCGGGGCAGTTCCAGCCGCCAGTCCACCGGCACGCCGAGGCTGTGGGCCTCGTGGTCGTAGTGACCGGCCAGAGCGTCCACGGCGGGATTCGCGCAGAGGGTGGGACGCTCCTCACTCAGCTCGGATTCGTACTGGTGCAGGTAATTTTTCAGCTCATCCACCTGCCCGGCCTCGGTGAGTCCGGCGATGACGTGGAGGTGCTGGCGGAAGTCGTGGCGGAGATGCCGCGTCTGCTCCATATAGGTCCGCAGCTCGGTGTAGCGGCGGGATTCCACGGCCAGAAGCTGGTTTTCCCGGTCGAGCTGGGCGCTGCGGGTGTACTCCCGGGCTACCTGATACATCTCGTACAGCAGCAAAAAGATGCCCAGCAGAGAGATGGTGACGGCCAGGACAGAAATGATCATCAGACGGTTGATGAGCACAACGGCCGGGTCCAGCGGCATACAGAAGACGAGGAAAGCCGCGTAGATGGTGGGCAGCGGCCAGGCCGACTGCCAGAAGGCTTCGCCCCGGTACTCCCGCAGCAGCCAGCGGCTCCACTGGACGGCGGTGAACCAGAAGATGACGCAGAGCACTGCCGAGAGTCCCAGCTTGAGCAGGGAGGTGGAGACGAGACAGGCCGGGGCGTCGTTGCCCACCTCAGCCCGGGCGTTGAGCACCACGGAAAGTAGGGAGCAGACCGCCGTCATGACGCCGGAGACGGAGAAGAGAAAGGCGGTCTGGCTCACGGAAACTTCCGGACCCACCCGCCAGCGCAGCAGCCAGAACGCCGCCAGCAGGGTGGGCAGAAGCAGGATGTTGCTGTCGAGTTCGAAGATGGCGCAGAGGGCCGCCGCTGCAAGGCAGATGACCGTGACGAGAGTGGCTGCCAGCACAGCGGTGCGCCGGGGTGCCTTCACATGCTCCCACAGGGGCGCGAGGCAGAGGAATGCCCCCGGGTAGAAGACGGCGAGGTCCAGAAAATAGCGTCCAAATAAAGAAAAGTCCAAGGTCGGGCCTCCTCTCGGCGTCATAGCTCCCGCCGCATATGGCGGAACTGATATTGTGTGAACTGGGCGAACAGGGTGTTCTTATCCTTCTGGCGCACGGGCAGGCGGGTGCCGTCCAGCATCTCGAAGCAGTCGCTGTCCAGCCGGAGCACCTTGTCCATGTTCAGGATGACGCCCCGGTTGCAGACGATGAAGTTCTCCTGCGCCCGCAGCAGCTGCTCCACCTGGGAGAAGGTGGAGACGGTCCGGCACTCGCCGTCGTCGCTGACGATGCGGACGTAGTGGTTCTGGGCCATGGCGTACTGTATCTTCCGCAGGGGGAGATGTACCTGCTGCCGTGCGATGCGGACTTCCAGCTCCGGTTCAGCCCGGAAGAGCACCCGCCGCAGCTCGTCGGCCAGCTGGAAGAGCTTTTCTTCCCGGTAGGGTTTGAGCAGATAGTCGAAGGGGTGGACGGGGAATGCGTCCCATACGTATTCCGGGGATGAGGTCACGAACACCAGCAGCAGGTCGGGGTCGGTCCGGCGCAGGATGCGCGCCGTCTCGATGCCGTTGGTGCCTTCCATGCAGATGTCGAGAAAAACGACCTGATAATTTTTTGAGGGGAACGCCGCCAGAAAGGCGTCGCCGCTCTCATAATGGTCACAGACCAATGGTTGCCCGCCGCCGAAAGCCAGCCGCAAAAGGCTCTCCAACCGCTGAGCGTCGGGCAGGCGGTCTTCTACGACCGCAAATCGAAGCTCCATCCTCAGTTCCTCCCTTATGACCATATTATAACATAACCATCGGGGCTTAGACACAGCGATTCACGCAGAAAACGACCCCATTCACGCAGGTTTGACGGCAAAAAAGAGAGACCGGCAAAGCCGGTCTCTCTTTGAGAAGAGGTTTTGTGGTATCTTAGAGGAATGCGAAGAGGATGGAAGCGATCAGCAGGACGATGGCACCGCCGATGCGGGAGGAGATCTGTGCGTAGACCATCAGGTCCATCCGCTTTGCAGCACCCAGAACGGCCAGGTCGCCTGCGCCGCCCATGTTTGCCATGCACAGGCCAGCGGTGATGGCGCTCTCGACAGGGAAGAAGCCAACGATCCAGCCGAAGAGAGCAGAGCCGACGCAGCAGCCGATGACGATCATCAGGACGATGACGACGTTCTGCCAGCTTGCCACGGAGAACATGGTGGAGAAGTTGATGGCGGAGATGCCCATGCCAACCATCTGGATCCAGACCAGCTTGTTGCCGCAGAAGTGCTGGCAGCGGCGGCAGGCCTCGCGGAGGTTTTCCGGGATGAGGTTGAAGATGTTGGCCAAAGCAGCGAAGATGATCATGTAAGCAAAGTTGGGGATGGCAACACCGAACACGGTGGGGAGGATCTTCTTGGAGACCAGCTGGCCCAGCATGAAGAAGCCTGCGCAGATGAAGATGGCAGCAGCGATGTCATCCACGGTGACAGCGGGAGCGGGGTTCTTGGACTCGACTTCCAGAGACTTGTTCTTGACGCGGAGCAGCTCGCCGTGGCCGGTCATCTTAGGGAAAGCGCGGCCAATGAGGTCCATGACGACAGCCATCAGGATGGCGACGATATTGCCCAGAGCGAGGATGGCCATGCAGAAGCTCAGGTAGCCTGCGGAGTCCTGACCGGTGGCGTCGGAGTAGACCTGAGCCATAGGCACGGCACCGGCGCCCGCGCCGCCGCCCATGATGGGCAGGACGTAAGAGGTGATGAGGTAGAGCGGGTCGTTGCCGAAGATGAGGCCGGCCACGACGCCGAACACGCAGGCACCCAGCAGGGAGCACAGCAGCGTGGGGATGTAGAGCGAACCGGATTTGATAAGGACATCACGGTCGATGCCCAGCAGGGAGCCGACGACGAGGAAGGTGATGAAGACGTTCAGGAAGCTGTAGCCGTTGATCCAGCCGTCGGAGACGTTGGTGACGCACTCGGGCAGGAGGTTGAAGTACTTGAGCAGACCGGCAGCGAGGAAGCAGAGCATTGCGCCGCCGCCGAGGAACTTGTTCCAGATGGGCAGGCGCTCGCCGATCTCACCGATCAGGATGCCGAAGGCGAACAGGACGGCGACCGCGCCGATCATCTGGTTGGGGATGATGTTGAAGTAGGCGCAGGCCAGCACGATGATGGCGAAAAACGCATAGATGGGAAGCGGCATTCCATAGAACTGAATGGAATTCAATTTTTTCATTGTTGTTTCCTCCGTTTTACTGGTCAATATCCAGCAGCCATGCCGGATTGTCGTGGGTCATCCTGCGGACTTGCTCGGAGGTGAATACCTCAGACACCGCCTTGAAGTAGGTGGTGTAGCTTTCGTACCAGTAGGGGTTGACGGTCTGGCCGCTGTCGGTGGAGATGACGAAGTGCTCCGGGCCGATGGCTTTCATGGCAGCGATGTTGTCGGGGATGTTGATCTTATAGCTGCCGTTGACGGGCTGTGCGTAGACGGATTCCAGCAGGACATCGTATTTCCGCACGATGTCGGCCTGCTGCTCGGGAGTCATGCCCACCACCCAGAACTCGGGGTGGGTGATGACGATCTTCTCCACGCCTGCGGCGCGGGCAGCCTCCACGACCGGGAAGCACTCTTCTGCACCGATGTGGCCGGTGGCCAGCACAGCGTTGTACTGCTTGACGAGGGCGAAAATGTCCTGCAGCTCGTCCACGGCTTTGCCGTCACGGGTGACGACGACGCCCTTGGAGGGGTCTTTGCCGTTTTTGCGGTAGTGGTTCTCGGCGGTGTTGGTGGGCAGCCAGATGACCTTTGCGCCCAGCTTCAGCGAAGTTTCCACCGCGTCGGGGTTCAGACCGCCCACCGGACGGTTCAGGCACAGCCCGCCGAATGCGGTGAACTTTACGTCCGGGTACTTTTCAGCTGCCACGCGGTTGACCAGATAGGCACGGTCCGCAGTGGGGACGTTGTGGGACTTGAGCACAATGGCACGCACACCCCGCTGAACGGAGGCTTCCATCAGCTCGAGATCGTCCAGTTTCCGCGCACGGACGTCCGGGGCTGCATGGATGTGCATATCAATGATGCCCTGCATTACGTTTTCCATAGATTTTCAGCTTCCTTTCGACGAAACTCTCTTGTGCATGGAGCACTTTTCCTGTATTTAGGATAATCGAAAATGGATGATTTGTGAAATAACGGGTTTGTATCTGATGCCATTCCAAAAATGAATGGTAAAAATGCAGGAAATGCATCATGAGGACGAAAACATCGTCAAAAATGAGTCAATGCGGAAAATTGGATGAGATTTCCATAGAAAAACGGAATGGATAGAACGGGTCCTGTAGAATAAAGGACCCCTTTTGAATCGCTGTGCAGACTGACGAAAATATCGACAGACTTTTGTCAATTATCACAAAAACACCGAAATATCGAAAAAAAGCAAAGAGACGGCAAAGAAAAGTCCCCCCTGCACCCTGAAGTGCAGAGGGGACTTGGAACGATCGGAAGGGAAAAATCGATAGAACTCTTTAATGTTTGCTCATGGTACAGACCATGCGGATGAACTCCCGTACCTGCGGCAGCTCGCTTTCGCGCTTGCGGTAGAGCAGATAAGTAGAGCGGGAGAGCGGCGTGCCGTCGGCAAAGAAGAGAGGCTCCGAGATGCCGTCGAAATAGTTCAGGCAGATTTCCGGCACGATGCTCCAGCCGAGGCCCGCCTGCACCATGGCGACGCAGGTGGACAGGCCGTCCACGTTCAGCTGGGAGCAGGGCTCCATCTTGTGCTCCATCAGCCAGCGGGCCTTCATGCTCATATGCTCGGGGTTGGCGTCCCGGCCGATGTACCGCATCTCGTTCAGGGGGACATCGGCATTCTCCCGGCTGCGGATGAGACAGACCGGTTCCCGCTCGAGCAGGATCTTGCCCTCGTCCCAGTCGTATTCGCCCCGCACGATGGCGAGGTGGAATTTGCCGTCCTGCAGTTTCTTGATGCAGTCGCGGCTGTGGTCAGTGGAGACTTTGAGGGTGACGTCCGGGTACTGGGCCGTGTAGGCGGCCAGTACCTGCGGCAGGCGGTATTTGGAGTAGTCGATGGACGCCTCAATGCGCAGGGTGCCGCAGATGGTGTTTTTTCTCAGCTGTAACTGTTCCCGCAGAGTGCTGAAGTCCTGAACAGTGCGCTGGATGACTTTCTGTGCCTCTTCACCGGCAGGGGTCAGGGTAACACCCTGTTTGCTGCGCAGAAACAGCGTCGCGCCAAGCTCCGACTCCATGTTCTGGAGCCGTTTGCTCAGGGTGGGCTGGGCAAGGTAGAGTTTTTCCGCTGTGCGGGTCAGGTTGCCGGTGTCAGCCAGCGTCAGGAAGATCTGCAGGTCTTTTTCGTCCATGTGATGTTCCGTCCTTTTCGTGGTATTTCTTTCAGTATATCGTTTTATAGACGGAAGTTCAAGACCGTGCGTACTCATTTACAGAGACTTGAGGGTATCCAGCAGGTAGGTGGTGAACTCCTCGCTGGTAGCGCCGTCCTTGTCGGTGGTGACGACGAGCTTCTTTTCGGTGTTGCAGCAGATGTCCAGCGCCTTCTCGAGCTTTGCGGTGCGGTCGCCGTAGCCGATGTGGGCCATCAGCTGGCCGGCGGCACGGATCAGGGAGCAGGGGTTCGCGTACTGGCCGCGGCCATGATTGATGAGGAAGGGAGCGGTGCCGTGAATGGCCTCGAACAGGGCGTACTTATTGCCGATGTTGGAGGAAGAAGCGCTGCCTAAGCCCCCCTGCATCTCAGCAGCAGCGTCGGTCACGATGTCGCCATAGAGGTTCGGCAGGACAAAGACTTCGCAGCCCCTGGTGAACTCGGGGTCTGCCATCTTGGCGGTCATGGCATCCACCAGACGTTCCTGAACCTCGATGTCGGGGTACTCGGTCTCGCCGATGTGGTGGACAGCCTTCAGGAAGTTGCCGTCGGCCAGCTTGACGATGTTGGCCTTGGTGATGGCGGTCACATTGTGCTTGCCGTTCTTGCGGGCGTACTCGAAGGCAGCGCGGGCGATGCGCTCACTGCCCTGCTTGGTCTGGACCTTGAAGTCGATAGCAAGGTCATCGTTGACCTGAATGCCCTTGTTGCCCCAGATGTACTCGCCCTCGATGTTCTCGCGGAAGAAGCACCAGTCGATGTTCTTCTCCGGAATCTTGATGGGGCGGACAGCGGCAAACAGATCGAGGCTGCGGCGGAGCAGACTGTTGGCGGAGACCATGTTGGGCATCGGGGTGCCGTCGGGGAACTTATCACCGGCGCGGGGCGTGGTGAAGGGTCCCTTGATAAGGACGTTGCACTCCTTGCAGGCGGCGAGGACATCGGCGGGCAGGCTCTCGCCCAGCTCCACGCGGCGCTCGAAGGTCATGCCCTCGATGATGCGGATCTTCACCTTGCCGCTGGCGATCTCGGGAGCCAGCAGCTGGTTCAAAACGCGGAGAGCCTGGGTCATGATGAGGGGGCCGATGCCATCGCCGGGCATCACGCCGATGGTGATGGTGTCGAGCTTGGAGAAGTCGGTGACTTCTTCGTCAGCCTTCATGCGGTCGATGCGGGCGAAGTCGGAGCGGATGAGCTCAGCGAGCTTTTCCTGTGCGGTCTTGATCTCTTCTTCCTGCAGAGCAGTCGTGATGTATTCAGACATAAGTGTTCTCCTTTTCAAAAATAAAGGGGCAGGGGCTGCACCCCGCAGCCTTGGCGGGGACAGCCCCTGCCCTCAGTTGTTTGATGATATTTTATTACTTACTGATTGTTGCGGTAGTAGTTGATGAGGCAGCCATCCGCGATGATCTGGCGCTCAGCCTCGGTCAGCGCACCGGTGGAGACAGGGAACTCGGTGACGGTGCCGTCCGGCTTGACAGCGTAAGCAGAGAAGCTTGCCTTGTTCTCCAGAACAGCCTCGCGGATGCTCGGGACAAAGATGTAGTCGCCCAGTTCAAACACCTCGGGGTTCTCTACGAGGAAGGGCGTCATGCCCCAGTTGATGCAGTTGGAGCGATAGCGCTTGGTGGCGTACTGCTTTGCGAAGTTTGCGGATGCGCCCATGACGCGCTGGCAGGAAGCAGCCTGCTCACGGGCAGAGCCGTCACCGGGCATATTGGCGAAGATGGTGGAGCCGATGTCGGTGTTGGCAGGGTCGTTGGCGACGCCGGCCTTGGTCAGGGCCTCATAGACCTTCATGACCTCCTCGGGCAGAGCCTTGCCGGCCTCACGGTCGCGCTCGATGGCGCGCATTTCCTTGCTGCGGCCCATGTACTGGGGGTCACGGCGGCTCAGTGCGAACTCAGACAGACGCTCGGGGTTGGAGCGGTAGGAAGAAGTCTCGCCGGAGGGGATGAGCTCGTCGGTGGTGGTGACGGGGTCGGTGATGTAGGAGCAGACCTTGACCAGCAGGTCGTTGGTCAGAGCGGGCATCTCGGGCCAGTCCTTGATGTTGGGGCCGAAGCGCAGCTCTGCGTCCGGCTCAGCCTTGCCCCAGCCGTTGTAGACGCGCTTCTCGTACAGGGAAGCGTTGTAGTGGTACTCGGGGTTGGTGTACTCCACATCCAGGTCGGTGGCGGCGGTCAGCTTGCCGCCGTTGGCTGCGGTGGCGGCGATGGAACGTGCGTCCATCAGTGCCACGCTGGACATCTGACCCTCGCCCGGCTTGGAGCCCTCGCGGTTGGGGAAGTTGCGGGTGGTGTGGCGGACGGAGAACTCGCCGTTTGCCGGGCAGTCGCCTGCGCCGAAGCAGGGACCGCAGAAGCACTCACGCATGATGGCGCCGGCGTTGACAAGGTCGCTTGCACGGCCATTCTTGTACAGCTCTGCCAGTGCGGGCATGGAGCCGGGGTAGATGCTCAGAGTGAAGACACCGTTGCCGCAGCTCTTGCCGCGCAGGATGTCAGCAGCAGCACAGATGTTGTCGAAGGTGCCGCCGGCGCAGCCAGCGATCTCGCCCTGGTCCACCCAGACAGCGCCATCGTGGAACTTGCTGTCGAGGTCCATCTTCGCGCCCTTGATCTGCTTGTTGGCCTCTTCCTGCACAGCGTGGAGGATGTCGGCAGCGTTGGCCTGCAGCTCGTGGATGGTGTAGGTGTTGGAGGGGTGCATGGGCATTGCGATGGTGGACTCGACGGTGTCGAGGTCGATGTAGACGCAGCCATCGTAGTAAGCCACATCGGCAGGAGCCAGCTTCTTGTAAGCCTCGGGACGGCCATGGACCATGAAGTAGCGCTGGGTCTGCTCGTCGGTCACCCAGATGGAAGACCAGCAGGTGGTCTCGGTGGTCATGACGTCGATGGCGTTGCGGAACTCGATGGGCAGATTTGCCACGCCGGGGCCGACGAACTCCATGACCTTGTTCTTGACGTAGCCGTTCTTGTAGACAGCGCCGCAGATGCTCAGGGCCACGTCGTGGGGGCCGATGCCTGCGCGGGGCTTGCCGGTCAGATAGATGGCGATGACCTGCGGACGGGCGAAGTCATAGGTGCGGCCCACCAGCTGCTTGGCCAGCTCGCCGCCGCCCTCGCCGACAGCCATGGTACCCAGAGCGCCGTAACGAGTGTGGGAGTCGGATCCGAGGATCATGCGGCCGCCGCCGGCCATGGTCTCACGGTTGTAGCTGTGGATGTTTGCCATGTTGGTGGGGACGTAGATGCCGCCGTACTTGTGGGCAGCGGAGAGAGCGAACTTGTGGTCGTCCTCATTGATGGTGCCGCCGACAGCGCAGAGGCTGTTGTGGCAGTTGGTCAGGACGTAGGGCAGGGGGAACTGCTTCATGCCGGAAGCACGGGCGGTCTGGATGATGCCGACATAGGTGATGTCGTGGCTGGTCATGGAGTCGAACTTCAGACGAAGCTGGTCCATGTCGTCGCTCTGGTTGTGAGCCTTCAGGATGCCGTAGGCCATGGTACCCTTGGTGGCCTCTTCTTTGGTGGTGGTGATGCCGGACTTCTGAGCTGCCTCTTCGGGGCAGGAGCAGATGGTCTCACCGTGAACGAGGTAGATGCCGTTGTCATACAGTTTGAGCATAATGTGTGCTTCCTTTCTCGAACTCTCTTTTTTATTTTCATGGCCTTTCCTGGTGGTCGGCCTTCCTTCTGGCATTAGGATACCGCAGTTAAGTTATTCTGTAAAATATTTGATTTCGATTGAGAATCATTCCAAAAGTTGATGGATACCCAAAAGCAAAAGCGGCCCGGAAAAATTTTCGAGCCGCTTTGCGCAAGAAGAAAAAAGAATGAAGAAGATGCAGGAGATGATGAGTGGCAACTTCAGGCCGCTTACTTGCGGATGTACAGGGTGCCGTCCATGATGCGGCGTGCGGTGCGCTGGACAGCCACGCCGGAGACGACGATGTCGTTCAGGGGCTTGGTGGGGTCATCCAGATAGGGGTACATGGTCATGACACCGGAGGGATGGCCGATGCGGACGGTCTGCTGGCCGGGCTTGAGAGCGACCAGCTCATGGACCAGAGTGCCAGGTACGAATGCGGCCACGCTGATGGAAGAAGCGCTGGTCAGCGGGCAGGCCTTGTGACACTTGAACACGCTGATGACGCGGGCGCAGACGTCCATCTCGGAGGCATCGACGGACTTGCCGCTGATGTCGGTGAAGCTGGCAGGAGCCGCCACGAAGCCGACTTTCGGGACTGCGGGGCTGTTAGCGGTGGCGTCGGCAGGGTCTTTGGCGAAGCCCATCTTGACGCAGGCAGCGCCGCGGATGGCCTCCAGCTTTGCAGCCAGAGCCTTGTCGGTGTCCACCTCAGCGGGCAGCTGGGTGCCGGTGATGCCGAGGTCGGCAGCGCGGACCAGGACCATGGGGTTGGAGACGTCCAGAATGGTGGCCTCGATGGTGCCAAGCTCGCCCAGATCCAGCATTTCCCTGGCGTTGCCGGTGGGGAAGAGCTTGCCGGTCTTGGCGCCTGCCGGGTCGAGGAAGTTGACTTTTAACTCACCGGCAGTGCCGTCCACACCGGCAATGGAGCAGTTGCCCTCGTTGTCAAACTGGCCGTTCTTGACAGGAACTTCCACATCAATGGCCTTGTTGGTGTTCAGGTTGAACAGATGCACTACGGTGGTCGGCTCGGTCAGATGCTCCACCAGACCCATCTCGACAGCAAACGGAGCAGTAGCCGCAGTCATGTTGCCGCAGTTGCTCTTGTAGTCGATCTTGGACTGGCCTACGATGGACTGGCCTACGATGTAGTCTACATCAATGCCGGGACGGTCGCTCTTGTTGACCACGACGATCTTGTTGTTGCTGGACACGCAGCCGCCCATACCGTCGATCTGCTTGGGGTCAGGGCTGCCCATGGCCTGCACAAAAATGTCGTCCCACTGGTCGCGGGCGGGCAGGTCGCTTTCCAGGAACATGCAGCCCTTCGACGTGCCGCCGCGCATGAATACACAAGGAAATTTACGCATATATCTTCGTCCTTTCGTTCAGAGGTTTTTTGGATCCCGTTCGTTCTGGCTCCATCAAACCACGAAACGAAACCTTTGTAAAATATAGAAAATTTATAGACATCTATTCTTTATAAGAATGGATCGCCCTCTCTGTCTGCTTCGCAGACAGCCCTCAAAAAAAGGACAATGGAAATTTGTGATGAGAGGATGAAGTTTTGTGTTGTTGAAAACTTTCGGCAAACATAGAAAAGCGCACCCCTTCTGCTTGTGTGTGGAGAAGGGGTGCGCTTCGTTTATACTTTGAGTTCAGGCAAATACTCCTGTTTTTGCCTATCTCTTTTCCACTTCTTTGCCAAAAAAGTAGGATGAAGCACACAAAAGGCAACGAAATGCCCGGCGCAGAGTAAATACTCTGTGCCGGGCGGAGATGAGGAAAAGTTTCTTAGTGGTTGGCGGCGCGGTAGATGGCGATCATGTCGTCGAGGCTGAGTTTTTTGGCCGAGCCGAGGGCGGAGCCGCAAGCTTCGAGGCAGCGGTGGGCCATCTCGTCGATCTGCGCGTCGGTGGGGTCGATGCCCAGCTCGTGGAAGCTGGCGGGCATCCCGATGCTGTGGTAGAAGTCCACCATGGCCTCGATGCCTTTCAGGGCGATCTCCTCGTCGGTGCCGTCGGTGGTCACGCCCATGACGTTCCGGGCAAAGCGGACGAAGCGGGGCAGGCAGTCCTTATAGACATACCGCGCCCAGCTGGGCCAGAGGGCGGCGAGGCCCGCGCCGTGGGTCACGTCGAACATACCGCCCATCTCGTGCTCGAGTTTGTGGGACATAAAGTCGCCGCTGGCGATGCCGCAGCCGGTCAGGCCGTTGTGGGACAGACTGCCCGCCCACATCACCTCGGCCCGGGCCTCGTAGTTGGCCGGGTCGGTGTGGAGGATGACTGCGTTCTTCATCACGGTGCGCAGCAGGCCCTCGGCCAGCGCGTCGGTCAGCTCCATATTGCCGCCATTGGTGAAATAGCGCTCCATGGTGTGCATCATGATGTCGGCGCAGCCGGACTCGGTCTGATAGTCGGGCAGGGTCTTGGTGAGCTCGGGGTCCATGAGGGCGAACTTCGGGCGGCTGATGTCGTCGTTGTAGGCCCGCTTCTGGTGGGTGTCCACCCGGGTGATGACGCTGCTGTTGGATGTTTCACTGCCCGCCGCCGCGATGGTCAGGATGCTGGCCACCGGCAGGCACTTCCTGGCCGTGCGGGTGTGCTCGTACAGCTCCCAGACGTCCTTTTCCGGCTCGGCCAGGCCGTAGGCGATGGCCTTGGCCGTGTCGATGACGCTGCCGCCGCCCACGGCCAGCAGGAAGTCGATGCTGTTCTCTTTGCCGATGCGGATGCCCTCGTAGACCTTGTCGAGGTGGGGGTTTGGCACGACGCCGCCCAGCGTCCAGCTGGAAATGCCGGCCTCGGCCAGCGACTTTTCAGCCCGGTCCAGCACACCGGAGCGGACGGCGCTCTTGCCGCCGTAGACAATGAGGACACGGGTGCCGCCGTATTCGCGCACCAGCGCGCCCACGCGCTGTTCGGTGCCTTTGCCGAAGATGACCCGGGTGGGGGAGTAGAACTCGAAATTGCTTGCCATAGTGGTCTGCCTCCTTGTAAGTGCTGCTTTCTGAGCAAAAGTATACACGAAATAGATTCGAAAGTCTACAGGCCCTGCGCCTGCCGCCGCAAAATATTCGGGACAAAACAAAACCCGCATCCTCCCGGCAGGAAAACGGGAGGATGCAGGCTTCATTGGAAAACATCAGACAAAAAAACCTGCCGACTCGAGGCGGTTGCAAGCCCTCAGTCGGCAGGATGCTTACTTCTTCGGAGTCATAGCCTCTTGACCTCGATTTCTTCATTTTTCGGTCTGTACCGGACGTTTCATAGAAGATTCTCCTTTGAAACGGTGAAGAACGATTGGCAGGGGAATGAATTTCTTAGTACATTGGAATGACCCTTTTCTTAACTGTTGGAGTGCGGGATACGAATCACAGAGATGAATTTCATATTACCACATTCTTTCGAGTTAGATTTGCGAAGGGAGTGTCATTACTTAGTACATCGGAGTTTCTCCTTTGGAGTTATTCAAATAAGACGTTCCGTACAAAAGCTTTCTTCATTGGGATCACCTTCGGCGGATCTATTTGAACGCGAGGGATTTTATTTCACAGACTGTTCTGTTATTCGCTTTATTGATGCTCAAGAACGGCTCTTGTTGTTGTGTTTTTATACGGGGGAAGCATCCCGTTTGTGGTGAGCCTCTGTTTTGCTTCTCAGCGAACCCCGACAGTCTGTGCGTACTGTGCGGGTTCCATATCGACCATCGGTCTTCGCTCCTTTCTGCTTAAAGTCAGCGGGGTTAGCTCTCATTTGAGCTTCTGCTGTACTTCTCTGGTTTCTGGCTTTATTATACACGCGCGGACGCGGTTTGTCCATTCGCAGAATGCACAATGAATTAGATATATTTTTTCAAGAAATGACAAAAAAACTGTATTGTTCATACAAACGCACGACTGAAACAGCCTCCCTGCGCAGTCTGGACGGCCCGCAGGGCCTTTTGTGGAAAACCTCTGCGCAAGAACTGCCAGACTTCTTCCGTGCTATCTTCCGCCGCGGTGAGCAGAACGCCCGGTGAGCCCGTATTATAAACAGGTAATATTACTTAATAAGAATAAGCCGCTGATTATAGCAGTTTGCGTTTTTAATGCACGAGCAACAGCCGCAAACTGCATATCGCAAAGATGCTGTTTTGACCGGCACTATTTTTGAAGATTGCGATAAGAAAATTTCATGCATCACACACTTGACAGCTATATGAATTTTATATACCCGATATACATGGAGCGTATAATTTTGCCGAAAGGGTTTCGTTTTACCTCAAAAATGAAACGAATCACTAAGGAATGACTAAGAATTTGGTCAAAATGGACAGTTTGACTGCGAATTATTAAGCAAGATGCACAACACTCCCGGCCGAGGTGTGAAATAAGATATAACAAAAAGTAGAATATCGACCAAAGGTCTTATCAAACTGCACCAATCGTGCTATGATACCAGACGCAAAAGGGCTGCGCTGAGCGCGGAAAGAGGGTGTGTTTCCATAAAAACAAACGCACCTTCTTTGATTTTTAGCACAGCTGCTTTAATAAAAGAAACGAAAGGAGATAGAGTGAAAACGAACGATACCTTTACGCTTCAGGATAAGACTCTGCTCAGAAAGGAGGCAAAGCGATGAACGCATTGACTGCGGCCCTGAAAGAGGAGCTGAATGTGGAGATGATCTCCCTCGGCGGCCTGCAGGTGCCGGAATCCGTGGTGGTCAGCTGGGGCATCATGCTGTTTCTGGTCATCGTCTCCATCCTGCTCACCCGGAACCTCAAGGTGGACCACATCTCCAGGCGGCAGGCCATCCTTGAGATGGTCGTCACCACCATCGACGGCTTCTTCACGGGCCTGCTGGGCGAGCAGGGCAGACGGTATGTGCCTTACCTCATGACGGTGGCTCTCTACATCGCCTGTGCGAACCTCATCGGTGTATTCGGCATCAAGCCCCCCACGAAGGATCTGAATGTCACCGCTGCGCTGGCGCTCATGAGCATCTGCCTCATCGAGTATTCCGGCATCCATGCCCGGGGCGGCAAGGGCTTCCTCAAGAGCCTCGCCGCTCCTACCCCCATCATGACCCCCATGAACATCCTCGAGATCGTCATCCGTCCCACCAGCCTGTGTATGCGACTGTTCGGCAACGTGCTGGGCGCTTTCGTCATCATGGAGCTCATCAAGCTGGTGGTCCCGGTGTTCGTGCCGGCCGTCTTCAGCCTGTACTTTGATTTGTTCGATGGTCTCATCCAGACCTATGTCTTTGTCTTCCTCACCTCGCTGTTCATGAAAGAGAGTATTGGTGGAGAAGAGTAAGAAAAATTCAACCTCTCCGTCAGCGCTGACGCGCTGCCACCTCCCCTAAAGAGGGGAGGCCTTGGCATTCCGTAAAGCTTCGCCTCTTCGCCAGAGGCTCCCCTCGCTAGGGGAGCTGTCGAGCGATAGCGAGACTGAGAGGTTGAGTAACCAAACACTTAAAATTAAAAGGAGAAATAATTATGAACGGACTCGTAGCTCTGGGCGCTGGCATCGCAGCGCTGACTGGTATCGGCGGCGGCATCGGCATCGGCATTGCCACCGGCAAGGCAACGGAGGCCATCAGCCGCCAGCCGGAAGCTTCCGGCAAGATCCAGACCAACCTGCTGCTGGGTGCAGCTCTGGCCGAAGGTACTGCAATTTTCGGCTTCGTCGTTGCTCTGCTCATCATCCTGTTCCTGGGTTGATAACGGAGGCATGACGAATGCTGACTCTGAATCTGAACCTTCTGTATACAGTCGTCAACATTCTGGTTCTGTTTTTGCTGCTGCGCAAGTTCCTGTACAAGCCTGTCATGAACATCATCGCACAGCGCCAGAAGCAGGTGGATGACGCACTGAACGCCGCCGAGACCTCCAGGCAGGAGGCCGTTGCGGCCCTGAACGACGCGCAGGCAAAGCTGCGCAATGTGGACGCCGAGGCTGCTGCCCGCCGCACTGCCTACGAGCAGCAGGCCGAAAAGGACAAGCAGCAGCTGCTGGCTGACGCCCAGAAGCAGGCCGACGCCATCCTGGCCGAGGGCAAAGCTGCCGCCGAGGCCGAGCGCCAGCACAAGCTGCGTCAGGCTGACGCCCAGACCACTGCACTGGCCCGCGCCATGTGCGAGAAGCTGCTGGCCCGCAACCTGAACGAGCAGGACGACGCCCGCCTGCTGGACGACCTGTTGGAGAAAGCGGGGGCTGAAAATGGCAAGTGAATTCAGCACCGAGTTCTTCTCGGCCAACCGCATCGTCAAAGCTGACCTCCGTGCCGCCCGCACCCCCCGCGAGGAGGACCTGGAGCGCATCAAGAAAGAGGTCGCGAAGCTGTACGACGCCACCGAGGTCATCCTGAACGTCACGGTGGACGACAGCCTCCTCTCCGGCTATGTGCTGCAGATCGGCGACCGCGTCTTCGATAACTCCGGCCGCCACGCCATTGACCAGATGATGGCCGACAAGCCCTCTCTGGCCACCCTCAAGACCCGCATCGAGGACTACAAGCCCGCCGCCACCAGCGAAGAGGGCGGCGTGGTCATCTCCTCCGCCGACGGCATCGTGGAAGTGGAAGGCATGGACCGCGCCGTCTACGGCGAGATCGTCACCTTCGAGAATGGCGCCAAGGGCATGGTGGAGAGCGTCGAGCCGGGCCGTCTGGGCATCATGCTCTTCGACGGCGCTGAGACCGTCGGCGTCGGCACCATGGTCACCCGCAGCGGCAAGCGCGCCGGCATCCCGGTGGGCGACGGCTTCCTTGGCCGCGTCATCGACCCGCTGGGCGAGCCCATCGACGGCAAAGGCCCCATCGAGGCTGTGGGCTACAACCCCATCGAGAAGCAGGCCCCCGGCATCCTCGAGCGCCAGAGCGTGGATACGCCGCTCCACACCGGCATCCTCGCCATCGACTCCATGTTCCCCATTGGCCGCGGTCAGCGTGAGCTGATCATCGGCGACCGCCAGACCGGCAAGACCTCTATCGCCACCGATGCCATCCTGAACCAGAAGGACACCGGCGTGCTCTGCATCTACGTCGCCATCGGCCAGAAGGCTTCTTCCATCGCCCGCGTGGCCGAAGACCTGAAGAAGCACGGCGCGATGAGCTACACCACCATCGTGGCGGCTACCGCTTCCGACAGCGCCCCGCTGCAGTACATCGCACCTTATGCCGGTACGGCTCTGGCCGAGTATTTCATGGCGCAGGGCAAGAGCGTCCTCATCGTCTACGATGACCTCTCCAAGCACGCGGTGGCCTACCGTGCCATCTCTCTGCTGCTCCGCCGCTCTCCGGGCCGTGAGGCTTACCCCGGCGACGTCTTCTATCTGCACTCCCGTCTGCTGGAGCGCTCCTGCCGCATGAGCGACGCACTGGGCGGCGGCTCCATCACTGCCCTGCCCATCGTTGAGACTCAGGCAGGCGACGTGTCCGCTTACATCCCCACCAACGTCATCTCCATCACCGACGGTCAGATCTTCCTCGAGAGCGCTCTGTTCAACGCCGGCAACCGCCCGGCTGTCAACGTGGGCCTGTCCGTCTCCCGTGTCGGCGGCGCAGCCCAGACCAAGGCCATGAAGAAGGCCAACGCCAACCTGCGTATCGAGCTGGCTCAGTACAAGGACATGGAGTCCTTCGCGCAGTTCAGCTCCGATCTGGACGCCGAGACCCGCCATCAGCTCGAGCACGGCAAGGCTCTGACCGAGATGCTCAAGCAGCCGCTCTATCAGCCCAAGACCGACGCCGAGCAGGTGGTCATCCTTGTGCTGGCTTCCCACGGGATGCTGGACGAAGTGCCTCTCGCTGAGCAGCGGGCGCGCACCGCTGCCTTTGTTCGCCAGTTCCATGCAGATGTGTCCGGCACGATGGATGCCATCACGGCCACCGGCAAGCTCACTCCCGAGCAGACCGACACCATCCTGAACGCATGGAAGGCCTACGAGGGAGGCGAGAGTCATGGCGTCCAGTAAGCTGCTGAAAGAGCGCATCGAGAGCATTCAGGACACCCGCAAGATCACGAACGCGATGTATCTGATCTCTTCCTCCAAGCTGCGCAAGGCACGCAAGAACTACCAGAACGTCCTGCCCTACTTCACCCGCATGAGAGACACCATCTCCCGTGTCGTCCCTCATCTGCCTGATGAGCCGGTGCATCCGTTCTTCCACGAGCGGCAGAGAGAGGACGGCAATCCCCGCCGCGCCTATCTGGTGCTGACGGCAGACAAGGGCATGGCAGGCTCTTTCAACCAGAACGTGCTGAAGCTCCTGCTGGAAAAGGCTGACAGGAACGACCGTTTCTATGTCATCGGTCAGGTGGGCTACCGCGCCCTCCGCAAAGACCCTCGCCTGGTGCGGGAGTTCCAGTACGGCGCGACTGCCCCGTCGCTGCAGCGCGCCCGTGACATCACGGTGGACGCCATCGACGACTTCAAGTCGGGCAAACTGGATGAGATCTATCTTATCTACACCAAGATCCAGAACGCGCTCACCAGTGAGCCGGTCATGGTGCGTCTGCTGCCGCTGGACCGCGAGCATCTGCAGCCCGCCCCCAAGGGTCTGGGCGACCCCCGCGGCGAAGTCGAGCTGGTGCCGGACGCATGGACCGTGTTCGAGCAGACCGCTCCTATTTATATGCACGGCATGATCTTCGGTGCCATGACCGAGAGCTTCTGCGCAGAGCAGAGCGCCCGCATGACCGCCATGGATTCGGCCACCAAGAGCGCCAACGATATGATACGCGACTTGCAGCTGGAATATAACCGCACCCGCCAGGGCTCCATCACTCAGGAGATCACCGAGATCATCGGCGGCGCGTCTGCGGTGAAATCACAAGAATAACTTTTCCGCATAGCCTCCCCTCGCCAGGGGAGGCGGCACGACGCCAGTCGTGACGGAGAGGTTGACACATCTATAGCAATTCAACTTTTTAATGCAACAGCAACAGCGTTGAATTGCATATCGCAAATATGCTGTTTGGATGTTGCACTAATTTCTTGACTTGCGATAATAAACGAGGCAAATCTATGATACAGGGAAAAATTATTCGCGTGGCCGGCCCTGTGGTGGACGTGCAGTTCACCGCAGGCCGACTGCCTGCCCTGCAGGAAGCGCTGACCGTGACCGCAGAAGGCACCGAGCGCACGATGGAGGTGGCGCAGCACGTCAACGAATCGACGGTGCGCTGCATCATGCTCTCGGCCAGCGAAGGTCTGGGCAAGGGTATGGAAGTCACCGCCACCGGCCACGGCCTGACTGCCCCGGTGGGCGAGGCCACGCTGGGCCGTATGTTCGACCCGCTGGGCCGCCCCATCGACGGCAAGGGCTCTGTGGACGATGTGCCGCACTGGCCCATCCACCGCAAGGCCCCCAGCTTTGCAGAGCAGAAGCCCGCTACTGAGATTTTGGAAACGGGCATCAAGGTCATCGACCTGCTGGCCCCCTACGCCAAGGGCGGCAAGATCGGTCTGTTCGGCGGCGCAGGCGTCGGCAAGACCGTCCTGATCCAGGAACTTATCCACAACGTGGCCACCGAGCACGGCGGCTACTCCATCTTCACCGGTGTCGGCGAGCGCTCCCGTGAGGGCTGCGACCTCTGGGGCGAGATGAACGCCTCCGGCGTCCTGAACAAGACCGCGCTGGTCTTCGGCCAGATGAACGAGCCCCCAGGAGCCCGTATGCGGGTGGCGGAGACCGGCCTGACCATGGCCGAGTATTTCCGCGAGGAGACCCACAAGGACGTGCTGCTCTTCATCGACAACATCTTCCGTTTCGTGCAGGCCGGCTCTGAGGTCTCCGCTCTGATGGGCCGTATGCCCTCGGCTGTCGGCTATCAGCCCACGCTGGCCAACGAGCTGGGCGCTCTGCAGGAGCGTATCACCTCCACCCGCGACGGCTCCATCACCTCGGTGCAGGCCGTCTACGTCCCCGCTGACGACCTGACCGACCCCGCTCCCGCTACTACCTTCGCTCATCTGGACGCTACCACCGTCCTGAGCCGTAAAATCGTCGAGCAGGGCATCTATCCCGCTGTGGACCCGCTGGCTTCCACCTCCCGCATTCTGGAAGCTGACATCGTGGGCGAGGAGCACTACCGTGTGGCCCGCAAGGTGCAGGCAACGCTGCAGCGCTATCAGGAACTGCAGGACATCATCGCCATTCTGGGCATGGACGAGCTGGGCGAGGAAGACAAGCTCACCGTCACCCGTGCGCGTAAGCTGCAGAAGTTCCTGTCCCAGCCCTTCTCGGTGGCTGAGAACTTCACCGGCCTGCCCGGCAAATATGTGCCGCTGGCCGAGACGGTCAAGGGCTTTGCCGCCATCGTGGACGGCAAGTGCGACGACCTGCCCGAGTGGGCCTTCTTCAACGTAGGCACCCTCGACGACGCCCGCAAGAAGGCAGCGGACAAGCTGGCGGAGGAAAAAGGCGGTGAGGCCTGATGAACAGCTTCATCCTCAACATCACGGCTTCCAGCGGTGAGTTCTATCAGGGCAGCTGCGAGAGCATGGTGCTGCCCGTGAAGGACGGCGTCTACGGTGTTCAGGCCGGCCACAGCCCGGTGCTGGTGGCTATCCACATGGGGATGCTCAAGTTCACTGTGGACGGCGAGACCCGCGAGATTCTGGTCGGCGACGGCATCGCTGAGGTGACGCCCACCTTCGTGCTTCTGCTGGTGGACAGCGCCGAGCGTCCCGAGGACATCGACAAGAACCGTGCCGAGGCCGCCCGCATCCGCGCCGAAGAGCGCCTGCAGCATAAGCAGAGCATGCACGAGTATTACCAGACCAAGATCGCTCTGGACCGCGCCATGCAGCGTCTGCAGACCGCCGCGAAGTATAAGCGTTAAAGCTTCCCTCCTAAACGATATTTCTCCATTTTTCTCCATAAACAAAGGGCCTGCCTGTCCATTTTACGGATGGGCGGGTTCTTTTTTGCGTCCCTCTCTTGACAGCGGTGCGGCAAAGTGATATGATTTTGGTATCAGAAAGAAACACTTCCGACCCCATAAGGAGGGAACTGTTATGGAAGAAAAAGCTCTCACCGCCAAAAAAAGCGGCTTCTCGATGCTGCCGCTCTGCTTCATCGTTTTTGCGTCGGGCGCAGCGCTCTTCGTGTACGCCATCGGTCATCTGGAACGCGGGGAAAACGCCCTCGGCGGCTTCCTGCTCGTCGTCGCCATCCTCGGCTACATTGCGGGCATTATCGCCCTCCCGGGCTTCAAGGTGCTCAAGCCGCAGGAAGCGCTGGTGCTCACCCTCTTCGGCCACTATGCAGGCACCCTGCGGGAGCCGGGCTTCTACTGGGTCTGCCCCTTCTGCACCGCCGTCAACCCGGCGGCAGGCACCAAACTGAGCCAGAGCGGCGACGTGGACGGCGGCGCAAAGGCCGTCTCCCAGAGCGACGGCATGGGCAAGAAAATTTCTCTTAAAATGATGACCCTCAACAACTCCCGGCAGAAGATCAACGACTGTCTGGGCAACCCGGTGGAGATCGGCATCGCCGTGATCTGGCGGGTCACCGACACTGCCAAGGCAGTGTTCAATGTGGACAACTACAAGGAGTACCTCTCCCTCCAGTGTGACAGCGCCCTGCGGAACGTGGTGCGGGTGTACCCCTACGATGTGGCCCCCAACGTGGACACCACCGGAGACGGTGTGGCCGACGAGGGCAGCCTGCGGGGCTCCTCCGAGATCGTGGCCAAGCGCATCCAGGACGAGATCCAGTCCAAGGTGGCCGATGCAGGCATTGAGATCGTGGAAGCCCGCATCACCTATCTGGCCTATGCGCCGGAGATCGCCGCAGTGATGCTCCAGCGCCAGCAGGCCAGCGCCATCATCGACGCCCGCAAGATGATCGTGGACGGCGCCGTGGGCATGGTGGAGATGGCACTGGACCGGCTGAGCGAAAACAAAGTGGTGGAGTTGGATGACGAACGTAAAGCGGCCATGGTCTCCAACCTGCTGGTGGTGCTCTGCGGCAACCGGGACGCACAGCCCATCGTGAACAGCGGCAGCCTGTACTGATGGCAGAGCCCAAAAAGCAGATCCCCCTGCGCCTGAACGCAAAACTCTATGAGGCCCTTGCCGCATGGGCTGAGGACGATTTCCGCTCGGTGAACGGGCAGATCGAGTATCTCCTCACCGAGTGTGTGCGTCAGCGCAAAAAGAACGGCCGGTACGTCTCCGATCAGATCGACCTGCCGCCGGAGCTGGATATTGAATGACCCTGCTCCCCTCCGGGGGGCAGGCCTTGCAAAAACGCCGATGGTATATCGGCAGGGAGGATGACTATGACAGTAGGTATGGTACCCGGGGCAAGCATCGCAGGCATGGTGTTTTCCCTTATCGTCTCCTTCGCACTTCCCATAGGCCTCTTTGTTTACGCAAAGAAGAAGCTGGGTGCGAAGGCTGCACCGTTCTTTATCGGGTGCGGCGTTTTCTTCGTGATGGTGCTGATGCTGGAAGCTGCCATCCATCGCATCGTGTTCCAGCTGGCCGGAGAAGCGCTGACCGGAAGCGTGATCCTATACGCAGTCTATGGCGGCCTGATGGCAGCTCTTTTTGAAGAGACCGGTCGTTACATCGCCATGAGGTTTCTGGTGAAGCCGATGGATTTCCCGAATGCCTTTATGTATGGTGCCGGACACGGCGGCGTGGAGGCAATGCTTCTGTGCGGCGTGGCATCGATCAGCAACATCGCAAGTGCCGTGATGATAAACTCCGGCACCATGTCTGCACAGCTGGCGACTCTTGACGCAGAGAAGGCGGCAGACACGGCAGCGGCTCTTTCGGCGCTGTGGACGACACCGAGCCTGACGTTTTTTGCAGGCGGCGTAGAGCGGATCATTGCGGTGGTGCTCCATCTGAGCCTGTCGATTCTGGTGTTCCAGTCCATCCGCAAAAAGGCCCCCATGGAGCTGGTGCGGGCCTACCTGTTCCACTTTGTCATCGACTCGCTGTCCGTTCTGCTCAGTGCAGTGGCATCTGTCTGGGTGGTGGAGCTTGTCACTGCACTCGTGACCGGCGGGGCTGTCCTAATGGCAAGGTATGCCTGCATGGAAGAGTGAACGCGCGGAAATCCTTGATATATAGTATATAAAAGTCCCCTCTTCGTCATTGGAGCAAGAACCGTGACGAAGAGGGGACTTTCGCTTTCTGTTACTTTTTCTCGTGGTCGGCCCATCCGCTGGACTGGATGACTTCGCCGTCCGGGGTACACCAGAGGGCCTCCACGCCGTCGAGGGACTCGATGAGCTTCTGGCCATCCTCAAGGGACATACAGAACAGGCCGGTGGTGAGGCAGTCGGCTGCGCCGGAGTCGGGGGAGAGGACGCTCACGCTGTCAAAGTAGCGGGCGGGCCAGAGGGTATCCGGGTCGATGAGGTGATGGTAGCGCACACCGTCCACGACGTAGTACCGCTGGTAGTTGCCGCTGGTGACGAGAGCCATGTCGCTCATGTTGACACCGGAGACGTAGGAAGAGCTGGCAGTGTAGACGTCCGAGGCGTTCCACGGGTTCTCCACGCCGCCCGACCACTGGGAGCCGTCGGGCTTCGTGCCGATGGCGCGGAGGTTGCCGCCCACGCTGATGAGGGCGCTTTTCAGGCCCCGGGCCTCAGCGGCCTGTGCCGCCATCTCCACGGCGTAGCCCTTGCCCACGCTGCCCACATCGAGGGACATATCCGGGTCGGAGAGATAGACGGTCCTGGCGTTTTCGTCGATGACGAGGTTGGAGATGTCGCAGTGCCGGGCGGCGGCATCCAGCGCCTCCTGTTCGGGCAGCTTGTTGTCTGCCTCGTTCGTGTTGGCTTCGGCGGCCTCGCGGTAGTCGTGCCAGATGCGGAGGACGCTGCCCATGGCGATGTTCAGCTTGCCGTTTGTGGTGTCGTACATCTGCCGGGCCAGTTCCAGCATCCCGAGGATCTTATCGTCCACCTGAACGGGGGCGACGCCGGCGTTGTCGTTGATGGTCTTGACATTCACCACGCCGTCGTAGTCGTTGTAGATGTCGTAGAGACGGTGGTATTCCAGCAAGTCGGCGTGGAGGGCGTCCATCTGGCGGGAGAACTCCTCCTCGCTGTCGCAGTAGGCGATGACCTGCGTGACAGTGTCGAAGGCATCATAGAAGATAGTGCTGTACCGCTGGGCGTCGGCGCTCACGCCCGAAGAGGCGGGTTTCTGGGCCGAGCCGCAGGCGGTGAGGACGCCGAGGCAGAGCGCCCCGGTCAGCAGAGCGGAAACGAAACGCTTGATGCTCATGCCTGCTCCTTTGCCGCAGCGGTGAAGGTGGCATGCTCTTCCGACAGGTGGGCCAGCAGGTCGCCGAAGACCCAGTTCTTGTTGGACGGGGTGACCACGGCCTTGAGGGGGATGTTCACCTGTGCCTGCTTCATGAGGTCCAGCAGGGTGTCGAGATCCTTTTCCTTGAAGTTCGCCAGCACCAGTGCGGGAGGGTAAGCGCCCGGTTCCAGCACGAGGGTGCGGGAGGATTTCGTCTCTACCTCGCCCAGCAGCTGGGCGACGGTCTTGCCTGCATCGGCAGGGGAGACGAGAAGCAGCTTCATGCCGAAGGCGGGAGCCATCCCCTCGAGGATGCCCCGGTCGGCGGCGGACAGATTCCAGCCCAGCGCCAGCGGAACGCCGGCGTTCTGGTTGCGTGCGATATGTGCTTTCATAGTGTGAACCTCTTTCTTTCAGAGTGAAGTTTTTTGTAAATACACTATAGTATAGCACAGATAACAGGAAAAGAAAACGACTGCCGACCCTTTTTGCAAAGCGGGCAGCAGTCGAACAAGAAAGATGCTATTGTATTTTGTCAAAAGTTGTGATATTCTGAAACTGCCGTCAGAAAAGGCGGCAGGCACTGTCTGCAAATGCAGGTGGTCACGCTCCTCCGGCGAAGCGCCAGTGGAGACGAAAATCTTTTTGCTTCCCCTGACGCGAGAGCGAAAGGGGGGATGTTCCATGACGTTTGAACAGGTCGTATTGTTGCTCACGCTTCTCGGCGGGGCGATCTACATTACCTTTGAGATCAGCTGGACCATTTTTAACAACAAAAAGAAATGACCGCCTCTGCCTCCGAAAGCAAGCGGTCATTCTTTTTGACTTAACGCCGGAAGAGCGCTGACCATTTGCTGGACAGTGCCTTCTTTATTTGTAGTATAATCGTTTCAGCGTGAATTGTCAACGCTGAAAGCGTAACTTAGTTCATCTTCTTGCCGAAGAACTCCACTTCCTTACGGATGAAGCCCATCAGCTCATCGAACTGGTCGGGGGTCAGGCTCTGGGCACCGTCGCACTTGGCCTTGGCGGGGTCGTTGTGGACTTCGATCATCAGGCCGTCGGCACCGGCGGCGACAGCGGCCTTGGCCAGCTGAGGCACCATCCATGCGTGGCCGCAGGCGTGGCTGGGGTCTACGATGACGGGCAGGTGGGTCATCTTATGAAGCATGACCACGCCGGCGAGATCGAGGGTGTTGCGCATACTGGTCTCAAAGGTGCGGATGCCGCGCTCGCAGAGGATGACGTTCTCGTTGCCCTCGGCCATGATGTACTCGGCGCTCATGACGAACTCCTCGAGGGTGTTGGCGAGGCCGCGCTTGAGCAGGACAGGTTTTTTCTGACGGCCTACAGCCTTGAGCAGTTCGAAGTTCTGCATATTGCGGGCGCCCACCTGGATGAGGTCTACGTTCTCGAAGAGGGGCAGATGTTCGGTGTTCATGATCTCGGTGACGATGGGAGAGCCGGTGGCACGGCGGGCCAGCTTGAGCAGGTCGAGACCCTCGCTGCGCATCCCCTGGAAGGAGTAGGGGGAAGTGCGGGGCTTGAACGCACCGCCCCGCAGCAGGGAAGCGCCGGCTGCCTTGACGCGCTGGGCGCAGTAGGTGATCTGCTCCTCGCTCTCGATGCTGCAGGGGCCGGCGATGACGGCAAAGCTGCCGCCGCCAATCTTCACGCCCTCCACGTCGATGACGCTGTCGTCCGGGTGGAACTTGCGGTTGGCCTTCTTGTAGGGCTCCGACACGCGGCGGCAGGTCTCGACCACGGGGTTTGCCAGCACCCAGCTCTCGGCGATGGCCTTGGTGTCGCCGATGAGGCCGAGGATGTGGGTGTCGCTGCCCTTGGAGTCGTTGATCTGCAGGCCCATGCCTTCCAGCTCGGTGCAGAATTCATGGATCTTCTCTTTGGGGGCGTCCTGTTTGAGTACGATGATCATGGCGGGTTCTCCTTTTCCTGTTCTGGTACGGCAGGGGAGATGAGGCCGCCTTGCCGTTGATGTTTCCGTATTGCAAACTTCAGTATCGTGAAGTGATTGAGCATGGACATAGCATAGCACTTCAGTTTCATGAAGTCAATAGCCTTTCTGAAATTTTTTGAATTTTGGGAGAGAAAGTGGTAAAATAAAGTAGCCCTCTCAGTCTGCTTCGCAGACAGCTCCCCCAAAGGGGGAGCCACTGGCGTATCGGTCAGATTTGTGCAGATTGAATGAAGTCTGTTTGTGCCGGAGACTGTAGAGCTCCGCTGTCTAAGACAGCAGATGCTGGCCTTTATAGCAAGGCCCGGCATTTTGTGACATGCCGGACTTCAAGCGTCCAGCTTTGCTTGCCCGGTCTGCCAACGGTGCTCCGCACCCGGGTTGCGGCACCCAGCATCCGCAGCGCTTCGCTTGCGTCTTGCTGGCCGCTGCCCCAACAATGACTCCCTGTTTCCGCCACTGGCGGCGGTTGTCGCTGTTGCCCCCTTTGGGGGAGCTGTCGAGCAGAGCGAGACTGAGAGGGCCATCCTAACAATTATAGAGGTCTTACATATGGGCAAAGAAGCAAAAACCAACGCCATGCGCATTCTGGAGCGGGCCAAGGTGGCCTACACCGCGCATGAATATCCCCACGAAGAGGGCGTGGCCGTGGACGGCGTGACTGTCGCCGCCAGCATCGGCGAAGACCCTGCCTGCGTCTACAAGACGCTGGTGACGCAGGGGAACAGCAAGAACTACTTCGTCTTCGTCATCCCGGTGGCGGCAGAGCTGGATCTGAAAGCCGCCGCCCGCAGCGTGGGCGAAAAAAGTGTGGCGATGATACACGTCGCTGACATCAACAAAGTCACCGGCTATGTCCGGGGCGGCTGCAGCCCGGTGGGCATGAAAAAGCAGTACACCACCGTCTTCGATGAGAGCGTGCTGAGCCAGCCGAAGGTCTACGTTTCCGGCGGGCGCATCGGTACGCAGGTCTGCTGTGTGCCGGCCGACCTCATCAAGGCCGCACGGGCGACTACGGCAAAGATCATCTTCTGAAAGCCTGGTACGATAAACCCACCGCGCAGCGATAAGCAGACTTTTGGTCAGAGAGATATTAGCGCTGTGCAGAGGCTTTGTCTTTGGCATCCCTGCCCTCTCAGGCGCTTCGCGCCAGCTCTCCCAAGGGGAGAGCCTTTAAGAGGATATTTATTATAAAAAGATTTTCTGATAAGTCGTACTTAAAAAGAAAAACAGTGTCGAAACTGCACAAAATTTTTGAAAGTTTTTTGACAGCAGGGAACACAAGGGAAAATTTGTCCGAACGCTCTTTGCAAAGGCGTTTTTTTGCCGTATACTGTAGTCAGACGGCGGACGGAAGAGCGCATGAACTCTTTTTCAGCCGGAGAAGAACAGCATGGACAACGAGGTTTGCGGAGGATGAGCAGAATGCGAAATGAGCTGCTGGGTACCATGTGCCGTCCCGGTACGGGAATGCATCAGGGGCTCCGTGTAACCTGCTGCGGGTCCAGTCTGTCCAGAATGAAATAAAAGGCCGTGGTGTAAGTGCATCACAGCCTTTTTTGTTTTTCGTCGCGGGAGATAGAGAAAGAGAGGTTGGATACAGATGATTCGTAAAGTGGCAGTTATTATGGGTTCGGACAGCGACTGGCCGGTGGTGAAAGGTGCCTGCGCCCAGCTCAAGGCGCTGGACATCCCCTTTGAGGCGCACATCCTGTCGGCCCACCGCACCCCTGCCGAGGCAGCGGAGTTTGCAAAGAATGCCAGGGCCAACGGCTTCGGCGTCATCCTTTGCGCAGCAGGCATGGCGGCCCATCTGGCCGGTGCTTTTGCCGCAAACACCACCCTGCCGGTCATCGGCATCCCGATGAAGGGCGGCGCGATGGACGGCCTGGACGCTCTGCTGGCCACCGTCCAGATGCCCAGCGGCATCCCGGTGGCCACAGTGGCCCTGAACGGCGCGAAGAACGCCGCCTGGCTGGCTGCTGAGATCCTGGCCCTCGGCGATGAGGCACTGGCTGCGAAGCTGGATGCGGAGCGCGCCGCCATGGCCCGGCAGATCGCCGCCAAGGAAGAAAAACTGCAGAAAGAGATCGAGGAACTGTAATGTCTGATTTTGCATACCCGCTTCACGAAGAGTGCGGCGTTTTCGGCATCTATGACCGTGCCGGCACCGAGGACGTGGCCGCTGCCGCCTACTCGGCCCTGTACGCGCTGCAGCATCGCGGACAGGAGAGCTGCGGCATCGCCGTGAACGACGACGGCGTCATCAACGGCCACCGGGACCTCGGCCTTGTCAATGAGGTGTTCACCCCGGCGGTGCTGGGCTCGCTGGCAAAGCCCACGGCCCACATGGCCACCGGCCATGTCCGCTACGCTACCTCCGGCAGCCGCATCCGGGCCAACGCCCAGCCCATGATCGTCCGGCATGGCCGGGGTACCATGGCCCTCTGCCACAACGGCAATCTGACCAACGCTCTGGAACTGCGCCGCCAGCTGGAAAACGAGGGCGCCATCTTCCATGGTTCCTCCGATACCGAGGTCATCTGCTACCTCGTCACCCGCAACCGCCTGCGGATGGGCAGCATCGAGATCGCCATCAGCAAGACGATGGACGTCCTCGAGGGCGCTTACAGCCTCGTGGTCATGTCGGCCACTAAGCTTATCGCGGCCCGCGACCCCCGCGGTTATCGCCCTCTCTGCATCGGCACCCTGCCGGGCGGCGGCTACGTCTTTGCCAGCGAGAGCTGTGCGCTGGACGCCGTGGGTGCGACCCTGCTGCGGGACGTGGAACCCGGCGAGATCGTCATCACCGACACCAAGACCGGTGAGCTGCGCTCCATCAAAGACCACTGCGGCCGTCCTGACCGCCAGATGTGCGTCTTCGAGTTCATCTACTTCGCCCGCCCCGACAGCGTCATCGAGGGCAGCTCGGTGCATGAGGCCCGCAAGCAGGCTGGCCGCTTCCTGGCCCAGGAACACCCCGTGGAGGCCGATGTGGTCATCGGTGTGCCGGACTCCGGCCTCGACGCCGCCCTTGGCTACTCTCAGGAGAGCGGCATCCCCTACGGCATCGGCTTTATTAAAAATAAGTACATCGGCCGCACCTTCATCCAGGGCAGCCAGAAGCAGCGCGAGAACAGCGTCCGCATCAAGCTGAACGTCGTGACCAGCACCGTCAAGGGCAAGCGGGTCGTGCTGGTGGATGACTCCATCGTGCGTGGCACCACCTCTGCCCGCATCATCAAGCTGCTGCGGGACGCCGGAGCAAAGGAAGTCCACTTCCGCGTTTCGGCACCCCCCTTCAAATATCCCTGCTACTTCGGCACCGACATCCCCGACCAGAAGCTTCTGGTCGCTACCGGCCGCACGGTGGACCAGATCAACGAGATCATTGGCGCCGACACGCTGGGCTACCTCTCCACGGAGCATGTCGTCCAGCTGGCCCAGAACGCCAACTGCGGCTTCTGCACCGCCTGCTTCACCGGCAAATACGCGGTGAAGCCGGAAGAGGTGCTTTCCACCGATATTCATGAACGCCACCTGAATGACCGTCCCAAGGACGAGAAAAAGTTAGGAGAGTAACAATGGAAAAGAGCTATTCGGAAAGCTATGCAGCCGCAGGCGTGGACATCACCGCCGGCTATCGTTCGGTCGAACTCATGAAGCAGTATGTGGCCCGCACCATGAACGAGCACTGCATCGGTGGTCTGGGCGGCTTCGGCGGCCTGTTTGAGCTGGACTGCACCGGCTACAAGCACCCCGTCCTTATCTCCGGCACCGACGGCGTCGGCACCAAGCTGAAGATCGCCATGATCATGGACAAGCACGACACCATCGGCATCGACTGCGTGGCCATGTGCGTCAACGACGTCATCTGCGCCGGTGCAAAGCCGCTGGTCTTCCTCGACTACATCGCCTGCGGCCGCAACATCCCCGAGAAGATCGCCGAGATCGTCAAGGGCGTGTCCGAGGGCTGCGTCCAGGCTGACTGTTCTCTGGTGGGCGGCGAGACCGCTGAGCACCCGGGCATGATGCCGGAGGACGAGTACGATCTGGCCGGTTTCACCGTGGGCGTTGTGGACAAGGAAAAGATCCTCAATAACGAGACCATGAAGCCCGGCGATGTCATCATCGCCCTGCCCTCCACCGGCGTCCATTCCAACGGTTTCTCGCTGGTGCGCAAAATTTTTGACATTGACGGCGACCCCGCCGTCCTGAAGACGGCCCCCGCAGAGCTGGGCGGCAAGACCCTCGGCGAGGCCCTGCTGGCCCCCACCAAGATCTACGTCAAGCCTGTGCTGAAAGTGCTGGAAGAAGTGGATGTCAAGGGCATCTCTCACATCACCGGCGGCGGCTTCTACGAGAATATCCCCCGCAGCCTGAAGAAGGGCTGCTGCGCCCGCATCAAGAAGGAGGACGTCCGCACCCCGGCCCTCTTCCACCTGATGCAGAAGACCGGCAGCATCTCTGAGCACGATATGTTCAACACCTTCAATATGGGCGTCGGCATGGTGCTGACCGTCCCCGCTGAGCAGGCCGACAAGGCACTGGAGATCCTCCATGCCAACGGCGAGCCGGAAGCTTACCGTCTGGGCGTCATCGCAGAAGGTGAGGGTGTCGAGCTGTGCTGAACATTGCAGTGTTAGTGTCCGGCGGCGGCACCAATTTGCAGGCGCTGCTGGACAGCGAGGCCCGGGGCGAGAACCCCAACGGCAAGATCAGGCTTGTCGTGGCCTCCAAACCCGGCGTCTACGCGCTGGAACGCGCCGCCAATGCGGGCGTCGAGGGTGTGGTGGTCCGCCGGAAGGATTACGCTTCCAGTGAGGATTTTGACGCCGCACTGCTGAAAACGCTGAAAGAACATAACATTGACCTTGTGGTCCTGGCGGGCTTCCTGTCCGTGTTGGGCCCCAGCGTCATCGAGGCCTATCCCCGCCGCATCCTGAATATCCATCCCGCCCTCATCCCGTCCTTCTGCGGGCCGGGAATGTACGGCCTGCGCCCCCACGAGGCCGCGCTGGCCCGGGGCTGCAAGGTGACGGGCGCTACTGTCCACTTCGTCAATGAGGAGTGCGACGGCGGGCCGATCCTGCTGCAGAAGGCCGTGGACATCCTGCCCGGCGACACCCCTGAGGTGCTGCAGAAGCGTGTGATGGAGCAGGCCGAATGGAAGCTGCTGCCGAAGGCTGTGGCAATGGTTTGCAGCGGAGAGATAAAGTAAAAACTCCTTCCGTCACGCCTGACGGCGTGCCACCTCCCTCAAGGAGGGAGGCTTGAGGCTCCCTCTCCGAGGGGGCTGTCGCCGCAGGCGACTGGGGGAGTTCCGTAATAGGAGAATTTGACATGGAAAAAATCAACCTGAACGAATATCTGGCCGCGAACGAGTACCCCGGCCGCGGCATCGCCGTGGCAAAGGCTCCGGATGGCCGTCAGATGTTCATCGGCTATTTCATCATGGGCCGCAGCGAGAACAGCCGCAACCGCGTCTTCGACCCGGTGCCGGAGCGCGGCGGCATCTGCACCATGGCTGCCGACCCGGCCAAGCTCGAGGACCCCAGCCTCATCATCTATAACCCCGTGCTGACCCTCGGCAAGACCCATATCGTCACCAACGGCGACCAGACCGACACCATCTTTGACGAGATGAGCCGGGGCAAGAGTTTCGCCGACGCCCTGCGCACCCGCACCTTTGAGCCGGACGAGCCCAACTACACCCCCCGCATCTCCGCTGTGGTGTACGCCGACGGCAGCTACCAGATGAGCATCCTCAAGTCTGCCGACGGCAACGGTGAGAGCGTCCAGCGCTATTTCTTCGACTACCCCCAGCCCGTGGCCGGTGAAGGCCACTTCATCAGCACCTACAAGCACAACGGCAATCCCATCCCAAGCTTTGAGGGAGAGCCGCTCCGCTTCGCCTGCCCCCGCACCATTGGCGACTTCGCCCACGGCCTGTGGCAGAACCTGAACCCCGACAACAAGGTCAGCCTCTTCGCCCGGGTCATCGACCTGGAGACCGGCGAGAGCGGCGACATGATCTTCAACAAATACGACGCTGTGTGCAGCGACCTCGACGACCCTGAGGAGCCGGAGCTGCTGCCCGAAGAGCTGGAACTGCTCAAAAAGCTCGACGCCGAGGAAGAATAACCTAAGACACAAGGAGGATGCACCAATGAATGAACTCGCACTGAAGTACGGCTGCAACCCCAACCAGAAGCCCAGCCGCATCTATATGGAGGATGGCTCTGACCTGCCCGTCACCGTCCTGAACGGCAAGCCCGGCTACATCAATTTTCTGGATGCTCTGAACTCCATCCAGCTGGTGAAGGAGCTGAAGGAGGCCTGCGGCCTGCCCGCTGCCGCTTCTTTCAAGCACGTCTCCCCGGCCGGCGCCGCTCTGGGCCTGCCCCTGACCGATGTGGAGCGGAAGATGTACCACATCGCCCCGGACATGGAGCTTTCGCCGCTGGCCTGCGCTTATGCCCGCGCCCGCGGTGCGGACCGGATGTCCTCCTTCGGCGACTGGATCGCCCTCTCTGACGTCTGCGATGTGCCGACTGCAAAGCTCATCCAGCACGAAGTGTCTGACGGCATCATCGCCCCGGGCTATGAGCCGGAGGCACTGACCATCCTCGCCGGAAAGAAGAAGGGCAATTACAACGTGGTCGCCATTGACCCGGCCTACAAGCCGAACCCCGTGGAGCACAAGCAGGTCTACGGCATCACCTTCGAGCAGGGCCGCAACGAGCTGGCCATCAACGCCGACACCATGCTGACCAACTGGGTCACCGAGAATAAGAATGTGACCGAGGAGCAGAAGCGCGACCTCATCATTGCCCTCATCACCCTGAAATACACCCAGTCCAACAGCGTCTGCTACACCGCAGGCGGTCAGACCATCGGCGTGGGCGCCGGCCAGCAGAGCCGCATCCACTGCACCCGTCTGGCAGGCCAGAAGGCCGACAACTGGCAGCTGCGCCACATGGACAAGGTACTCAACCTGCCCTTCCGCGACGATGTGGCAAAGCCCAACCGCGACAACGCCATTGATGTTTACATTGGCGACACCCCCGAGGATGTCATCGGCGACGACGTCTGGGCCGAGACCTTCACCCGTCAGCCCGAGCCGCTGACCGCTGAGGAAAAGAAAGAGTACCTGAGCCACGTCACCGGCGTCTGCCTCGGCTCGGATGCGTTCTTCCCCTTCGGCGACAACATTGAGCGCGCACGCCGTTCCGGCGTGACGGCCATCGTCCAGCCCGGCGGCTCCATCCGCGACCAGCAGGTCATCGACACCTGCAATAAGTACGGCATCGCAATGGCATTCTGCGGCATCCGGCTGTTCCATCACTAAAAAGAAAACCTCTCAGTCTCGCTTTGCTCGACAGCTCCCCTAGCGAGGGGAGCCTCTGGCGAAGAGATAAAGCTTTCCGAAATGCCAAAGCCTCCCCTCGTTAGGAGCAACAACGACGACCGCCGCCAGTGGCGGAAACAGGGAGTCGCTGTTGGGGCCGCGGCCAGCAAGACGCAAGCAAAGCGCTGCGGATGCTGGGTGCCGCAACCCGGGCAGTGGCACGGCGTCAGCCGTGACGGAGAGGTTGAGTTATGAGGTGCGTGAAAATGAGCAAGAAAATCTTAGTCGTTGGCGGCGGCGGACGCGAGCACGCCATCATCAAGGCATTGAAGAAGAGCCCCGACTGCGGCGAAGTCTGGTGTGCGCCCGGCAACGGCGGCATCGGCTATGACGCCCACTGCGTCAACATCAAGGCCACCGACGTGGAAACGATGGTCGGCTTTGCGGAGACGGAAAAGTTCGACTACGTCGTGGTGGCTCAGGACGACCCGCTGGCACTGGGCATGGTGGATGCGCTGGCGGCAGTCGGCATCCCGGCCTTCGGCCCGGACAAGGCCGCTGCCCGCATCGAGGCATCCAAGGTCTTTTCGAAAGACCTCATGAAGAAGTACGGCATCCCCACCGCAAAGTATGAGACCTTCGACGACCCCGCCAAGGTCATGGAGTACATCAAGGCTGAGGGCAAATACCCGGTGGTCATCAAGGCCGACGGCCTTGCGCTGGGCAAGGGCGTGCTCATCTGCGAGAACGAAGAGCAGGCCGCCGAGGGCGTCAAGGAGATCATGCTGGACAAAAAGTTCGGCGCTTCCGGCAACCACGTCGTGGTGGAAGAGTTCCTCACCGGCCCTGAGGTCAGTGTGCTGAGCTTCACCGACGGCAAGGTGGTCAAGCCCATGGTGTCCTCCATGGACCACAAGCGCGCCAACGACCACGACACCGGTCTGAACACCGGCGGCATGGGTACCGTCGCGCCGAACCCCTATTACACTCCGGCCATCGCTGCCGAGTGCATGGAGAAAATTTTCCTGCCCACCATCAAGGCCATGAACGCTGAGGGCTGCCCCTTCAAGGGCTGCCTCTACTTCGGCCTGATGCTCACCCCGGACGGCCCGAAGGTCATCGAGTACAACTGCCGCTTCGGCGACCCTGAGACTCAGGTGGTGCTGCCCCTGCTGGAAAGCGACCTGCTCAAGGTCATGACCGCCTGCACCGAGGGGACGCTGGCCGACACCGAGGTCAAGTTCTCCGACGGCGCTGCCGCCTGCGTCATCCTCGCTTCCGGCGGCTACCCGGTGGCCTACGAGAAGGGCAAGCCCATCACCGGCCTCGTGGACGGCCAGCTGCCCAATGAGCCGGACGTCACGGTCTACCACTCCGGCACGGCCATCACCGAGGACGGCCAGCTCGTCACCAACGGCGGCCGTGTGCTGGGTGTGACGGCCACCGCGCCCGGCCTGCCCCGCGCCGTCTCCATCGCCTACGAGGCGGCGGAGCACATCCACTTCGACAAGCTGCACAAGCGCACCGACATCGGGATGCGGGCGCTGAAAGCGCTGGCAGAGAAGCAGTAAATGCAGCTCTGAAGGCTCTCCCTTTGGGAGAGCTGTCACCGAAGGTGACTGAGAGGGCAAGGATGCTGACAAAGATGTGCAGGCACGGCGATAGCATCGCGCTGACGAAGGGCCTGCTTATCGCTTTGCGGCGGCTTTGCCGCACCGGGCCTGCCCTCTCCGTCATTGCTTCGCAATGCCACCTCTCCCAAAGGGAGAGGCTTTGGCAGGCCGGCAAGCTCTGAGCTGACTGCTGAAAGCATATATGCCGCAAAATACAGTGCGCTGTTGTCAAGAAAAGCGGCTTCTGAACAATAATACCTGTTAAGATGTCGTGAATCTGGACAGCGGAGCACTTCTGTTTCTGGTAAAATAAAACTCCTCTCAGGCTGTGCGGCCTGACCGGCACGCCAGTGGCTCCCCCTTTGGGGGAGCTGTCACCGAAGGTGACTGAGAGGGCTGACAACAAGGGGGATTTCCCAATGGTATATCGTATCTATGTTGAAAAGAAACCCGGCTTCGACGGCGAGGCCCAGAGCCTGCGCAATGAGCTCGTCTCCCTGCTGGGCATCAAGGAGCTGAACGGCCTGCGTCTGCTCAACCGCTACGACGTGGAGGGCATCGACGAGGCGCTGTTTGAGCAGTGTGTTCCCACCGTGTTCAGCGAGCCGCCGGTGGATAACACCTACGCAGAGCTGCCTGTCTCCGACGGTGTGTCTTTCGCCGTGGAGTATCTGCCCGGCCAGTTCGACCAGCGCGCCGACTCTGCCGCCGAGTGCATCCAGCTCATCAGCCAGGGCGACCGCCCGCTGGTGCGCTCTGCCCGCGTCTACCTGCTGGAAGGCACCCTGACCGATGAGCAGGTGGCTGAGATCAAGAAATACGTCATCAACCCGGTGGAGGCCCGCGAGGCTTCGCTGGACACCAGGGCTACCCTGAAGATGGAGTATCCCGTCCCCACCGAAGTGAAGGTGCTGGACGGCTTCAACGAGCTGGATGAGGCAGGCCTGAAAAAGTTCATCGACGAGAAGGGCCTCGCCATGGACCTGGGCGACATCAAGTTCTGCCAGGAGTATTTCCGCTCGGAGAAGCGCGACCCGACCATCACCGAGATCAAGATGATCGACACCTACTGGTCGGACCACTGCCGCCACACCACCTTCGGAACCATTCTGGACGACGTCCAGATCGACGATGCCGTGGTGCAGGAAGCCTTCGACCGCTACATGGCCATGCGCGCCGACCTTGGCCGCGAGAACAAGCCCCGCTGCATGATGGACCTGGCCACCATCGGTGCCAAGGAACTGAAAAAGCAGGGCATCCTGAAGAACCTCGACGAGTCTGAGGAGATCAACGCCTGCACCGTGAAGATCAAGTGCGACGTCAACGGCAAGGACGAGGACTGGCTGTTCCTCTTCAAGAACGAGACTCACAACCACCCGACGGAGATCGAGCCCTTCGGCGGCGCTGCCACCTGCATCGGCGGTGCGATCCGCGACCCGCTGTCCGGCCGCAGCTACGTCTATCAGGCCATGCGCGTCACCGGCGCAGGCGATCCCCTCAAGCCCGTCAGTGAGACCCTGCCCGGCAAGCTGCCCCAGCGCAAGCTGGTGACCACCGCTGCTGCCGGTTATTCCTCCTACGGCAACCAGATCGGCCTTGCCACCGGTCAGGTGGATGAGATCTATCACCCCGGCTATGTGGCAAAGCGGATGGAGATCGGCGCTGTTGTGGGCGCAACTCCCGCTTCCCACGTCCGCCGCGAATGCCCCGCTCCCGGCGACGTCATCGTCCTGCTGGGCGGCCGCACCGGCCGCGACGGCATCGGCGGTGCCACCGGTTCCTCCAAGGCCCACAAGCTGGACAGCCTCGAGCACTGCGGTGCTGAGGTCCAGAAGGGCAACGCCCCCATCGAGCGCAAGCTGCAGCGCCTGTTCCGCCGCGAGGACGCCTGCAAGATGATCAAGCGCTGCAACGACTTCGGCGCCGGCGGCGTCTCTGTCGCCATCGGCGAGCTGGCCGACGGCCTGTATATCGACCTGAACAAGGTCACCAAGAAGTATGACGGCCTCGACGGCACCGAGCTGGCCATCAGCGAGAGCCAGGAGCGTATGGCCGTGGCTCTGGCCCCTGAGGACGTGGACAAGTTCATCGCCATCGCCACCGAGGAGAACCTTGAGGCCACCCCCGTGGCAAAGGTCACCGAGGAAAAGCGCCTGAACATGGTGTGGAACGGCAAGTCCATCGTCAACATCAGCCGCGAGTTCCTGAACTCCAACGGCGCTGAGAAGCACCAGAACGTCCACATCGAGAAGGGGACTGTCTGGCAGCCCCAGTGGGCCGGCGTGACCTTCGAGCAGAAGATGAAGAACATGGTGGGCGATTTGAACGTCTGCAGCAAGAAGGGCCTTTCTGAGCGGTTCGACTCCACCATCGGCGCGGCCACCGTGCTGATGCCCTTCGGCGGCGCATGCCAGCTGACCCCCCAGAACGCCATGGTCGCAAAGCTGCCCGTGGACGGCGAGACCAACACCTGCTCCGGCATGGCATGGGGCTACAACCCCTACCTCATGAGCGCCAACCAGTATGTGGGCGCACGGATGGCCGTCGTCGAGAGTGTGACCAAGCTGGTGGCCTCCGGCTTCCGCTATGAGGACGCCTACCTGACCTTCCAGGAGTACTTCGAGCGCCTTGGCACTTCCCCGGAGCGCTGGGGCAAGCCGCTGGCCGCTCTGCTGGGCGCACTGGACGCGCAGATCGGCCTCGGCATCGCCTCCATCGGCGGTAAGGACAGCATGTCCGGCTCCTTCGAGCAGCTGGATGTGCCTCCCACGCTGGTGTCCTTCGCAACCGCCATCGGCAAGGCCGGCCGCGTCGTCTCCACCGAGTTCAAGAAGCCGGAGAGCACCGTCGTCCTCATCCGGCCCATCCTGGACCCCGTCACCGGCTGCCCCAACTTCTTCTCCCTGAAGGCCAACTACAAGAAAGTTGAGCAGATGATGGAAGATGGCATGGTGGCCGCTGCTTCCTCTGTGGGCTATGGCGGTCTGGCCGAGGCTCTCTTCAAGATGGGTCTGGGCAACCGCATCGGCTTCAAGATGATGAACAACATGGCCACCCACGATATGTTTAAGCCCATGTACGGCTCCATCGTGCTGGAGATGGTCTCTGACGCCCCGGCCGGTGAGCTGCTGGGCGAGACCACCGCAGACTACACCTTCGAGTGCTGCGGCGACAAGCTGGATATGGCCCAGCTGCAGGAGATCTGGGAGAGCAAGCTCGAGCCCGTCTATCCCTACCGCAAGGCCGGCCCCGCCGTCGAGAAGATCAACGGCAGCCTGACCGCCCCCGCTGCGCCCAAGATCGGCGTGGCAAAGCCGAAGGTCATCATCCCGGTCTTCCCGGGCACCAACTGCGAGTACGACACCGCCCACGCCTTTGCCCGCGCCGGTGCGGACCCCGAGGTGCTGGTCATCCGCAACCTGACCCCCGCTGACGTCACCGCCAGCTGCGAGGCACTGGTCAAAGCCATCAGCGAGAGCCAGATCGTCATGCTGCCCGGCGGCTTCTCCGGCGGCGACGAGCCGGATGGCAGCGCAAAGTTCATCGCCTCCTTCTTCCGCAATCCTGCGGTCACTGAGGCAGTCCGCGACCTGCTGCAGCACCGGGATGGTCTGATGCTGGGCATCTGCAACGGCTTCCAGGCCCTCATCAAGCTGGGTCTGGCCGCTTACGGCGACATCCGCCCCATCACGGCCTGCGACCCGACCCTGACCTTCAACACCATCGGCCGCCACCAGAGTATGCTGGTGCGCACCCGCATCGCCTCCACCGGCAGCCCCTGGCTGTCCAAGTGCAGCGTGGGCGACCAGCACACCGTGGCCATCAGCCACGGTGAGGGCCGCTTCGTGGCACCTCAGAGCGTGCTGGACACCCTCATCGCCAACGGCCAGATCGCGACCCAGTACGTCGATCAGGACGGCAACCCCAGCATGGACATGAAGTACAACCCCAACGGCTCCGTCCTCGCCATCGAGGGCATCACCAGCCCGGATGGCCGTGTCTTCGGCAAGATGGGCCACTCGGAGCGCAGCGGCGAGTACCTGTACAAGAACGTCACCGGCGACAAGTATCAGCCTATTTTCGAGGGCGGCGTGGACTATTTCAAGATTTGATGGTAGAATAGGAGAAAACCTCCTTCCGGCATCGCTGACGCGATGCCACCTCCCTCAGAGAGGGAGGCTGAAAGGCCCCCTCACCGAGGGGGCTGTCGCCGGAAGGCGACTGGGGGAGTCATTTTCAGGAGGAAACAACCAATGTCTCAGCATGACCGTTATATCAGCCCCTTTTCCACCCGTTATGCCTCCGATGAGATGCAGTACATCTTCTCGGACGACAACAAGTTCCGCACCTGGCGCCGCCTGTGGGTGGCCCTGGCCCGGGCCGAGATGAAGCAGGGCCTGACCAATATCACCCCCGAGATGGTGGCCGAGCTGGAAGCTCATGTGGATGACATCAACTATGAAGTCGCCATCGAGCGGGAGAAGCTGGTGCGCCACGACGTCATGAGCCATGTCTACGCTTACGGCCAGCAGTGCCCCAAGGCGGCAGGCATCATCCATCTGGGTGCCACCAGCTGCTATGTCGGCGACAACACCGACATCATCGTGATGCGTCAGGGCCTCGAGCTGGTGCGCAAGAAGCTCATCGGCGTGCTGGCAAAGCTGGCAAAGTTCGCCGAGGAGTACAAGGATATGCCCTGCATGGCCTACACCCACTGCCAGCCCGCCCAGCCCACCACCGTGGGCAAGCGCGCCACCCTGTGGGCCAACGAGCTGGTGATGGACCTCAGCGAGATCGACCACCGTCTGGCAACTTTGCAGCTGCGCGGCGTCAAGGGTACCACCGGCACCCAGGCTTCCTTTATGGAGCTGTTCAAGGGCGACGCCGACAAGATCCGCGCCGTGGATGCTTCCATCGCTGAGGAGATGGGCTTCGACAGCGAGGCTGTCATCCCGGTGTCCGGCCAGACCTACAGCCGCAAGGTGGATGCCTTCATCCTCAACGCACTGGCCGGCATCGGCCAGAGCTGCATGAAGTTCGCCACCGATCTGCGCCTGCTGGCCAACTTCAAGGAGATGGAAGAGCCGTTTGAGAAGAACCAGATCGGTTCCTCCGCCATGCCCTACAAGCGCAATCCCATGCGCTGCGAGCGCATCTGCGCTTTGAGCCGCTACCTGATGGTGGATGTGCTCAACCCCAGCTTCACCACCGGCACGCAGTGGTTCGAGCGCACGCTGGACGACAGCGCCAACAAGCGCGTTGCCATGGCTGAGGGCTTCCTTGCCACCGACGCCATCCTGAACATCATGCTCAACGTCACCGACGGCCTCGTGGTCTACCCGAAGGTCGTGCGCAGCCGCCTGATGGCTGAGCTGCCCTTCATGGCCAGCGAGAACATCATGATGCAGGCCGTGGAGAAGGGCGGCAACCGTCAGGAGCTCCACGAGCGTCTGCGCCAGCACGCCATCGCCGCCGGCAAGCAGGTCAAGGAAGAGGGTCTGCCCAACGACATGGTGGACCGCATCGCCGCCGACCCGGCCTTTGGTCTGACCAAGGAGGAGATCGTGGCGGGCCTTGTGCCGGAGAACTTTGTGGGCCGTGCTCCCCAGCAGGTGGAGGAGTTCATTGCTCACATCCTCAAGCCCATCTTTGACGCCAACCCGGATGCTGTGGAACAGCACGCAAACCTGAGCGTCTAAACGTGATTTTACAGGAAAAGAGGCTGTTGCCGCAGGCAACGGCCTCTTTTCTGCACACAGAAGGAGTTTTCATGCGACTCGATAAATATTTAGCCGAGACTGCCCAATGCACCCGGAGCGAGGCGAAGGCACTGCTGGCGAAAGGCCGCGTCACGGTCAACGGCGCGGTCTGCAGGAAAGGGGATACCCAGCTGAAAGAGGCTGACGCCGTGGCTGTGGACGGCAAGGCGCTGGCCTACCAGCAGTTCGTCTACCTCATGCTCAACAAGCCCGAGGGCGTCGTCAGCGCCTCCACCGACAAGCGGGACACGACGGTCGTGGATCTGGTGGGGGATGCCTATCCCCGGCGGGAGCTGTTCCCGGCCGGGCGGCTGGACAAGACCAGCACCGGTTTCGTCCTGCTGACGGACGACGGCGGCTTTGCCCACGACATCCTCGCGCCTAAACGCCATGTCTCCAAGACCTACACCGTCGTCATCGACACCCCACTGACGGAAGAGATGAAGGCCGGCTTTGCCGCAGGCGTTACTCTTGCCGACGGCACGGCCCTTTCGCCGGCGGAAGTGTCCGCCCTCACCCCCGACGGTCTGACGGTCCGTGTCCTGCTCAGGCAGGGCGTGTATCATCAAATCAAGCGGATGTTCGGCGTCTACGGTGCGGGCGTCAACGCCCTGCACCGGGATGCCATCGGCGGGCTTGCGCTGGACGAGAGCCTTGCCCCGGGCCAGTGGCGGGAGCTGACAGCTGACGAGGTGGCGAAAATTACCACGGGGTAAAGGACTGCTTTTCACCCGGTTTTCAAAAAAGTATCACATTTTACCGGTAAAATAGCCCTCAGAACCACGCAGAAAGGCCCTTTTTGGCCCGAAAATGACCCCGAAAGATAATTTCAACAAGAAAGAAGAATTTTTTTTGGTGAAATATGTTGCAAAAGTAAATTCTTTTGTGTAAAATATAAAATGTAATGCGGCGAAATTGTTAAAAATCACAATCCCGCCCACCTGCGGTTTGCACAAGAGAGGAAAAGGGGTATCCATTTATGGCCAATAGAGTATTTCAGAGCGTGATCTACCAGATGAAGGACGCGATCGACCGCGTGGTCGGCGTGGTGGATGAGACCGGCGCTGTCATCTCCTGCTCGGAGCTGAATCTGATCGGCGAGGTGCGCGAGGGCTTTATGGCAGAGCGTCTGACGGCCGGTGACCGCTTCGTGCGGGATGGCTACACCTACCAGCAGTTCTCCAGCGCAAAGCATAACGATTATGCCGTTTTTGTGGAAGGTGCGGACGAGACTGCGGGCCAGTTTGCCGCTGTGCTGTCCATCAGCCTGCAGAGCATCAAGCAGTATCACGACGAGAAGTTCGACAAGGCCAACTTTATCAAGAACGTGGTGCTGGACAACATCCTGCCCGGCGACATCTACGCCAAGGCCCGTGAGCTCCACTTTGCCACCGACGTCTCCCGCGTGGTGTTCATCGTCCGCGTCACCAGCGGCGGCGACATCTCCGCTTACGACGTGGTGAGCAGCCTGTTCCCCGACAAGCAGAAGGACTTCGTCTTCAACATCAGCGAGACGGACACCGTCCTGGTCAAGGAGATCCGCAAGGGCATCGACCGCACCGATATGGAGAAGCTGGCCGCCAGCATCGTGGACACCCTCTCCGGCGAGCATTACATCAAGGCTGTCGTGGGCATCGGCACCCCCATCGCCAACGTGAAGGACCTGGCTACTTCCTTTAAGGAAGCACAGATCGCCATGGAGGTCAGCAAGGTGTTCGACACCGAGAAGCAGATCATCCGCTACGACAATCTGGGCATCGCACGTCTGATCTACCAGCTGCCCACCACGGTCTGCGAGATGTTCCTGCGCGAAGTGTTCAAGCAGGGCAGCATCGAGAGCCTGGACCAGGAGACCCTGTTCACCATCCAGCGCTTCTTCGAGAACAACCTGAACGTCTCCGAGACCAGCCGCGGTCTGTTCGTCCACCGCAACACGCTGGTGTATCGTCTGGAAAAGATCAAAAAGCTGACCGGTCTGGATCTGCGTGAGTTCGACGACGCTATCGTGTTCAAGGTAGCGCTCATGGTCAAGAAGTACCTGTCCAACAACCCGGCCAAATATTGATATTTCGTCTCAGCCGCTCCGGCTGCGGACGCCGAAACCGGCCGCTCGACCCCGATGCTGGCCGGTTTCTTTTGTAATGGTCTGGAACTTCTGTGCCAAATAAATTTTTCAGGAGCAAGATACTCATGATAGATTTTGAACATGTCACCAAGATATACAAACGGAGTGATACTCCCGCTCTGGAGGACATCGACTTCCATGTAGACGACGGCGAGTTCGTCTTTCTGGTGGGCCACTCCGGTGCCGGCAAGTCCACTCTGCTCAAGCTCATCCTCCGCGAAGAGCTGCCCACCGAGGGCCGCGTCATGGTGGACGGCAAGGACGTCGCCCGGCTGCGCCGGGGCAAAGTGCCTTTCCTCCGCCGCCAGATGGGCATCATCTTCCAGGATTTCCGCCTCATCCCCACCATGACGGTCTACGAGAATGTGGCGTTTGCCATGCATGTCACCAACATCGGCAAAAAAGACATCAAAGAGCGCGTCAACTATATGCTGGAGCTGGTGCATCTGGAAGATAAGGCAAAGGTCTACCCCGAGTTCCTCTCCGGCGGTGAGCAGCAGCGCGTGGCCGTGGCCCGCGCTCTGGCCCACAGCCCCCGCCTCGTCATTGCGGACGAGCCCACCGGCAACATCGACCCCGAGATGAGCCTTGAGATGATGGAACTGCTGGAACGTGTCAGCGAGATGGGCATCACGGTGCTTGTCGTCACCCACGAGCATGAACTGGTGCGCCGCTTCAACCGCCGCACCATCACCCTGAAGCAGGGCCGCATCATCTCCGATGTTCCGGCCAGCTTCGGCGAGGAGGTACACGTATGAAAATCTCTACGTTTGGGTTCCTCACCCGGCGCGGCGTGCGCAACCTCGGCAAGCACTGGGCCATGACCATCGCCTGCATCGCCTCCCTCAGCGTCTGCATGACCCTGAACATCTTCGCCAGCCTCATTGAAGTCAATGTGGACAGCATGGTGAGTTATCTGGGCAGCCAGAACGAGATGGTGGTCTACGTGGACCCCGAGGCCGATGACGCCACCATCCAGTCTGTGGGCAATGCCCTCAGCGGCACCGCAGGTGTGAGCCGGGTGCAGTATATGTCCAAAGAAGACGTCCTCAACCAGTACAAGGGCTATATGTCTGACTATGCCGCCCTGCTGAACGAGTTCGAGAACGACAACCCCTTTAAGGCCAATTACCGCGTCTCCCTGTCTGATCTGAGCCAGATGGAGACCATCAGCAAGCAGTTCGAGAACATCAGCGGCGTCTACAGCGTCACGGCTCCCATCGAGATGACCAAGACCTTTGTGGAGGTCCAGCAGGCCGTTACCAAGGTCGGGCGCGGTCTGGTGCTGGTGCTGATGGCTGTCAGCATCATCACGGTGGGTACCACCATCCGGCTGAGCGTCTTTGCCCGCCGCCGTGAAATCGAGATCATGAAGTATGTCGGTGCTACCAACGCCCTCGTCACCCTGCCTTTCGTCATCGAGGGCCTGACGATGGGCCTGCTCTCCGGCATCCTGACGGCAGCTGCCACCATCGGCGGCTATGCCTACATCGTTCAGCTGTCGCCCACGCTGGGCGGCCTGTGGCAGATGCTCATGGGTACGGCTCTGGTGCCGCTGGAAAATGTCTGGCCCACCATCCTGACCTACAGCCTCGCGGGCGGCGCTCTGGTGGGCGGTCTGGGCAGTATGTTCTCCATCCGAAAGCACCTGAACGTGTAAGGAGGGCCTACTGTGTACCACGACAAGCATTCCGCAGGCTTTGTCCTGCACCATCCGCCCCGCCACGCAAAGCCGTCGGGCCATTCGGCCATGATGCGCGCCGCCTGCGCCTTTCTGGCCGCCGCCTGCCTCGTGCTGAGCGTGACGGTCTATCCGGCCAGTGCGGCCACCAGCATGAGCTCGCTGCAGAACAAGCTGGACAAGATCTCTGCGTCCATCAAGCAGCATAAGACGGAGCTGAGCGACGCCAAAAAGAAGGAAGCTGCTGCCAAGGCCCTCGAGTCTGAGCTGAAGGAAAAAGTCTCGGTGCTCCAGAGCCAGATCGGCGTCCTCAAGAGCCAGATCTCCGAGGTGCAGAACAGCATCGGCGTCAAAGAGCAGGAGATCACCGCCAAGCAGAACGAGATCGCCCGGAAAGAGCAGGAGATCGCCGACCAGTGGGACGATTTCAAGAGCCACATGGCCGCCATGCAGGAGCTGCGGGACGGCGGCAGCGTCGCCATGCTCCGGGCTGTGAACGATCTGTACGAGCTTCTGACCTTCAATGAGGTCATGCAGGACATCTCGGTGAAGGACACCGAGATACTCGACAACATGAAGGCTGCGAAGGAAGCCCTTGTGGCCGACCGCACCCAGCTCGTGGAGGAGCGCACCCAGCTGCAGAACAAAAAGGCTGAGCTGGACGCCCAGAACAAGCAGATGCAGTCCAAGCAGAACGAGCTCAACAACAGCGTCAAGGAGGCCCGTCTGAGCGCCGCTGAGGCCCAGCAGGCCCAGAAGAACGCCCAGGCGGCCATCGAGTCGGACGAGATGAACTACGAGGCCGTCAAGAAGGAGATCCAGAAGCTCATCGCAGCGGCAGCGGCCAGCAAGCCCCAGCTGAGCTTCAGCGGCTTTATCTGCCCGCTCAAGAGCTATACCCGCATCTCCAGCGAGTACGGCTGGCGCAAAAACCCGGTCTCCGGAGTCAACAAGCTCCACGCCGGCATCGACTTTGCCGCCCCCGCAGGCACGCCCATCTACGCAGCCGCCAGCGGCTATGTGCAGGTGGCCGGCTGGTCCAGCGGCGGCTATGGCAACTATGTCGTCATCTATCACGGCAAAATGACAGACGGCAACGCCTACTCCACCCTCTACGGCCATATGCGCTCGGTGGCAACGTCGGCGGGCAAGTATGTCAACCAGGGCGACCTCATCGGCTATGTGGGCTCCACCGGCAACTCTACCGGCAACCACCTCCATCTCGAGGTGTGGAAGGGCGGCTCCAAGGCCAATGCGGTCAATCCCCGCGGTTATATTCCGATAAGATAATACAACTGTAATTGAAGTCGAGGGGTCAAAGGAGGCCACAAGGCGAAATGAACGAGCAAAAACGCAAGCGCATCCTTCGGGTGGGCTGTCTGATTCTGGCAGGAGTGTTCCTGCTGTCGGTGATGGGCAGTGTCATCCTGATGCTTTTGGTCTGAACTGGGGGAGGACACTGAATGAACCGCAAAATTTCCGTAGGGATGACCGTGACCATCGTCATTCTGGCAATGACGGTCACTTTTTCCATCACGATGCTGATGGCGATGCGGCTGTTTGACCACACCGTCACCAGCGTGAAGGAAAAGGAGAGCATGTACAACAAGGTGGCCGAGGTAGACCGCTATGTGCGCGCCAACGACTACTACGACATCGACGAGACCGTGCTGTACGACCGTCTGACTGCCGGTTATCTGCTGGGTACCGGCGACAAGTACGCCCGCTACTACACCGCCTCGGCCTACACCGACCTGCTCAACGCCCAGAGCGGCAAGCTGATGGGCATCGGCGTGGAGCTGGCCATCGACCAGTCCGGCTACGCCAAGGTCATCAAAGTGTATGATGAGTCTCCTGCCAAGGAGGCCGGCCTCCAGCGGGGCGATTACATCACCACCATCGACGGCGCAGACATCAAAAGTCTGGGCAGCGTGGAGGCTGTCCAGAACAAACTCCGGGGCGAGAGCGGCACGAGCGTCAATGTAGGCTGGCTGGACAGCGAGAACGCCCAGCACACCGCCGACCTGACCCACTCCGGCTTTACGGCCAACAGCGTCGATTCCGCGCTGGTGCAGGGCAATGTGGGCTATATCAAGATCTGGCAGTTCGACAACTCCACCCCCAGTGAGCTGGACTTTGCGCTCCGCAGCCTGACCGCCAGCGGCGCCCAGAGCTTCATCTTCGACCTGCGCGACAACGGCGGCGGCATCCTTGACGACGCCATCAACTGCATCGAACTCGTCGCGCCGGAAGGCGTACTGGCCTACGCGGAGGATAAGGCAGGCAACCGCACCCTGCTGGGCAGCAGCACCGGCGACTCGGTCATCAGCCAGCCCACCGTCTGCCTCGTGAACGAGAACACCGCCAGCGCGGCAGAACTCTTTGCATCCAGCCTGCGCACCCTGTGCGGCACCCGCCTCGTGGGCAGCACCACGATGGGCAAAGGCACCATCCAGAGCAGCCCCCAGCGCCTCTCGGACGGCAGTGCCGTCGTGGTCACGGTGGCAAAGCTCATCTGCGGCGACGGCTCCTGCTTCGACGGCACCGGCCTGACCGTAGACGTGGAGCGCCCGCTGACTGCCGACGAGCAGGTCAGCTACTATGACTACACCCTCGACACGGACCCGCAGATACAGCGCGCCGTCAGCACCGCACAGCAGCTTACCGGCGTCACCACCGTGGGCGGCGTGAACGACGCTGACATCGCCGCCGACTCCGCCGCTGCTTCTTCGGAGGCCGCAGCCGAAAGCACCGCTTTCAGCGAGGCCGCAGGGGAGGCAGAGGCTTCCTCCGAGACCGGTGCAGAAGGGGAGCAGGAGGCTTCCAGCACGGAAAGCGCATCTTAAAAAGGCTCTCCCTTTGGGAGAGCTGGCGCGTGAGCGCCTGAGAGGGCAAGGATGCTGAAATGGAACAGGGCAAGGCTATGATGGTCTTGCTCTGACAAAGGCCGCTGCCTATCGCTGTGCAGCGGCCATTTTTCTGCGGCCTTGCCCTCTCCGTCATCGCAAGCGATGCCACCTCTCCCAAAGGGAGAGGCTTTG